>MDTB01153700.1_pt1 | contig 16359 bp, 5 predicted proteins | sample 811161 | NCBI WGS metagenome assembly MDTB01 (sample SAMN05326650, study PRJNA326480) | marine metagenome | isolation source: seawater | place: Mediterranean Sea | collected 2009 | reverse complement strand
TGAATCTCTCAGCGTACATAATTGAACTGTAGAGAGTCGCAGTGTTTAATCCCAATACACCGTTAGATGTAGCACTCATAGATGGAGTTGTTACAAACTCATCTGCGTTTGGTACGTCGAATACAGTGTAAACATTAGACTCAAGAGTTGTGTTACCAGTACCAGCGTTAACGTAGAGGATGTCACCCGCTCTAAGTCCGTGGTTGGCGAACGTAATCTTACCGAAACTGAATGTGACGGATGGGTCAGTAGCAACCTGAATGTTATCAACCAAAGGTTTGTCTAGGTAGACCGTTCTGTAAGCTCTGTCAATACCGATAATCTTAGTACCAGTTGCGACACCAGAGTTACCAGCAACGAACTGTCCAAGTGTTAAGTCGTCAATACTAACTTGTGGGTCGATTGTAAGGTAAGAGTTACCAACAACACCGATAGTTGGGTCTGTGTTGTTACCCTTAGTAACAGTAGTTCCAATACCGACACCAGCACCATGAACAACACCCTGTACTGCGACAGGCATGTTATTTGCTCTAGTAACGTAGTAACCGTAGATGTTACCAGCAGGTCCAGTGAAAGTAAATGTCTGTTCTGGGTATGTAGCAGTTGTACCACTACCAACGTTCTTGATCACCCACCTAGATCCATTTAACAGGATACCATACTGCTGGTTATAATCCTGATCTCCTCTGTTGTTTACACAGACTGGATAACCAGTATTTGCAGTAGTACCGTAACCGTTAACGTTTCCGTCAATGTAGGGTTCAAAGTACGAAGTTGCAGAAGGAACATCGCCCTCAGCAGGGGTCGTGTTACTTGTAAAAAGTTTTAATACAAGATTTCGGGGTGATGTATCTTCTAAATCTGCGACAAAGTTATTCTGAGCAATCAGATAACGCAGCGACTCAATTTCACCAATATTAGGAACGAGTAATGCCATTGAAAAACTACCTCTAGGGTCTTAGAACGTTAAGAACTATACTTATTTATAATTTTAATTTTAGAGAGATTAGTAACCTTCTAATATTGTTCACGCTTACTACAGTGAAACGGAGAATATCCCCTGCTCCAATAGTAGTCGTCCAACTATTTAGGACATCATCAAAGTATTTATCCGAATTGGTTAATTGCACTCTCGAACCACCAGTAATACTGGTAAAATTCGGATAATCTGCGAAAGTACATTTTTCTATTTCAAGAACAATATCACCAGTCTGATCGGATAAAACTCTGATATTTTCAATAAGTCCAGTGACATCTATTGTGATTTTACCTTTGTCACCAGGCTGCATTGGAAGACTGCCGCTATCGATAACATAGTTTACGGTTCGTGTTAAATCAGCAGCTGCCGCAAGAGCGATGATTACTACATCATCATTTGATGCTGGAGGAGTTGTAAATACAACCTGATCTCCAGAAATATTATAATCATTTGCTGGATCTAGGAAAAGACCATTTTTAGTCACAATAAGTTGTTGATTATTGTTAGGACTATATGGAGCTCCTTGATCAGTTAGGTTGAATGTGGTTTCAGTACCATCTTGTACTGGTGTTTTACCAATAATGATGTTACCATATTGGATCGACTTTGAGGGAACCTCATAGTCTACACCGACATTATAATTGCCAGGATCGTTGAGAGTGACTAAGTAATCTGCCATTATCGTGTTACGCCTGGAATTACAAGAAGGTTTCCTTGTATTGGTCTAGTCTTATACGCATTGGGCGATTCTAAAACAAGATCATATACATATCTCCCTCCTTCTATTACCGAAGTAATAGTAGATGCCATTGCAACTTTGATCTGTCCATTGACCCTATTGGGAAAAGTTACCACAAAAGGAGTGGACTTGGATGCCTCAGGGTGCTTTCTTAGTTGAGCTGATCCAGTATATCCTGTTAGATTTAAAGAGGAAGCATTTTCATTTTTGATAGTAAATGTTGCTTCAAAATCTACACCTTGATCTAAAACTAAGTTGATGTTCCTTGCTGTCATCTGTCAAAGGGAGGTTTTAGTTATTTATCTAATTTACTTAAAATTAGTTTCATCATATCCTTAAGTTCATCAACATCATCCTTTAGTTTATCCATTTGCGCTGCTTCTTCTAATTTTCTCTCTTTTAATTTGAGGTAGTTATCATATGCAGCATCATTGCAATTAAGAATTGCACCACTATCTTCATCTCGATAAAGAGAATTACTATCTTTCACTTTTACTTTATTCATTAGATAGATGCAATAGTTCTTAGATCACGAATCTTGGGAACATAAGCAAAGTTAGTTCCTGACATGATAATTTTAATTTGGAATCCATTGAACTGTGGAAGATTCTTCACATTGAATTCATACTCTTTGTAGTCATCTTCTGACTGAGATGCAAGGATTCTTCTATCAGGTTCACCGTTATTTTTTGCCTGATCTATCACATTTCCATTGGAATCTAAGTTTTTATAGCCTGGGAATAGTTCAAACAACTGATACTGAGGTGGAGCATCGATTCTGAATATTCTGTATAGAACTCTGATATCATTAGTAGAATGTCTGTACGCATCAAACATAACCTTTAATCCATCAGCAGACTTCTCCAGATTCACAACCTTAGATAAGTAAACTGCGGCACTAGGATCATTATCAATAGAGTTGACTCTTCTGTCAGTTGCATAATTATCAACCTTAGAGTTGAGTCTATCCATAATTGTGATCATGTTAACTCTATCTAAGTCAATCATAGGACTGACTTTAGGATCGTCTGTACTTAGATTTGCTTGTAATGTAAATGACTTTCTGCCTGGGAAGTCAGCAAGTTTTGCAAGTTCGTTATTCTTAGATGCAACAATTCTTGGAGTAGATAATACGTTATTACTCTGTAGTGAAACAGACTCGTAACCTTGATCCACAAATGATTTTAAGTTACCATCGGGACTATTTCCAGAGAATGTTCGGATTTTAGCATTGATGTCAGTTCCCTCTGGTAAGAGAGTTGCAACATTAGGTCTGACAATATTGAACGCAATGTTCTGTGTTGCCATAGGTCCATATGAGTTACTGACCTGTACATACTGTTGATCGTAACTACCACCAGATTTATTCTCACTAAAGAATAGTTCTGGGAATCCGCTTGCATTTCCAGTTGCTCTATCCACACCTCTACTTGAGACACCAACCTTAATCCAGTAATGATCAACGTCAATAGGATACTTGGTATTGTCAGTAGGAATGAAACTATGAGCTGTGTTGATTCTTCTAAGAGAAACACCATTCAATTCATACTTGTAAATCTTATCATTGATGTTGTAATCACCAGCCTTACTATCATCAATAGATCTAGTGATGTTATTAAGAGTTGAACTTGTAGTTGTTACACCAGTGTATTTGATAATTTCATTTCCAACCTTGACATAGCCTGGGTTAGAACTATTGACTTCAATGTTCTCAAATGACGTGAAGATTCCAACAGCAGTGACAGTCATGTCTTCTGTACTTGAAGAATTAACTGTAGATGTTAACTTCTCTGGTTTTACATCTGCTTCAACACCACTCAAGATTACATTGTCTTCTTGTGAGTACATACCATGATTGGAATGTCTAACACGGAAGTGTAATCCATCAGTTATATTTTGTAAGTATTGAATAGAACCACCATTTACAACACTGGTTCCACTGCCACCAACATATACGATAGCAGATGATGAGTCAACTTTAGGTACACCTTGAATATTATCAAGAACTAAAGTATTAAACGCACTGATTACACCAACGTTATTTGGAATTGTTAATCTTAAGTCTTTTCCGAATCCACCAGTATTTGTGGCAGACACAGTAAGAACATCACCAGAAGAGTATCCTGTTCCACCAATGGAAACCGTTGCAGCAACAGCAACTCTGTTATCGACTGTCAAGTTGACAGTTGCACCAGTTCCTTTACCAAATTGTGAAATGAGAGGCACATTAGAATAAACAGTAGATGTAGCAGAGAATCCACTACCACCATTTGTAATTGCTAGAGCACTACCAACACCGATTGCACCAAGAACTTTGTTTAGATTTGCACTAAAGTTTGGATTTGACTGTTGGTAAATTGTAGTTCCTTCTGTCAATCCAGCCTGTTCGGCAGCAGTTAAACTCTTACCTAAACCAACCACTGCATTATATGAAAGCATATCAATAGGGTTGTTAGCAAGAGAAACAATCTGTCTGTTTCCTACTTCAAGATCTGGATTATAGAAGTTGACTCTACCAGATGTTGATGTGAAGTTAGCTCTGTAAAGATTGAACTTAAGGTCTTCTAACTGACTAGGATCCCATGTAGCACCGTTCTGCGATTTAAACAGTGAACCAAGTAGAGGTTGTTGAGAAACGATAATTTTTTCAGAGTCAGCAGCATTGAGAGTAGTTATATCTTCCTCACCCATCCTAGAGATGAATACAAAATATTCATTAGATGCAGATAGAAGAACAATAGCAAACTCTCCTCCACCCTCAACATATACAGGAGCAGGGAAGGTAAATGTTGTTGCTTTAGATCCATCCTCAGAGAGAACAACTTCATCAGGATCAAGAATACACTCACCGAATGGTAAGATCTCTTGAGTAGGCAAACCAGTCTGTAATGTTCTTACTTGTAAGGTAACAGGTAGTTGGTTTGTATCTTTTGCTCGGAAGTAAACGTCACATTTAGTAAGGAATACACCGTTAACATCAGGAACTTCAAACGATTGTGCAAGAGGGTCAACCCATCTAGTCTGAGATGTAGACCTGTTAGCAAAAGTGTTGTCAACGACAAGTCTACTACTTGAATCACTAAGAGTTCTATCCTGAGATTGTGGGATTCTTTGTACATCTGCATTTCTCATTCTGAGAGTAGATGCCTCTACAGTTTGAAGTGTACCAGATGATGTGAAGTTTGCTTCACCAGAACTATCTGTGAATCCAGAGATAGTGGAGTTAGTAGGACTTGAAGATAATGTAAATGTCTTTGTACCAGTATTAAATGAAGGCGCAGAGGGAACTGTAGGATCAGGTAAGAACAATGATCCAAGTAATGCTCCTGCCTTATCTGTAATAAGTCTAATATTAGTTACAGTTGCAATAGCACCACTAGATTGTCCAATCAACTTCATACCAGTAGTGATGTATCCATAGAAACCAGACGCAGCTTGAAGTTCTAAGGATGCAGTATCAACGTTTAATAATGTTGTGGTAGAAGAGTATGTAGATGAAATACTAGAAGCAGGGTCATATGGATTCTGTTTATAAACCTGATCAGGATTATTGTAAGGACCATATTTGTGGTTCTGATTTGCAAGTCTAAACCTAATTGCATCATTGTTAGTATTAGGACGACTTCCCTCGATAACTTCACCAGCACCAAATGTACCACTCACCATTGTGATCTCAACGAGTTTAGGTACAACATACTTCGACATGTCAATACTATCGAAGAATGGATATAATCTTGTATTTGGCTTAAGTCTTCTACAGATGAACTCAATGTTTCTGGATCGCATTGTAGCAATCACTTCTGTGTTTACAACCTTGTCACCAAGACTTGTAGTATCAAATCTTTCACCAACACGGAACTGAATACCCTGTCTTGTTTGATTTGTAGTAGTTGTAGTTGTCTGCTCTCTGAAGTTTGTAGTTCTATCTCTAAAGTTTGTAGTTGTAGTGATAGGAATACCACGACCTCTTCTAAACCTACCTCTTCTTCTGCTTCGGCCAGTTCTCCTAGTTCTAGTTTCACTGAACAGAGAAGGTCCTGTTGATGAACTTGATCCTGTCCAAGTTGTTTCCCATGAACCCCAATCAACAGGTGACAGTCCAGTATTACTATCCGCACCAGTGATTCCCATTGTAGAATTGAAACTACCTTCAATATCGTAAGTAGCAGCAGTTCTTCTAGTTTCAATCCATGTATCAGTGCCTGGATTTAATTCAACTTGACCAATCCAGTTAACAACAGCAAATGGGTTTACATTCTCGATACGAGTTGCAAAGTTGTTCTCCAAGTAAACTGTGTCACTGTAATTTAAACATACAACGTCACCGATTCTCTTGACGTTTGAATCACCAAGATCTTGAACATATCTGTAGTCAGCAGTAGGATTAGAAGATGTTGCAGCACCAACAATCGCCTCTGAACCAAGTAATAGGTCAATAGATGTTGTGTAGTGTTGAGGTCTTAATCTTCCATCTGCCGCATCAACAGATGCCTTGTATGCTGAGTTAGTTACATCACCACCAGTTACTGATTTAAAGTTATCAACAAAGAATCCTGACTTGAATCTATCAAGATTTGTTTGTGGATCACGAAGAGACATGTTTGTAGTCTCAACTTCAAGGAGTGAAAGTGAAGTATAGTACTCAATATTTTTGATTCTGTTCTCAATACTTGCGATATCCTTCATTCGGAATCGCTTGTGTCTAGCAATAGTGATTTGTGCTTCTGCTGGATCGTAAAGATATGGAGGAAGTTCAATAGTTGCAACTTCTAAAGCATTATCAATGGTGTTTGGAAGTTTTGGTAACTCGGATGGAACACCTTGAGACAGGGTGAAGATACCCTCTCTACTTAAGAATAACTTATCAATTCTTCCAAGATAATATTCATAAGATAAATTAAATGATTTATCTTTGGCAAGAACATGAGAAGAAGATGAAGTGCCTGGAGTAAACTGTCTAGCGTCAAACTCCCAAGGAGCCTTACCAGCAACAGTAGATACAACTCTAGGTCTTAAATCAATAATATCAGAAGTTGGAATTGTTCCTACAAAAGGTAGTGCTCCTTTATAATACTTTCTCTCGTAAGAGTTTACAGTTACAAAGTCGCCTGGATCTGAAGCATCAATAACAAAGTTGTTATAGACGATAGTAATTCTTCTAGTAGGTGCTTCCGTACCAGATTTCTTTACAAGTGCAGAGAAGTCAACATAGTCTAATCTTTGGCCTGGATCGAACTCATAATTATTCTTGATGTCTCTGTCGCCTGGAATAAAGGTCTGAACTACACCAGAAACTTTAGTTTCTTCAAATACGATCTCTTCACCAATCTCAAAAGCATTTTCGTTTTGAGATACAAAACTTACTTCATTAGATCCATTAGTTGCAACAAATACGGCAGATGCACCAGATGTCTTACCAACAAGAGTCTCACCAACTACAGCATTAAGAATATTAGAGTTTAGATTAGTAAGTTGTAAGATTGGGAACTGAGGATCAGCAGCTGATGAAGATTCTAATACAGCAAGAACTTCTGCAACATCACAAACTCCAAGAGAAATTCTTTCATCTTGAACTCTATTACCAAATGTTGTGTCATAAGTAAGACCATCATTTAACTTCATTAATCCAGTGCCTGACTGGGTTTTTGCGGACTTGTTTAAAGTATATGTTGTTGCTCTCTTAAATATCTTTGATTTTGGTTTGACATTTACTTTCTTCCAAGTCACGGTCAATACAGCAGCACCAGAAGCAGTGTCCAAACCAGATAAAGTAACTGTTCTACCACTAACTGTTAGTTTCTGATCAGTTAAAGATTCAACTTTACCAGTTGTTTTAAATGTGAGGTTGTAGTCTTCTTCATCGAATGGTTCGAGAGTCAAATCAGCATCAGTTTCTAGAGTTCCACTGAAAGCATTACTTGAAACTGTAATGTTGTAGGATTTCTTGAATATAATGTCTGCACCATTCAATTCAACAGATGCAACATTAGCTTTAGTTAATTCACTAAACAAGAATGCTTTCGAGTTGTTTTGAACTTCTAAAGTGACCTTGAATAGATCATTTGCAGATACAACTGACGTAGGTAATGCACCAGAACATACGTTCTCAACATCTGTAGTCTCTTCAAGACTGATAGCAACAGCAGTTGTAGCAGTAACTCTGTTGAATGTAGGAACGGAGTTGCCTGAAATACTATACTGAATAATATCTCCAGTCTTAATACCAGAGTTTGCAAAACTGGCACTAGGAGATGTGATTGTAGATGCTCCACCAACCTTTGCACTCACAGTAAACTGAGTTGCAACAGGAGCAATCAAATGACCCAATCCCAAAACAGGATCAGCTGTGAATGGATAGTTTGTAGGATCGTTACTAACAATTTGTTTGATATCCTCTACACCATAGTCTTCTACTTCGGTAACACTTCTATTTGCAGTAAAACCATTGAAGAATAATTCTTCACCAACTTGGAATTGTCCGTTTACTTGATATAAAGTTAATTGTGTTGAATTACTTGAAGAAGTATATGCGTATCCTATAGCGTTACTATTTTGACCAGTAACATAGGTTGGACATTGTACTGTTGTCCCAGTATTTAATTGTAGGTATGTGAATGTCTGAATGTCATATAGGGATGTCTCAAACACCGTAGAAGAGTCGGCATATCCAACATTCTTCAACTTCATGTCATAGACTCTAGCAACACCTATCTGTTCGCCATTTGATGTACCAACAGTAGAAGTTCTTTCATTGAATAGTTTTACATAAGAACTTGTGCTGATACCAATTAGAGGAGAACCATGAACATTGTTTACTTCAATTTGTCTACCAACACTAAAAGGTAAAGACTCATTGGTAATCTTTGCAGTATCTCTTGGTTTAGGAACATCAACAGTAGTTGTGTTGAGTGTTTCAATCTCATATCCTTTGACGTATGCCTTGCCAGGTCCGATAGACAAACACATCAAATCCTCAGAAGGAACATTACCTTGCTGAGTTAATTGGTTTGGATAAAATGCACCATCATTTCCTACTCTGTCATTAAGACATTCCTTAGTTACTAGAGGGAATGGTTTTACATAATAGTGACCAGATTCATCATATGTTCTTCTTGCAAGTTCGTCACGAATTAAGTTATAGTTATCAGCGCCAGGTTTTACGAATTTTTGTAGAACGCCATCTACAACTCTCATCAATTCTACGAAGTTCTCATCATTCAAATCTGTGAGAGACTTCTTGATTAAAGTTGTTGATAGTTTAAATCTATCTGCACCAGGCGCTGCAAAGTTTGAGAAACCTCTTGCATTATCATACAAGTCGTTATCTGATGCAGACGCAGTTACAAGTTCTTCCTTGATTAGAAGACCAATTCTATATGATGGTCTGTTGCTGTACTGGTCTAAGATTACTGTAGAGTCAGAAACGGTAACAAAGAAACCTCTGAGGAAATAGACACCTTGGGCAATCTTTGCTGCAGCACCTATGGAAACTGCATTTGAGATAAGTGTTGTTGCAAAACTAGCTCCCTGTCTGATACTAGACAGAGAATAATTCATATCCTCTTCTAATAAAAGATTTTCACCATCTGCAAAAGTTTTTCTTGAAAAATCAGTATCACTAGAACTGTTATACTTGATATAAAGAGTATATGCTCCTCGGACTGACGTTCTATTTGTAATATATGTTTCTACTTTAGCGGTAACACCACTAGTCTCACCTTTAATTTTTTTACCTACCAAACTTTCTAGGTAGACAGAAACAGGAATACCTAAGTGACTGTCATCAATCTGAACACAAGTGTATTCGTTATCGTATGCAATCTGGCCTGGTATAACAACAGAACCTTCTTTGAAGAAGTGCTTACCAAATTTTTCAACCTGATTCTGTAAAATAGATTGAAGTGTTGTGAGTTCTCTAGACTGTACAGGTAAGCCTGGTTTGAATAGTACCCTTTGATAATTTTTTAACTCGTTAAAATCATCGAAGTATGGAGATGAATTTAAGTTGGTATTTTGTGGCATTTGTCTTTAGAACTCCAGTACTATCTTGATGTCTTCCTTCTGACTTGCAGATCTAGGAATCGCAGTCCGATTATCAATATAGATAATTTCACCTGATTTGGTATTGAATTCCGCTGATGAAATACCAGAAGTAAAACTCATACCTAATTGGTAGGTCTTATTATTTATTGAGGTACTGACACCGTTATAACTGGTATCGATAGATAACAACGAACCGTTCACTGATGACCCGTTAATCGTTACACCATACCCCGTATCAGGAATAGAAGTAAATGGAACAAGTTTGTATCCAGTTTCACTGGAAGCAAGACCCATTGGTTGATAATATTTCAACACTCCAGTAACTTTATCCCAAGATGCAACATATCCAATCGCAGTAGAACCAACACCAACCGTCTGTGTGATCTCAGAGTCAACAGCATAGGTTGTTGCAGTGGTAATACCACCAAGTTTCAAAGCTTTTAACCCACTCACCATTGCAGTGTCTAGCAATTCTGTACTACTACCAAATACGGTGGGATTTTTTATTAGTCCAACCCTAGCAAAATCATTACCCTCAATGATATCTGGGTTAGTTTCTAGAGTTTCAAATCTAGAATAGAGTAGTGCTCTATATGCACCGAGTTCCCTGTAGATGTCATGTCCATGACCACCCTTCGGAGGAATGATGACACTAAAGTTTGCTACCGATGTCGTTCCGATACCTGTATTGGTAAGGTTAGCAAGTACTCCGCCAGACTGACTGCCTGGAGCGCCTGGGAAAAACTGGATGGATCCATGAGTGTATCCTTCTCCTCCATCAGTAACAAATACTTCAGATACTTTTCCGAAAGAGTCAATCGTAATAGTAGCCTTTCCTCCTGACCCATCTCCCAGAATGGGAACATTTGCAAAGGATGTCGAGATCGGTTGGTAGTTAGAACCTCTATTATCAACCACAACCACTTCAATCTTTCCATCTATAGAATTAGACTTTGTTGCGACAGTCTCGCCTTCCTTGCCCCAGTTTTCGGGCACTGGGATGTATTCAATAGAGTCAAATTTAACAATTTCACTAGGTTTAATTGTGTAAAGATATTTCCAAACATAACCATCGCCACTAGTGCCAGCTGCTCTTGGTTCAAGGTCAACAAATGTGGGTTGGTCATATGAAGGCCTACCCTTCGGGTTCTCTGGGTCTGATCCATTTTGTAGACAGATGTAAACTTTCAGGTCTTCGTTCACTATGTAGTAATTTGCATCATACAAACTACCTTGACTAGTAATAGGTGTCAGATTATAGATGTTATAATCGTGTCTATACATCTCATAGGTAGTACCAGCAACCCATGATACCTTTCTTACAAGTCTGCGAACATCCTTGTCGGTAACCTTCTTCATCGCAATGATAGACTCCTTTATGGAGTATTCTTCCTCAAATCCATCCAACGGTGCTGGTGTATTTGTAGCCCATGTGGCAGTACCGCCCGCCTTTGGTTCAACTGAATTGGGTAATCCCATGAACGCATAATATTTGTTAACAGTAGATCCGACTCCAACAAAACTTTGTACAAAAGTCTCGGCGTTCAGAATCCTAAACTGTTCGGATATAATAGCAGGCATTTTAAAAAAACTAGTCTTTAGGTTTATTTAGTGGTTAAGTTAGTGGTTTCTTTCTGGAGACCACCGCAGCAGTTGATAATCCAACATTTCCATTCATAGGATTGATGATAAAACTTGTAGGATTGCCAGCACCACGATTCTGATATCCAAGTAATTTACCCCAACTATATTTACCCCAGAAAGTATCAGTAGTTGCCGTTGTACCAACACCAACTTGAATTGTATTATTTCCGTAAGGGGTAGGACCTGGTTGGAAGGCACATGTAACTGTAACCAGACCAGAGACCGAATCACCTGTTGTGACCTGTTCTACTCTGAACACACCACCAAGATAATCACCAGAAGTGACCATACCAACAACTTCATTTGCACCACTAGATGTGGTTATGCCAGTCAATGCGTGACCAACAACTAATGAACTATCGTAGATAGTAAAGAAGTCTCCCTTCTCAAGTCCACTGAAGTTAACTCCAAGAGAGTTGAGTGAAGAATACCCATAACCCAAATTAGTATTATCATTGAACTGAGACTTAAGAGTAAAAGCCAATCTTGGTAATACATTTGCAGAACCTGGCAACCATGTATTTATTCCTACAATGTCGCCAAAATCACCTTCCGCATCAACAGAGAATATATCTTCTCTCTTAGTTGCATCAGACTGTACGAGAACTGGAGGACTACTTCCTACTCTGTAACCAAATCCACCATCAGTAATATTGATAGATGTAATCACACCAGCAGTTACGGATGCAGTTGCAGTTGCTCTATTGACAACTGGATCTGCGTAGAAGTTTGTAGTTCCAGAACCAACAACGATAACTCTTGTACTTGCAAAATCACCATAAGGTGTTTGAACAAGATCACGAATTTCATTAGGTTGAGTAACAACTCTCTTATTCCAGTTTGCAAGGTCAAAAGAGTAATAAAGATCACCAACTGTGGAAATACCAACATAGAAGTTATCAAAGAACTTAATCTTAGCAAAGTCAAAGGTAGCAGGGTGAACTGTTCCAGCAGGCAACTGTTGACTCCAAGGTTGCCAGAAGTTCTTATCGGTTGAAATACCAATAGTACCACTGTCACCCACAACGATGAATTTATTACCGTCATAGATGATATCATTTAAGTCAAAGGCAGTATTACTTGTCTTATCTCCCCATCCTGTTCCATCATTGGATGCAAGAATTACACCACCATTACCAACGGCAATGTATTCTGACTGTCCGTAACAAACCGCATTTAGAGTTTGTAATGTTCCTGAGAATTGACTGAAAGCATCTGCGGTTGTAAGACCAACGGCAGTAAAGATAGATCCAGCAGCACCAACAGCAACCCATGTATTCCTAGATCCTTCCCAGATAACATCTTGGAAATGTCCTGTGTAGGTACTGTCTAGTGTTTGAACTTGACCAATAGCAGGTATTTGTCTCTGTTCTAGTAGATTGATAGGAGTCCATGAACCGATACTGTTACCGATTGAAACTCCTCTTGCCATAGATGCAAACTCGCCCACAGCCATAACATTTACATTACCAGTTGCACTGTTACCAACAGACACACCATTGAATGTGATAGTTCCACCAAATCCAATTCTACCTCTCTCCCAGAATGTTCCACTCTTAGTATTCATGTAGAAACTACTTGCACCAACAGCCACATATGGATCTTCTTTGGTTATAGATTTAAACTCAACAGATGACGTAATACCAGTAATCGCATCAAACTCCCAAGCAAAGATAGGATCTTTACGTTCAATCAATGCACTGGAAATTGCAACGGTTGGATTTGAGATTTTATATCCAGTTCCTTCGTCAACTATACTTAAAGAAGATATACTAGATGATGTAGAAACAATAGATGTAACAACGCCTGGAGTGATCTCACTATCCTCAAAGATTTGAACATTTCTCTCAGATTGAACTAACAAATCAATCGCATTGAATACAGGGAAAGCATTGTTGACATAAATTTTGTCATCTAACTCCCCAACATCCTTAATAATTCTAGTTGTAGGAAGAACCTTACTCTTCAAGCCTGGTCTTGCTTTCGAGATTAGAACACCAGAGAGAATTTGATCTTGTCTCTGTTTCTCCCAAGAAAGTGGTCTTTCTGCAGCGGTGTTAGTGTCAATACCGATACTATTGTAAGAGAATGTCTCAAGAACATCAGAAGCAACGATTCTCTTACCTGTTCTCTCAAACTGATCAATATCAGCAGGGTTGAGTTTGTTCTCTTTGATTTGAACAATATCACCAGCCTTAACAGATGCAACTGGTTCAACAGTTTCAACGTCTCTCGCAGATCCTCTAAAGTAGAATACAGAACATTTAGAATTTCGTTTTGGTGCTTCAGAGAAGATAACTCTACTACCCTTAAATGTATAAGAAGACTGTGGAGTCTGTAGAATATCATTGATGTAGATAAAGATATTGTTTGTGATATCCATATCACTACCAGGCAGAGTCTTAAGACTTAAGATCTCAGTAACACCACTGGTTGTAACAGACAACGTGAACTTTGTACGAGAATCGTTGAAGAATGGAGCGATATCATCAAACAGAATGAACTGGCCTGGATAGAATCCAGAGAATGTATCATTTTCAAGTTCTTGAACTGTTAATTGGAATTCAGTTAAAACACCAACTCTGGGGTTGGTCATGATGCCAGAAACAGTTAGAACCTCATCAACTTTATATGCTGTTCCTTCTTCACGAAGATCAAATTCACCAATGTTTCCGTCTACATTAATACGGAAGTTAACAACTGCATTTGTTCCGAGTCCAGAATTGCCAGAAATGTATTCTAGGTCTTTGTTGAAGTATCCGTCTGGTTCTGTGATATCAAGGAATACTGGTTTGTCAATTCTACCGCCTCTCTTGAAGAGTGAGATTTCAGTTGTGAGTCCAGCATTCACTCTAAACTTACCAGCGTCAATTTTTTCAATGACATCAAATCCAGAGAATCCAATCTCATTAGAAGCAGCGACTCTCTTACCCTGTTGTGAAATACCACCTCTTGCATAGTTGTGATCTACTGTGGAGATACCAACATTTACAACGTAAGTGTGATCGTCAATAATCTTATCAACAAATGTACCGCCAGCTGCGAAGTCCTCACTACTTGGAGAGTTGTTTCTAAGTCTAGGTGCAAGAATAACACCTTGAATCTTACCACCACCATTATAGAAACTAGGTGTTGTTGAAGGTCCTACTTGAATCTCAATATTTTGATTATCAATAACTCTATTAACGATTGAACCATTGTAATAAGGATCACCACCTTTAGGATATACATGCGCTGTTGCATAACCGTCCTTAGAACATGTGAAGTATATCGACTCATTCTTCAACTTGACATTTCTAGGAGCCCCAGATGCGGTTGTAATACCATGAGCAGTAGGTAAGAACATAGTCATGATACCTACCACATCATTGTAATCTGCATGGTTGATGTTGTACTCTACTCTAGTAGAGACTCCAACGTTTACAGTTACGTTGTTTGCAGTTACAGCAGTTGGATATAGAGATGTATTGTGTGCAGGGTCAGTAACACGAGGATATGCGTGTTCAGTAGAGTTCTGATCCATTGTGCATGTGTACACAAATCCATTTGTCGCCAAACCTACAGAAGTTGTAGTTGACAATCCATGAGACGAATCAGTCGTCATGGTTACCAATCCACTATTAGGATCGTAAGTAGAGTTACTTATGTTGAACTTAACTCTTGATGTAATACCAACATTCATTGTGAATGTGTCAAGAGTTGAAGAAACAATACCAACCTCTACATCGTGAATAGGATCAGTGGTTCTAGGATATGTGTGATCAGTTGCATAGTTATCCTGAGCACATCTCCATGTGTAAGAGTTAGTAGCAAGACCAACTGTATCTCTTGCAATCAACAGTGAATCTAAGTCTGCATTTTCAAAAGTATGAATATAATTACCGCCACTGATAACTGAACTTGTACCAGCAGAAACAAAGATGTGTTCTGTTTGGTTAGATGATTTACCTACATCCAGAGTGATAGTAGTATCTGTTGTAGAAGTAATCTTAACAGAAGTGTTATAAGCAGGATCTGGACCAGATATGCCACTTGCCCTTGGGTAGAAGTGATTTGTTGCATGATTATCTAAAGAACAAGTGAATTTGAATCCTCTTGTTTTGAGTTTTACACTAGTTCCTTTTTTCAGTGCATGAGACCCGATATCTATAGTCATCAATCCTGTATATGGATCATAAGAACCACTTGTAGGATCATGATAAACAAAAGGTGATGTTCCTACATTGACACTAAAATTAGTTTCATCAATACCTGTTACAGATAACCACTGTTGATCTGACGGATCTTTTGCTCTTGGGTAACTCCTGATAGTCTGTCTCTGATTCATCAGACATCTGAATCTTACAGAATCTCTCTTAAAGTTGACTCTATTACCAGTAATCATTCCATGAGATTGATTAGTGGTGACTGTCATAATACCACTACCAGCATCATAGGTTGCAAACTGGATTGTCTTATCGTCGTATGCACCATTAAGACCATGAACGTTGGAGAACACAGTCATAATACCTGTGTTAGGTGTATATGCAGCAGTAGCAATACCGTAGTTTACGATTGTGGATACACCAACATTAATTGTGAGTGTGGTTGCTGAAGTAGAACCAATACCCACAGAAACGTTACCACCAATAGGATCGTAGGAACGAGGATAAGCATGTTCTGTAGCATGATCGTCTCTGTCACATGTGAATACAATAGAACCTGTATTGATACCAACAGTGTTTCTAGCTTTCTTAAGACCACCAGTGGTTGCACTCTGGAACCAGTGAGCATTTACAATAGTAGATACACCAACATTTACAGAGAATGTATTTACACCAACATGATAAATTGGTAACCACTCATTCAAGAATGGATCAGAGTATCTTGGATATGCCTTATCAGCAGTATATCCATCTTTATCACATTTGAATGTAATTGATTCTAAGTCAAACTTGACATATTCACCAGCAAC
>MDTB01121215.1_pt1 | contig 16359 bp, 16 predicted proteins | sample 811161 | NCBI WGS metagenome assembly MDTB01 (sample SAMN05326650, study PRJNA326480) | marine metagenome | isolation source: seawater | place: Mediterranean Sea | collected 2009 | reverse complement strand
TCTTGTTGCGGTTTGTAATGAGTGTTCTAATCTTGTTACTCTATAGCCCTCTAATGTGTCATCAAGAGTAGACATAAACTTTAGCAATCTCTCACCAGTGTTTTCTGCAAATTTTTTTTCATGTTTATCTAGCAACAGATAATCTTCTTTAGATCCGTTTTTCATTTCTGTGAACTTTACTTGACTCATTTTTAATTATTAGATGTTACACTTAATAATGATAATTGAGTAATTTTATTATCTCCAAGTTTATCAATAGGTTTTATTGGATAATCTCCTGTAAAATAATGATCTGTTAACTGAGGATATGCATCATTTCTTTTTTCAAAACCAATAGCTTTATACATTCCATCAACTGACAAAAATTTAAGTGATTTTGCACTTATATACTCACATATTTGATCAACTGTTTTATTCGCAGCTAATAGCTCTTTCTTTGTTGGTGTATCAACACCATAAAAATCTGGGTATTTTATTTCAGGAGATGCAATTCTAACATGAACCTCTTTGGCTCCCGCGTCATAGAGCATTCTAACAATTTTATAGCAAGTTGTTCCTCTCACAAGAGAATCATCTATTAGAATAATTTTTTTACCTTTTATAGATGATTGATTTGCGTTAAGTTTTAATTTAACACCCAAGCTTCTAATTTGTTGACTAGGTTCAATAAAAGTTCTACCCACATAATGATTTCTGATAAGACCTAAATCAAAATCTATACCTACGTGTTTACTATAACCAATTGCAGCTGCATTTCCAGAATCTGGCACAGGAACCACAACATCAGCATCTTCATGAGCCTCTTTTGCCAATTCTATTCCTAAATTTTTTCTATATTCATAAGCAGTTTTTCCATTAAGTAAACTATCTGGTCTTGAAAAATAAATGTACTCAAAAACACATGGCCTTGCTTTTCTTTCAGGGAATGGTTTTACACTTTTTAGTTCATCATTTTCAATATATACAACCTCACCATTTTCAACTTCTCTCACAAATTTTGCACCAATAATATCCAAAGAACATGTTTCAGAAGCTAAAACATACGAGTTCTTTAACTTACCAATTACAAGCTGTCTTATTCCGTGAGGATCTCTTACTCCAATTAACATTTTTTGAGCTAACATTACTAATGAGTATCCACCCTGTATTTGAAAAATAGCATCTATAACTTTATCTATAATATTTCCTCTATTAGATTTCGCTATAAGTTTTACAATTGTTTCTGTATCAGATGTAGTATAGAAAATTGCTCCTTCCTCTACCATTTTTTGCCTTATTGTAATTGCATTTGTAATATTACCGTTATGCGAAACACCAATTCCACCTGCGTTTGTATCAGCAAAAAAAGGTTGAATATTTCTTAAGGCAGTTCCACCGGTTGTGCTATATCTGTTATGACCAATCGCATAATTTCCTTTTAAAGTACTTAGAATTTTTTCATCATTAAAATTATCTCCAACCAAACCAAACTTTTTTTCTGAGTAATATTTTTCACCATCATAAGATACTATTCCACAACCCTCTTGACCTCTATGTTGAAGAGCATGAAGACCTAAAGCAGTTAAGGCTGAAGCGTCATTACAGTTACTCACTCCAAATACGCCACATTCTTCATGTAATTTTGGATTATATATCTTTAATTTTGTTTTTGGATTTTTTGTAATCTTTTTCATCTGGAAAATTTTCAATTAAATAACTACTACCTTTTTCAATATATGAAAAGGTAAATGATTTATTTACTTTTATGGGCCAATCCTCATAGTTTACAAATAGATTTATAGTAGCAAAAATACAAACCGAAATCACATATCCTCTCAAAAAACCAAAAAAGAAACCAAAAAAAGAATCAAGCTTTCCTAAACCTGTAAATTTAACCGCATTTTTCAGCCCTTTATTAACCATTAAAATTATAAAAATAACTATAACGAATAAAGCTATTCCCAAAACAATATCCAATGCATATTCATTATTTATATATTCTTCAAAATATGGCTTAGTTTTTGGGAAAAGAAATAATGTTATCACATAAGCTAGCAACCATTTAGATGTAGAAAGGATACTTAAAATAAAGCCTTTTTTTGTACACTTAAGCACAGAGAGAATAGTAATAATTAAATATAGAATATCTATAAATGATATTTTTGCAAATAGCTCAACAGAGTTTTCGAGCATTTATTGATTTCCAAATGGTTTAAAGACTAAAATAAGCTTTGGCAAGAGCGTAAGAACTGAGATCATCGCTATAAACATTGCTAGCCCAGTAAATACTCCAAAATATATTGTTGGAATAAAATTAGAAAAGACAAGTATGGAGAATCCAAATATAATTGTAATGGATGTATTTAATATCGCCACCCCAACTGTTGAATGACATTTTTGTAATGTTTTTTCATAATTTTTAATCATTTTATATTCTTCTCTGAATCTATAGATATAGTGAATGCTATTATCTACTGCTATACCAATTGTGATTGCGGCAATTGTTATAGTCATCATATCTAAAGGAATTGAGGCAATACCTATAATTCCCAATACAAAAAAAGCAGCTATAAAATTAGGTATTACGCCTATTAATGATAAAGATAAATTTCTAAAAAGAATTAAAAACATAATTAATATACCTATCATTACAAAACCTAATGTTAGAATTTGTGATTTAAAAAGACTTTGTAAAAGATTGTTAAAAAGAACAAGAACACCAGCAATTCTAAACTCCTCTTTTTCAAATTTTAATTTATTTTCTAGATCGTATTGAATTTTTTTTATCAGTTCATTTCTTCTTAAATCGTCATTAGAATCTTTTATTCTGATACTAATTCTTGCTTCATTATTTTTAATGGATATGTATGGATCAACTATCTGCTTTTTTATTTCATCAGGTAGTTTACTATATAAGATTCCCATTTCTAAAGTACCTAATTTTTTATTATTATTAATTTTTTTTGCTACCTGAAGAATAGACGAAAAAGATAAAACTTTTCCGACATGATCTAAACTTTCTAGATAAGAATGTGTATTGAGTATTTTATTAATTTTATCTTCTGTAAACCAATAATTGTCATCTTTACTATTTTCTAAATTATCCCAATTTTCAAACTCATCATCACCTTCAAATTCACTATCCAAATCTTCACTTTCTTCATTTTTTTCAGGGAATTTAAGAATTATTTCAAGAGGCGTGGTCCCACCTAATTTTTGATCAATCAACTTCATACCTTTGTAAATCTCAGTTTTTTTACTGAAATAGTTTATAAAACTATTTTCAACCTCAAGCTTAATTATTCCATTGATACTAACTAATATAATAATTGCAGTAAAAATAAATATTAGATTTGATTTTTTTAAAGTAATTTTGCTTAAAAAGTTTACAAAAGATTTACCCGGTTCATTTGTGACTAAAACATTTTTTTTTCCAAAAATACTTAAGAATAATGGCAATAAAGTAAAAGTTATAAAAAAAGAAACCATAAGGCCAAAAGTCATCATCCATCCAAAATCAATTATTGGTTTTATTTCGCTAAAAATTAATGATAAGAAAGCACAAACAGTAGTTAATACAGTATAAACTATTGGCCAAAACATTTTTTTTGTTGTCAATATTATTACTTCCGAATTTGACATTTGCTTATTATCTCTTGATATATTTAAATATCGAACGCTCATATGGATGTTCATTGCCATTGTAAGTATTAACATTAAGGCGATAAAATTTGATGAGATTACTGTTACTTTCCATCCAATTAATCCCAGCAACCCAGTCATAATAACAACCGCACAAAAGCAACTTGATAATGGTATTATAATCCAAATTAAACTTCTAAATACAAACCACAGTGTCAATATTATAAAAAAAAATACCCCAGCACCAAACACAACAATATCTTTTTTGATAAATGAAATCATATCATCCGCAATCATTGGAACACCACCCAAATAAATTTCTGTATCACTATTCAATTTTTTGTATTGATTAATTAATTTTCGAATTTCTAAAATATTTTTATGATTTTTTATTTTTTGATTTTCTCTAATTTCTTCGAGTTCTTTTGTGCTGGCATTTTTTATAATATTATTTTTTTTTATATTTACTATAATTGATGATACTAAACCATCTTCACTAATAATAAAATTTTTGAATACAGGACTTTTTAAAATTTCATTAAAACCTTTTTCTCTATCTATATCGTTGTTCTTAAGAGTTTTGTAGTTTTTAAGAGTCTCCGTTATATTTTCGTCAGAATTTTCTAAAAGAGGTATATCTAATATTGTAATTACATTTTTAACCCAATTAAATTTCTCAATATCAGATTTGAGATTTAACAACTCATTAATTGACTCATTTTCTGTAATTTTTTTTGTTGGTTGATAAGTTAGTATTAAAAAATCATTTGTACCATATTTTTTGTTCACTTCCTTCAAATATAAAAAGTCAGGATCATTTTCTAAGAGAAGTGTGTCCGAAGATGCATCTAGTTTAAAATCTTTACTGAAATAACCAAAACTTATTACAAATAATATTAAAATTAGAAGTATAAACTTTGGTTTTTTTAAGACTAATTTTTGATACAAACGTTCAAACATTTAAATTAAAAATAATATATATTTTAAATTAGCTATTTTGAATATCTTTAAATTTGGTAAATGATGGTTCAAACTCAAGCATGACATTTCCAGTAGGGCCATGTCTTTGTTTTTGTATCATTATTTCAGCTAAATTTGCAACTTCATTCATTTTTGCTTGCCATTCTGCGTGCTCAACTGTGGCAGCTCTTGGTTCTTTATTCTCAAGATAATAAGCTTCTCTATATACAAACATTACAACATCAGCATCTTGTTCAATAGATCCAGATTCTCTTAGGTCAGATAATTGTGGTTTTTTAACATCTCGTAATTCTACCGCTCTCGATAACTGTGATAATGCTAATACAGGTACAGACAATTCTTTTGCCAATGCTTTAAGTCCCTGTGTTATTTCAGAAATTTCTTGAACTCTTCCATCATATTTATCCGTTCCTCTCATGAGTTGTATATAATCAACTATAACCATATCTAATCCTGATAATCTTTTAATTCGCCTTGCTCTATTGCTTAAAGCAGCAATAGTTATTGCTGGGGTTTCATCAATAAATAATGGAAATTCCGAAATATTTTTTGAAGCTTCTAAAAATATATCAAATTGCTCTTCAGATATTCTGCCTCTTCTAATATCATTTGATCTAATTCTAGACTGTTCCGCTAAAATTCTTGTTGAAAGTTGCTCTGATGACATTTCAAGAGAGAAAAAAGCAATTGATGATTTTATATCCTTTTCTTTCAAATGCTTTGCTGCATTAAAAGCAATATTTGTTGCTAATGCAGTTTTACCCATAGCTGGTCTTCCGGCTATAATAACTAGATCTGATTTATGCAGTCCACCCAATCTATCATCTATATCTCTAAATCCAGTTGGAACACCTACAATACCCTCATCATTTTTGTAAGCTTTAGATGCCATATCGATAGTCAATTTTAAAGCTTCATCAAACTTTACTAATGACGAACTTAAAGATCCTTTTTCAGCAAGATCAAATAATAATTTTTCAGAGTCTTCAATTATACGTTGTCCATTGATATTTAATTCCTTATTTTTTGCTGAATAAATTGTTCCTTCAGAAATTTTAATTAACTCTCTTCTTACAAACATATCATAAATAATTTTAGAATATTCTATAGCCTGGCGAGAGGAAGTTGAAAATTTTGTAATTTTAACTAAATAGTCAGGAATATTTATTTCATCTTTTTCGTTCTCAAAGTAGTTTTTTAGAGTAATAGGATTTGCTAGTAAACCTTTATAAATTAACGTTTCGATAGCAGAGAAAATTTTTTGATGCATAGGATCATAGAAATTTTTACTTATAACTATTGTATTAATTTCATCAAATATTTCATTAGAAATTAATATAGTCCCTATAACAGATTGTTCAGCCTCTATATTATTTGGTAATTCAATATTTTCATTTTCAATCAGGTTTAAATTTTTTCTAAGCATTATAACATGCTAATAAATTTAATATTTTAATTCAATCGATAATTATGGCTGGGGAAAAGATTGTATAAATTTAGTTTATACTTTCAGATGATATTACTTTAAGTTTAATTTCTGCTTCAATTTGAGAATGCAATTCTACCTTTGCTATAAAATTTCCTAAAGATTTGATTTCTTGCTTAAGTTGAATATCTTGTGGTTTAATTTCAACCCCTAGTTCTTTTAATATAATTTTTGATATTTCAGAGGGTTTCACTGATCCATATAATTCTTTATTTTCTGTGCTCAATTTCTCAATTATAATTTCTTTATCATTAATTTTATTAAAGAGATCTTTCGCAGATTTTTTCTTTGCTTCGTCTTTTTCTTTAAGGTTAGTTTTTATTTTTTCCACTTCTTTGATGTTCTCTTTAGAAGCATAAATAGCTTTCTTGTTAGATATTAAAAAGTTTCGAGCAAATCCTCTTTTAACATCAATTACATCTCCTATTGATCCAAATTTTTTTAAATTTTCTAGTAATATTACTTTCATTATATTAACGCTAGGTTTCGTGCTCTTTTTATTGATAAAGATAATTCTCTTTGTTTTTTTTGACTTACAGATGTAATTCTGGATGGAAGAATTTTGCCATTTTCTGAAATATATTTTTTTAATAATTTAACATTTTTGTAGTCTATTATTGGCGCTCCTTTTCCTGATAATGGACATTTTTTTTTAAATTTATATTTCTGGGGTTGAAAAATGCTTAATTTTGCAAAATTACTCTGATTATTTTTTTTATTATTATGCCTCTTTTTTTTGTTCATACCTTTTTTCTATGTCCTTATTTTCTTTTTGGAAATATAAAGTTTCCAAGTCAAATTTTTTGACTTTAATAGTCGCATATCTTAATAAATTTTTATCAATTTTCTCATTTTTTTCTAATTCATTAACTATTTTATTTGGGCCTTCAATTTTAAAATGAAGATATGTTCCTTTTTTATTTTTTTTTATTAAATATGATAAATTTAAAAGACCCCAATTTTCTTTTTTAATGACTTTACCATTATTTTTTTCTACAATTTTGGCATATTTCTCAACTATTTGGTCTAATTGTTTTGACCCAATATCTTGTCTTGCTATGATTGTATGTTCGTATAAATTCATATTTTTATAAAAAATGAGGATATACTATTATAATTATTCAATTACAATACAAAAAAACCTATACAAATTATTATAATTTAATGTTTTCTGTAATCTTTCCAGGTCAAGGGTCCCAATCAGTAGGAATGGGAAAGGAATTATATGAAAACTATCCTATTGTTAAAGAATTATATCAAGAGGCGGATGACATTTTTAAATTCAGTTTTAGTAATTTGCTGATTAATGGACCAGAAAATGATCTAAATAAAACTGAGAATACTCAACCAGCTATTTTTTTAACTGGTTTTTCCATATTTAAACTGCTCACAAAAGAATTTGGAATAGATTTAAATAAAGCAAAATATTTTGCTGGACATTCTTTAGGAGAATATACTGCTCTAGCATGTTCGGAAGCGCTAGGTTTTTCAGAAACATTAAAACTTTTAAAGAAAAGAGGTGAAGCAATGCAATCAGCTTTGCCAATAGGTGAGGGAAGCATGGTAGCAGTTTTGGGTGCAAAAATTGAAAAAGTGGAAAATATTTTAAAAAATAATGAAAGCAAATATAATTGTTATATTGCAAATGACAATTCTAGCTTACAAAGTGTAGTAAGTGGAAAGATAAATGATTTAAATTTATTTGTAGAAGATTTGAGCAAAAATTCTATTAAGAGTATAAAATTGTCGGTCAGTGCACCTTTTCATTGCAAATATATGAATAAAGCAACTATGACAATGAAAGAAGAAATAATGAATCTTAATTTTTCTAAGCCTAAAAATAAACTTGTATCAAATGTAACTGCAAAAGAAGTAGAAGATATCGAAGAAATTAAGAAATTACTTATTGACCAAATAGAATCAAGAGTACGTTGGAGAGAAAGTGTTATTTATATGATTGATAATAAAGTCACAAAATTTATTGAAATAGGCCCTGGAAAGGTATTGAATGGATTAATTAAAAGAATTAATAAAAGCGTAGAGACCTATTCTATAAACAATAAAAACGAAATAATTGATTTAAAAAATAATGGAATTCTTTAAAAATAAAAAAATACTAATCACAGGTGCCTCTGGAGGTATTGGAGAAGCTTTGACAAAAAAATTTTGTGACTTAGGAGCAGTAATTTGCGCTACAGGAACCAATCAAGATAAACTAAAAAAACTAAAAAATAAATTTGATAAAATTAAAATTATAAAATTTGATATGTCTGACCATGAAGAAATTGAAAATTTTATAAATAATGCTAGTAATGAACTTGGTGATAATATTGATATATTGATAAATAATGCTGGTATTAACAAAGATAACTTATCTATTAGAATGAGTATAGATGAATGGAAAAAAGTAATAGATATTAATTTAACATCTACATTTTTACTGTCTAAATTCACAATTAAAAAAATGTTAAAAAATAAGTTTGGAAAGATAGTAAATATAACTTCAGTAATAGGCCACACTGGAAATGTTGGTCAATCTAATTATGCTGCATCAAAATCTGGAATAATATCTATGTCGAAAAGTTTAGCTCATGAGTATTCAAAAAAAAATATTACGATAAATTGTGTATCACCTGGTTATATATCAACGAACATGACAGATGAAATAAGTGAAAAATGGAAAGATATTATTAAATCAAAAATCCCAATGAATAGGTTTGGCTTACCCACAGAGGTAGCAAATACTGTTAAATTTTTAAGCTCAAATGAAGCTGATTATATTACTGGAGAAACTATACATGTAAATGGAGGCATGTATATGTCTTGACAAAGTTAATTAATAATCTATTAACAATTTAATATTAAATTTTTAAATATGTCAGAAAACGTTTCAACAAAAGTAAAAAAAATAGTTGCGGATCACCTTGGGATTGAGGAAGTTAAAGTTACAGATGAGGCAAGTTTTATAGATGATCTTGGCGCAGATAGCCTTGACACTGTAGAATTAGTTATGGCCTTTGAAGAAGAATTTGGTTCTGAAATTTCAGATAGCGAAGCTGAGAAAATTCTTACAGTAGGTGACGCTATAAAATTTATAGAAAGTAAAAGTAACTAATTTTTTTTAATGTCCTTAAAAAAAGATGGGATAATGATTATTTTATCATCTCCATCAGGTGCGGGAAAAACTACTCTAGTAAGACTTTTATCAAAAAAAAAAAAATAACTACATATCAACTTCTTTTACTACAAGAAAACCACGTCCAAATGAAAAAAATAAAAAAGATTACTTTTTCGTAAGTAAGAAAAATTTCAAATCATTGATTAAAAAAAAATCTTTCCTAGAATATGCAAAAGTATTTAATAACTATTACGGATCATCAAAAAAATTGGTTATAGATCAACTAAAAAAAGGAAAAAACGTTCTGTTTGACATTGACTGGCAAGGAACAGAAAAAATTATTAAAAAAAAATTAAATTTTGAATTATTGACAATTTTTATTTTACCTCCTAGCAAAAAAATTCTTTTTAAAAGATTATCAAATAGGGACATGAAAGATAAATTAATTGTTTCAGAAAGAATGTTACAATTCGAAGAGGATGTACTTCATTGGAAAAAATATCATTATGTGGTTATTAATAAAAAATTAGATGCTTGCTTGGCGGAAATTTTTAAAGTTATTAAGTTAAAGTTGCAAAAAAAGAGAGTAACATTCAATAAAAAATCAATTTCTAACCACGTTAGAAAATTAGTTATATAATTGACTATAAATTTCAGCTAATTTAAAATAAACTTCAGGCGTGATATTTTGAGGTCTCAGATTTGTATTAATATTTAAATTATTTATAATATTAGAATTATTATTAAAAATTTTGTTGAGAGGTTTTTTTATCATTTTTCTTCTTTGATTAAAAAAAATTGATGTAATCTTTTCAAGGCTATCAGGATTACTTAATTTAAAATAATTATTTTTAGGGATCATCGAAAGAACAGTGCTATTAACTTTTGGTTTTGGAAAAAAAGATGACGCGCTTATATCGAACTCTTTTTTTATATCTAATTTCCAGTTTGCAATAATTGAAAGTCGTCCATAATTTTTTTCGTTAACTCTACCTAAAATTCTATCAGCAACCTCTTTTTGAAACATAAGTATTAATTTTTTTATTATTTTAAAATTATAATCATGTAAAATCCAATTTATTAATATTTGTGTAGAAATATTGTATGGTAGATTTCCAAAAATTATTAAATTATCACAATTGAAGCTATTTAATTTAACATTAAGAATGTCCTGATTCACAATGTTTAAGTCATTATTAAATTCTTTCTTTAAAATGTTACAAAGATTATTATCTTTTTCTACTACAATAAAATTATTAGGGTATTGATTCATTATTTCTTTTGTTAAATTTCCAGTTCCTGGTCCGACTTCTAAAATATTTTCAGCTTTTTGTAACAATCCACAGGAAATTATTTTTTTAATAATGTCAGGATTTTGCAGAAAATTTTGACCTAAACTTTTTTTTGGTCTATTTTTCATTTATTTCGTTAAAAAAATTTAAAGATTTTTTTAAACTAAGTTCATTAGATTTATTTTTTCCCAGCATTTCATTATTAGTGCCATGATCTGGAGAAATTCTAATAAATTCTAGCCCTGCGGTAATATTTATTGCATCAAATTCAAATAAAGTTTTAATCGGAGTTAAAACCTGGTCATGGTACATGCCAACAATTACATCAAATTTTTTAACATTTGTTTTAAGAAATGCTGTATCAGCTGAAACAGGGCCTGAAATATTAATATCCTTATTTTGCAATTTTTTAACCGCCGGTAAAATTATTGTATTTTCCTCGTTAACAAGGGATGTAGTCTCACAGTGTGGATTAAGCCCAGTTACCAAAAATTTTGGTTTTTTTTTTAAATTTTTCAAAAAGAATTGATTAATTGTTTCAATTTTATATAGAATTTTTTTTTGCGAAATTCTTTTATGAACATTTTTTAAAGGTATGTGAGTTGTTATTGGTAGCACGGATAAGTTTTTGTTATAAATAAGCATTACCTCTTTATTGTAAGTACCTATTTTTTTGGAAATATATTCTGTAATTCCATTAAACTTTTTATTTAAAAAATGTTTTTTAGATATTGGACCATTTATTATCCCACAGCCAATTCCTTTTTTCATTAAATTAATACCTAATTCAAAACAATCTTTGATGTAGTTATTTGATTTTTTTGATATTTTATCAAAGGTTTTTTCTAATTTTAAATCAACATTGATAAGATTAATTCTATTTTTATAAATTTTACTGCTTGTAATGTTTTCTTTATTAATTAAACTTATCTTTACATCATAGCCCATTTTAGTCATCTGCTTTTTTATTATTTTTTTTGAGCCAATTATAATAATTGGGAATTTAAATTTATTTAGGAAGTTAGATTTATAAATTTTAAATAATAATTCGTAAAAAATGCTATATGGCTCTCCAGAAATAATTATAATTGGTTTTTTCATTTACTTATATAAGAATTTTTTTTTATTCGACTGAAATAAATTTTTGAAAATTTATCAAGCTGTTTATTTTTTTCTAATTGAATAGCTTCTTTTAGAGCATCATCAAGATTTACAATATTAGTCTTTTTTGTTGTTTTTTTATCATTTAATTTTATTATTATAAAGCCTCCAGGGACTGTAATTGGTTCTGTGTGATGTTGAACTGCTAACGATTTAATTTTTTCTTTTAAATTTTTTGAAACTTGATTTAATTGGATCCATCCTAATTTACCCCCAACTTTTGAACTATCTGAAATACTATAAATATTTGCCGCCCCTTCAAACCCCAAGACTTCAATATTACTCTTAATTTCTTCATATTTATTTACAAGACTTTCTTCATTTTCAACTTGAAAATAAATTTCTGATAATGAGTAAAGCATAATATCTTTTTGATTATTATTTTCTTTAATTAATCTAGATTTTATAAGATTTACATCAATTGAAATATCATTTATGTATTTTTCATATATAAGATTATTCCAAGATATTTCTATAAAAATTTTTTTTTTTACATATTCATAATCAAGATCGTTATTTAATAAATATTGCTCAAAATTATTTTTAGTTTCAAAGCCTAAATTATTATAAAAACCTTTAAATAAATCTTCGTTATATTCATTTTCCATACTTTCAATATCGATATATTTTTGTATTTCTATCTCCTTAATTTTTTCTCTTATAATGGAATCTGAAGCTAAACTAACAACTTTTTTTTTTTCTAATTTTTTTAAATCTTTATTTAATGCAATTAAATACTTATATTCCTTATCAATATCTACCTTTGTAATGATATTATTGTTGACCTTAAATACTATATAATTTTCTAAAGAGTTTACTGATTGAATAATAAAAAAATTACAGAACAAAAATAAAATAATTACTTTTATTTTTCTCATTTAAAAACCTTTTAGCATATTTTGACTTTGATAAGCGCCAAGTGGAATTACTGTTAAAGAAAAAAATAAATTCTCTGAAGGTTTAATATCTTTATCTTCATAATAAGATTTATTATACTCAATTCTAGCTGTTAGACAGTCATTTTGATATTCATAAAAAGTCTTATAAAATTCTGTGAAATCAATTTTTTTATTTACGCTTGTAGAAAATCCAAATGATTTAGAGTCGTTAAATTTATACCTTGTTTCATTCTTTAAAGAATGGTTTTTGCTATTACTTAATAAATCTTCAATATAATCCCATTTTGTTACAAAATTGTTAATTGTAATTTGCCCAGTTATAGAATGAGAATTAAAAGTGTTCAAATCATTGTTTAATGCAAAGTTGTATTTAACAAAATTTCCATCTATTGGACTTATTTCTAATTTTCCAACCAAATCAGTATTTTTTTTATTCATTGAGTTATCTGAGCCCAAATACATTTCCTCTTTGAACCTGTAAATGGTACCAAGTTCCACATTTAAAATTTTATTATTATTAGTATTATTTTCTTTACTGTAATCTACTCCAAACGTAAGCGACTTACCACTTTCAAAAGTATCAGACGTTCCAATTCTATTATTAGCAAATATATTCCCTATATCTATTCCATGATTAATTTCTTTACTCATACCATTTGGACTATATCTAAAAGAAATTTTAGGTGACAAATAATCATTATAATATTTACTTCTTTTTACTAATGGGTAAGAGGTTCTATGAATATATTTTGTTAAAAATTTAGTGTTAAGAGATGATTCAAAATTTGAAGAATTATTACCGAAAGCATTAAAATTTTTTAACATAAGATTATAATCACTTTTAATTCCATTATTGAAAATTGACGATTCTGAGAAATAAACCAAATCGTTAACTAACTTTGTTTCTGATTTGTTTGTTTCAAATAATCTACTAGACCCACTTGAATTGAAATTTAAAAAACCAGGATAATTATCAGGTTCAATATTTTTATTCAAAATAAATTCAGGTAAAATGAATTCATACTTATCACTGCTACCTAAATTTAGTTTTTCATATATTGAAACTGATGCTTGAATATCTAAATCTTTTTTTTCCGCTGTGAAGGTTATGTCAGACTCTAACGTATTAAAATCTTTTTCATATAAAAGGGGAGACTCAAGTCTAAAAAGCTTTAAGTATGTGTCATTTGTAGTATTTTCTATATTAATATTAATTTGGCTAGAATCATAAAATTTTGACTCTAGATTTATTATTGACTTAGCAAAAAGATGGCCTCTACTATCTTTGTCGTCCTCTTTATATGATTTATGCCCACTTGTGTAGCTACCATCTATAATTGTGTAAGAGTTTTTTGTTTTACTTCTATATTCAGTTTGAAGTATAGTTTTATCATCCTCATAAAACCTAGGTTTAAATGTTAGGTCTTGACTTTCTGATAACACATAAAAATATGGTAAATAAATGGATGAACCAAGATTCGTTGAACTACTAATACTAGGCTTTAGGAAACCTGTTTGTCTTTCAACAGTTGGGTCAGGATGAAAAAATTTTGGATAGTAAAAAACAGGTATATCATAAACTTTTAACCAAGCATTGCTATAATAAACAATTTTCTTTTGTTTATCGTGTATTACTTTATCTGCTTCTATTACCCATGGAGGACACTTGTCACCTCTACTTTTACATGTTGTAAAGGCACCCTTACTAATTTTGGTCTGCTTACTATCGGAATAACCCGCATTACCTTTAAGCCTAGGTTCATTTCTATCATCTGAAAATTTTGTATTAAAATATGTTACTAAATCTTTTCCAGCTATTTCTTTAGATACTAGGTCTATAGTGCCATCAGAAAAATAATATTTGTCTTTTTCATCAGTTAATATGTATAGATTTTTGCCTCTAAATGTTTTCGTATTTAAAAAATATCTAAAATTATCTGTCCTATAAAAATAATTGTCTTTGTCTGTCATTTCAGTCAACTTGTCCGAAAAGATTTTATTTTGTCGACCTAGATAAACAATATCACTTGTTTTTATAGAAACATCATTTTTTAAATAGATATTAGTTTTATTTAAAGATGAAATTTTTTCTTTTTTCCTATCGTAAATCATTTTATTTGTTTCAATCGTAATATCTTTGGATCTATCAACTATTTTAGCATTGTCATAAACTCTAAATATATCTTCTTTCTTTGAATAGATTGTTTTATCTGCAGACAAAGTGATATTCATTTTATTATCAATAATATTAACATTGCCTTCAGCGGTAATTATTTCTTGATTTTTTGAATATATAAGAGTTTCAGATTTTGTTTCAGTGTTGTTCGCCTTGTCAATTATGACCACATTACCGGTTGCAGTTAATATTGATGAAATTTTATTATATTCGAATTTATCTGCATAAATTATTGATTCATCATCTGTAGTAATTACTCCACCTTTTTCAGATTTTAATAAATTTCCATCATCTAAGATTAATATTTCAGGCGTGTCAAAAATAAATTCTTCAGCAACAATTGATTTAACAAACGTTAGACTTAAAAAAAGCATTAATATAAAAAAATTAATCCTACTTCTCATTAACTCTTACCAATCCTATTAAACAAAACAAACTTATAATTGTTAAGGGCAACCATATTGATAGTATTACAGGCAATTTATTGTTAGCCCCTAATAAAGTTGAGAAATAATTTATATAATAAATTAAAACAGAAACAAAAATGCCAAAAATAATATTTATTATTATACTTTTTTTATATTTTGAATTGAACATTATCAAACCTGAAAGTAGTGTCATAATAGCTAAATAAACAGGAACAGAGTATATTTTGTTCTTATATACCAAAATTTCCTTTGTTGAATAGCCAAGCGCTTTATAGTCATTTTCTATTTTACCCAATTCCCAAAAAGAAAAAGATGAAAGATTTGAAAATAAATTATTTATTTTATCTTCGTTAAAATTACTATTTACAGAGATATTTTCAACCTCTTCATTTGTGTTATTTTGACTAATTAAAGCATTTTCAATTTTCCATAAATTATTTTTAATATCTACTTTATTACTGGTAATCGTCTTAACTAATTTAAAATCAGCATCAAACTGAACAATATAAACATTTAATAAAAAATTATCTTGAATTTTATCAGCATTAGTTATGCTAGTTATTTGATTTATTTCATCTTTAATCCATAATCCGTTATCAGTAATTACTGCTAGATATTTTTTGTCAGCTGTCAGATTATTTTTAGTCTCAATGTAATAATTTTTTAAACTGGATGAAAGAGTATAGAAAAATAAAATAGATATAATACCTATAAAAAACGAGAATATTGTTATTAAATTTAAGATTTTAAGATTAGTTAAACCATTGAGTTTAAATATTATAAATTCATCTTTTTCTGATAGCTTAATAAAGAATAATTGAGTAGAAATTAAAAAAATAAATGGAAGAATATCAAATATAATTGATGGTGCATTTAAAAAAGATAAAAATAATGGATAGAATGCATTTAAGTTTAGGTTTTCAACAAAAGATAATTCTTCAAATAAATTACTAATAATAATCAAGAAAAAGAATATTACAAATATTTTAAAGAAGCTTTTTAAAAATTCATTTAATATATATTTTTTGTATGTTAGAATCATTTAGCAATCTCACCAAGTTTAATCTTGAATATAAAGAAAATATAAAAAAATAAAAAAATAATTATAGGAAAAAAAGATAATAAAATATTATTAAATAAATTACTTGAAGTGTATTTAATTGATAATTCTGAAATAATAATTACAAATATACCCAG
>MDTB01060472.1_pt1 | contig 16359 bp, 16 predicted proteins | sample 811161 | NCBI WGS metagenome assembly MDTB01 (sample SAMN05326650, study PRJNA326480) | marine metagenome | isolation source: seawater | place: Mediterranean Sea | collected 2009 | reverse complement strand
TTACCAGTTTTTAAAATATATTGTTTTCGCGTATAATTTTTAAGATATGATAAGGCTAATTCAGTTTGTGCACAGTTTAAAGCTTTTTTTTCAACCACTTCTTCCGCAATAGTTTCATTATACAATTTACTGTAATAATTTTTTTGAGTAGAAAGAGTTCCGTGAGAAATTAGAAAACAAAATATTTTTTCTTTTTTTGCGAAATCAATTAAAAAATTATTAATTCCTCTCGAATTATTCAAAAAAAACTTACTCGGCTTTTTTAATTTAAATAATTTTAGATACTGATTTTTTTGATTAATTAAATCTTCTAATTCTTGTTTAATATGTTGGTTTCGAAAATTTAATAATTTTACAATATTTTGATTTTTAATTTTAAATTTAACAAAAGGTAAATTAAAATTACTTTTTTTCAATTTCTTTTCTCTTATTTTAAGAAATTTTACGAGCAATAATCCATATATAAATTTTTTTATTGAGCTTAATTTCTGATCGTCTGGGGTTAAAATCTTTAATCTTCTCAGTAGAAAGTTTCTAAAAACTATCTTTTTAAAGTTATATCCCAAGTTATTAATATAAATATAATTATAATTGATTTTTTTGGGAATAATTAAAGATAAAGTATTTTGAGTAAATTTATTCTTTAATTTATCTACTAAAATAATACTAAACCTAGACCTAAATAATTCATACACTATTCTTGAAACAAAAAAATTCTTATTAATATCTACAAAACTATAGCTATCCCATCCAGATAAATAAATTTTTTTAATAACATATTTTTTTTTGATTTCACTTATAATTTTCATTATAAAAAAAATTGAATTAAAATATTTTCTAATAATACCGATATATCTTTTCTTTAATGTATCGTCATTAGTGAAACTCACATTTACTTGATAATTAATTTTTTGAAATATTTTTATAGACTCCTTGTGTACCTTATTGTCTAGTATCTCTAATAAATTTAGATAATTAATGTTATTTTTTTTATAATATAAAAGAGTTTCAAGATTTAAAGGTATCATAAAAATATTTTTTTTATTTGGTATTTTATCAACAAGATATTCGTACTCGGAAACTCTCTGCACAATTCCTAGTGATATTTTTTTCATTCTTAATATCTGGGTAATTTAACAGTTTGAAAACTTTTTTTTTTCAATAAATTAATTCTTTTTAGGTAGTAATAAAATGACATAATTATTCCTAATAAATTAAAATTTTTTATTTGTTTATCTAATAGAATCATTTCAATTTTAAATGGTAGAAATTTAGCAAAAACTGATGTAGAAAAATTTTTTTCTATAAAGTTGTTTTTATATTTGTATTTCTTATAAATAACATCCAAATATTTTTGTAATAAAAAAATATCCTTTTTATAAAAAATATTATAATAAATTTTATTCTTAAAATTCTTATTTAAGCCATTTAAATACTTTTTGGAAAGTGAGTCTCCCCACCATTTTTTATTATGATAAGTTGAATTTAAAAGTGACTTTTCAAATTTTATACCTGTAAATTTGCAGATTTTTTTTAAAGTTTTTTTACTTTTTTGATGTAATTCTTCAAGTTTGATTACATGCGTTTTTTGCTTTTTAAAGCTTAATTTTTTTAATGTATTAAATTGCCTCTCAATGTGAAAATAAATTGACCATGGAGATGCGAGAGCACCCTTTTTATAATCAATCCAATGTTTAAATCCTGAAGATAAAGAAACAAGTGGGTCTCTTATTGTGTATAAAATTTTATAATCAAATTCATCAATATCTTTTAAATATTCTAATGAATGTAAATTTAAAATGATAAATTTCTTTTTTTTAATATTTTCTCCACTTGATAAAGAGTATGCTAAGTGTAAATTATACAAAACATTTAATTTATTTAATTTTTTTACATCTGTTAAAACTTTAAATAAATCAATAAATTTTTTTTTATTTATTTTATAAAATTCATTTTTTTTAGGTCCTAATTTATCATGTCTCTCTCTCTTATTCTTTCTTGAATCAAAAAACATTTCATTTTTTTTTATGAATAATTCAGCTATTTTTTCGGATGATTTTTGACTCTGAACTAATTTGTAAAATTTATCCCAAATAAAAACACCCGGAAATTGTGAAACTTGTGAGTGTTGATCAAACAATGATTGTAAAAGGTCAATTCCTGATCTGCCACCTCCTATTAAAATTAAAAGTTTCAATTTAAATTTTTTTAATTATTTGATTACTCAGATAATTTATGGATTTTGAAAAATTGTTTTCTATTAAAATGTCTGGCTTTTTAGGGTATTGAGGAGAAATACCCAACCCAACTATGTTTTTTTTTTTATTTTTATAAGTTTTTTTTCTTGATTTTTTTTTAATTTTTTTAATATCAGCTTTAATAAATATTTCGATATAATTATCAATATTTGCTTTGTTCCATTTTCTGAGAATATCGAACATACCTACTACAGTAAAAATTACATTGATATTTTGATCAACCAAAAATTTTAAAAAATTACAATATATTTTTCCATATTCTAACCTTTTAAATTGATTATAGCTTTTAAGTTTAAATATTTTCCTTAAATCATCTCCATTTATAACTAGAGTAGGTCCGTATTTATTTTCAATCGGACGTTTTATTCTATTAGCTATTGAAGTTTTTCCAGCTCCTGATAGTCCAGTAATCCAAAACAATATTCCTTTTTTTAAAATTTTTCTTTTCATGATAGAATAATTTCTTTTAAGTTTTGTTTTTCTAGTCTTATTGGATTATTGGAAAGTCTTAAAATGTTGACTCCAGATATTATGTTTTCATAATCTTTTTTCATATCTATTCCTAACTTTTTAAAGTTACTTTCTAGATTTGCCTCTTGCTTTAATTTTTTTAAAAAATTATCTAAATCATTAATATTATTTGTTTTAGTAGTTTCAAAAATTATTTGGTATCTATTTCGTAAATCAAAATCGCAGTCAGCTAATTGTGAGTTATTATAATTAAATCGTAAAAATTTGTTTAATGTAAGAGAAACTGCATGACCATGACTTATATTAAAAATTGAGGTAAAGGGATAAGAAACAGCATGAGGAGCAGTGGTTTTTGATATACTTATTGCTTCTCCGGAAAGATTTGCAGCTAAGCACATTGCCGAAGTATTTTCAAAATTTGGAACTTTTAGATAATTTAAATAATTCTTTATTGAGATTTTTAAAGATTTTTTTGAAAATTCTACACTTTCATTATTAGACTTTTTTGAGATTAATGATTCAATTGCCTGAGCGATAGCATCAAATCCTGCTGAAGCTTTAATACTATTTGAACTTCCTATTACTAGTTCTGGTATCAAAAAATGAAAGTCTGGTTTTAAATCAGGCCCTTCTACTGAATATTTTATTTTATTTATATAAATAACTGCATTAGCTGTAACTTCTGCTCCGGAGCCAGCAGTTGTTGGAATAGCAAGAAGTTTTGTAAATTTCTTGGTTTTATATGATGAATTAAAAACTTTATCTTCTATATCAGTTTCTTCGTATAAAGCATTAGAGATTTTTGCGTAATCTATTACTGAACCTCCTCCAATTGCAATTATTAATTCTGGTGAAAAAATTTTTATCTTTCTAATAATTTCTTTTAATTCTGTTATTTCTGGAAAAGAATTTTTTTTAATTACAGTATCTACAATGCTTTTATTGCAAATTTTTTTTAGCAATATTTCCGCACCTGATTTTTTATAGGAATTTTTTCCTGTTATTATTAATATTTTATTATATTTGCCTTCTTTTATGAAAGTGTCTAAATCTTTTTCTTTTGTAAACGACAAATTAGTCATTTCTGTTCATAAATTGTTTTTTAATTCGTTGCAAATTTTTTGGGCGAGCTAAAGTTTGTAATGTTTTTTTTTTTATTTTTACTTCAAGTAAATTTGGACCATTAGAAAAAATAAATTTTTTTAAGATTGGTTTAATTTGATTATTTTTTTTGATTTGAAAAAAGTTTTTATACCCGAGACTTTTTGATAAGCTTTTAAAATCAATACCATCAGCCATTGTAGTTTGGCCTCCGACTGACTCGTGTGCGTTATTATTTAATATGATGTGTTTAAAATTTGAATTGTTTAAATATCCTGCTGTTCTTATTGAGCCCAAGTGCATTAGAACTGAACCATCTCCATCTAAACAAAATATTTTTTTTTTAGAATGTAAAGCAAAACCAGCTGCAACGCTTAATGAATGTCCCATGCCTCCAACCATATAAAAATCTGAACCTCTAAATTTATTTGATCTAACTTGATAAAGTTCTCTAGAAGTAAAGCCAGTGGTAGAAATAATTTTACTTTTTTTTCCTACTAAAGTTATCAATTCCTCAATAAAATTTGCCCTGATAACTTTATTTTTTTCTTTAAGAATTAATTTTTTTTTAGTTAATAAAGTATTTTTTTTAATAAGACATGCGATAGTAACGTTTTTTTTTTTTGCAAATTGAATATTTTTTTTTAGTTTATTAAAATCATCCTCTTTATTTAATATTACAGTTTTAATTTTAAGAAGTTTTAGTAATTTTAAAGTGATCTTGCCTTTAGCTAAGTGTTGTGGTTCATCTTTTTGGTTAGGCGCTCCTCGCCAACCTATTAACAATAATATTGGAATTGAGTAAACTTTTTTATCTGCAATCGAAATCAAGGGATTCAAAGCGTTACTTAAACCTGAATTTTGAAGGTAAACACAAGCAATTTTTTTTGTTGAAAGATGGTATCCTATGCCCATTGAAACTGCTGAGCCCTCATTTGTTGCAATCACATGTTTATCTTTTTTTAAATTTTCTAAATTAATTGAAAATTTTTTAAGTATACTATCAGGTACACCTGTATAAAAATCAATATTATTTTTTTTAAGAAATTTTATTAAGTTTTCAGCGTAAATCATCTAATTTAATTATTTGATAAGATTGATAATTTCTTTTACAGAGCTTATTTTATTTTCTAACTCAAAAGAACGCTTGTTTTTTAAAATTGTTTTGGCTGCGTATTCCATTGCTGGAAAAGCTGCTCGTAGTAGTTGATTCGCATAAATTACAACTTTAAATCCATTTTCGAAAAGCTGTTTTTCGGTAGTTTTAGAGTATGTTGATGGAACGGAGACTAGAGGTTTGAAGTATTTTGATTTTTTAAATTTTTTTGCAAATAAAAATATTTCTTTTGGTGTTTTTTCTTTACTATGTATTAAAATTAAATCTGCTCCAGCTTTAGAGTATGCGATAGCTCTTTTAAGACCATCTTGTAATCCTTTTCCTAAGATGAAGCTTTCGATTCTAGCTCCAATCAAAAAATCTCTGGATTTTCGTGTTTTTTTAATAACGTCAATTTTTTTACAAAAATCTTTAATAGTGTCTTGTTGGGCACCTGATTGATCTTTGAATAATGAATTTTTTTTTAGTCCTTTTTTATCCTCTATCATAATTGTGGAAACACCCAGTCTTTCCAATGTTTTTACTGAAAAAGATAAATGTTCTATTCTTCCACCATTATCAGCATCAAATATTAAAGGCTTTGTTGTAATATCAAATAAGTCTCCAAGGTCACGAAAACGAGAAGAAAAATCTAAGGATTGATTATCTGGTTTTCCTTTAACACTCGAGTCCGTTAAACTAGATGACCACATTGCATCAAATTGCTCGTTTTTATTTTTAGATTTAACTTCTAGATTTTCAATAATTAAACCAGATAAAGGGCTGTGTGCTTCTAAGACTCTAACTATCTTTTTATTATCTAATAATCTTTTTAAAATTGAAACTCTTGAATTAGGTTCTAAATTATTTTTTAATTTTGATTTTATTAAAGATGAAGAAATATTTTTAGTATATTTAGGCTCAATTAATTTTCCTCTCCATTTTTTTAAGGTAGTGATTACCTGCTGCCTAGTTTTAGCTTGTACTCCTTTTTTCCAATCATCTCCATGAACAACATAATCAGGTTTTAAAAGATTTAAATTAGATCTATAATCAAGAGTCTTTTGAGGTATTACTCTATTTACTAATTTTAAATTTTTTAAAATGATTGCTCTTTGATTATAATCTAAGGTAGGTATACTTTTGTAAGAAGCGATTGCTTCATCTGTAAGCAATCCAACAGTTACGGAACCTAATTTATTAGCAGTTTTAAGAATATTGATATGACCATTATGAAGAATATCCGCAGATAAACCTACATAAACTAATTTTTTATTTTTTTTCATAATTTATTTTTCTTGATCATTCGGTTAAGAATTTTAAAATCCCACTCAGTATCTAAATCAATACTTTCAAAGTCATCTATTTTATAAAATAGAGGTTTATTGCCTATTCTACATTTATATTTATTTAAAGCATGTTTTTTAATACCATATAAACCCGTGGTTTCTTGAATTATTGGGCTGGCATCTTGGCTTCTTGGAAGTAATTTTGGATTATAATTTATTGGTTTTTTCTTAAACCAAAACCATGAGTAAATTTCTTTAACTGTTAAAATTGAATCAATATTTTTTTTTTTTTCCAAGAGTTTGATGCACGAATTTATAGTTGATATTGATAATAACGGAGCTGTTACAAACAGTTGAAAATAATATTCAGCGTTAATTATTTTAGTATGATAATTTAATAAATCATTACCATTAGCACTATCTTTAAGTAATTTTTTTTTTCTTTTTATAAAATTGAAACCATTATTTTTACAATATTTCTCAATCTCAGTACTATCACTATCAACATGGATTTCATCAAAATTTGAATTTTTAAGTTTATCCAATAAGTGTCTATATAAAGGTTTGCCCGCAACTAATCGAAAATTCTTATTTCTAACTCTCTTTGATATTGATTTAATTGGTATAATTGCTACTTTTTTCATTATTTAAAGTTTTTTTTTAATTATATTAATTATTCTCATCAATCCTTTTCCATCAATTTCTCTAATTTGTCTATTGAAGAGTTTTTTTTTATTTTCATTATTCATTAAAAAATCTATCTCTTCATGAACTTTGTGAATTTTTATGTTTCTAAAATCTGCTATCTTGCTTATCAGTTTTTTTTTTAAAAAATAATTTACTGCAAATTTTTGATTACTGTAAGTTTGTGCTACAAGAGTTTTTGTTCCGGTACAAATCGACTCAAACATAACTGTTCCACCACTCACTATAGAAATATTACTTTTAGAAAAAAAATTATAAATATTATTTCTGTTTAATTTTAAACTAAATTTTTTATTGTTTTTATATTTAAAAATTGGATTATCTTTTTTAACAGCTTTTCCAATGATAACAGTTACTTTGATATTTTTTATATTGTCTAATATTTTACAAGCATAAAACATAAAATTTTTTTTGTCACCTCCTCCAGATGATACTAAGAAATTAATCTTTTTTGATAAAGGAGTGATTGATTTTTTTTGTGAAAAATTTTTATCTAAAACGACATATTTTGGACCTTGAAAAATAACAGATCCTAATTTTTTTTTCAGTTTTCTTTTTGCAAAAAAAATCCCATTTATAATTGTAATATTTCTAAGATTTATTTTAACATCTTCGAAACTAAATATTTTCTTTAGTTTTGATTTCTTCAAATACAATAAAAAATCACTCTCTATACCAAGAGTATCAATAATTATTACATCATTTTTTTTAAATTCAATTTTCTTCAAGTTTTTTTTATTAAACTCTATAATTTTTTCATTTGTTTGAAATTTTAAAAATTTTTTTCCATCGTAGAAATTTTTTATCAGGAAAAAAAAGTTATATTTAGATTTATAACTTATTTTCAATTCCTTATAAATCTTAAGACATCTTGTAACATGACCTAAACCTATTTTTTTTCCATCATCTCCATCAACCCTAAAATATATTGAAGGTTTCATCTAAGATTTAGTGTAAACTAAAATTTTTTTTAATTTTTTTATTTTAATATTAATATCTAGATTATAAATTAATGGGTATAAGCTAGTATGATGGTCAACTACATTCAATATTTTCTTGTTTATTTTTTTCCAATTAAAAAGTAAATAAAAATTAATTAATTTTTTGTTACAGTACAAAACACCAATTTTTTTCTCCTTTATCATAATTATATTAGTAAAATTAATTATTAATTTGGATAAATTTTTTTTTCTAAAATTTTTTTTAATGATTAAAGTATCAAATAGTAAGTATATATATTTTTTTTTTGAAATATATAAAGTTCTTTTTCTAAGTAAAACGTATCCTACAATCTTATCATTGATTTTTAGGAGTACATTTAAATCATTTTTTTTTATGTATGTTTTAAACCATATAAATTGTTTTTTAAGTCCATATTTCCAAAAACTATTTTTTAAGAGGCAAATTTGTTTTATATCGTTTTTAGTTAGATTTTTTTTTTTAACAGAAGCAAGACTAATGGCCATTAGAAATCTTTAAGATTTAATGAATGATTTTTTTTTACATTTTTCTTAAGAGTTATTCCTAGAAATTTTTTATAATTATTTATTTTAATTTTTGTCTCCGGTCTTGCAAATAGAATATCTTTAATAGTCAATCTATCACCTTTTTGTAAATTAGTTGAGTAGTATAGTCCTTTTCTAAATAACTTTTTATTTGTTAGTTCTTGTCTTGAAGGTTTTATTTTTCCTTCGCCGATAATCTGATTTTGATATTTTGCAAAATCTACTATTTCTTTTAAATCTTTTTCATTGGCAGATAAAATATGATCTGCTCCTTTAAGACTCTTATTCAGTGTAAAATGTTTTTCTATAATTTTCGCACCTAAATTTATAGCCACGAAACTGGCATAATTTCCTATCACATGATCTGAATACCCTACTTGTACGTTAAATTTTTTTTTAATCATGTTCATTCTCTTAATATTTGCTAAATTTTTAGAACAGGGATAACTTGAAACACAATGTAAAACATATATTTTTTTTCCTAAAATTTTTAATGCTTCAGAAATTTCTTTTTCATCTGCTAATCCAGTAGATAAAATTATTTTTTTTTTTGGACTTTTTAATCAAGTTTAAAAGATAATGATTATTAATTTCAGATGAGGCTATTTTTATAAATTTCAGATTTAATTTTTTAACCTTTTTCAAACTTTTTTCGTCAAACACAGAGCAAATAAAATCAATCTTAAGTTTTTTACTTATTTTTTCTAGTTTTTTTAATTGACGAAAACTTAGGTACATTTTCTTCCACATTTTGGTTAATGATAAATTATTCTTTGTATATCTTTGTTGTTGTTTAGTTTTATTTAAACCATCTCTAGCTAATGTTTCTGGCTCAAAAACTTGAAATTTAACAGCATCTGCTCCAGCTCTTTTTGCAGCACGTATTAGTTTTTTTGCGTTATACAAACTTCCTTCATGATTAATTCCAATTTCAGCTATGATATATACTTTATTTTTTTTCATTTTTTTCTATAATATTATTTGTAAATTTAATAATTTTCTCTATTTCTTTTTTTTTAAGATGATTGTGAAAAGGTAAAGAGATAATGTTTTTGTAGATATAGTCTGAATTTTTTAAATCAAAATTTTTAAATTTTTTTTTGTAAAAAGCATGATGATTAGCAGGTATGTAATGAACAGTTGTATCAATTCCTTTTTTTCTTAAATATTCAATTACCTGATCCCTATTAATTTTCAATTTATTCTTATTAATTAGTAAAGTGTAGATATACTCAGAAAATTTCTGTTTTTTATTTGTTTTAAATAAAGATACTAACTCTTTTTTTTCTAGTTCTTTAAATTTACGATTATATAAGTTTCTTATTTTTTTTCTAAATAGTAAAATTTTATTTAATTTTTCTAATTGTGCTAAACCTATCGCAGATTGTAAATCGGTAAAATTAAATTTAAAACCAAAATTTTTTACTTCGTAAAACCATATTTTTTTTTGAAATGTTCTTTTCCAAGGATCTTTACTTATACCACAAGAAATAATACTTCTAATTTTAGATGCGAGTAATTGATTTTTTAATGTAATGACTCCACCTTCTCCTGTTGTAATTGTTTTGTTTGCATAAAAACTGAAAACCGAAATTGAATAATTCGATGATCCAACCATTTTTTTGTTAAAACTTGCTCCGAAAGCTGTTGCAGCGTCTTCAATTACAAATATTCCATTCTGTTCGCAGAAATTTATGATACTCTTAGTATCTACTGGAATTCCTCCATAGTGGGTAACTAATACACACTTAGTCTTTTTACTTATATTCTTTTTGACAATTTCTAAGTTAAGACTAAAGTTATCAGTATCTATATCGACCAATTTTACTTTAAGTTTAAATAATTCTAAAGCATGGATAACACTTACAAATGTCATTGGCGTGGTTAAAACTTCATCTCCTTCTTTAAGGTCTAAAGCTTGAATAACTGAAATAATTCCATTTGTGCATGAATTAACTGCAATAGAAAATTTGCAACCAATTAGTTTGTTTATATTTTTTTCAAATTTTTTTGTTAATGGACCATTTGTCAGCCACCCACTTTTTAAAACACTTTTTACAAGAGTGTTCTCCCTTGTATTCAAGAAAGGTTTCGATAAATTTATTCTTTTTTCCATTAAAATTTTTCCGAATTTAAAATATTTTGAAAAATTTTCTTTCTGATATTTTTTATCTTATTTTTTTTTGTAAATCTTACTAAATCTTTTATCCCATTTTTAATTGAGACTTTGGGTTTAAATTTTAAAATTCTATTCGCTTTTTTTGACAAAGCTTTATAATTTCTTCTGTCCACACCAGTATCTGAGTAAGTAACTTCAATTTTTGGATATATTTTTTTTATTATTTTTCCAATTTCAGAAATTTTATAGTTATAGCTTGCAATATTAAATATTTGTCCATTAGTTTTTTTTTTATCTAATTTGATTATTTGAAAAATTACATCACAAACATCGTTTACATGCACGAATGGTCTCCATTGGTTTCCTCCGTTTATTATAATTTTTTTTTTGTTAGCAATTAAACCAGCAAAAATATTTAAGACTAAATCATATCTTGGCCTTAAGGAGTTGCCAAAAACTGTGCCTAATCTAAGTATACATGGGCGACAATATTCTCCTAAATTTCTTATTATAGTTTTCTCACAAAGAGCTTTTAGTTTTGCATATACTGAAAGTGGGTTTATTTCCGATTTTTCGTCAGAAAATTTTTCATCAGATCTTGCTCCATAAACGCTACAAGATGAAACATAAATAAATTTTGAAATTCCCAAGTTTTTACAAATATTACTTATTGTCATGGAGGCCAAATAATTTACTGAGTAAGTTTTTGCAGGTCTTTTTTCACACAAAGGATCTCCAACTAATTCTGCTAAGTGAATAACTATATCATTTTTTTTTACAACATTGAATGTTTGATCAATATTTCTAGTGTCTCCTTTTACTGCAATAAGATTTTTATTTTTTAATTTTAAAGAAATTGTATTTTTGGAGTTGTAAACAAATTTGTCAAATATAGTCACATGATAACCTTCTTTCAAAAGTTTTTTTGCTAAATTAGTTCCAATATATCCCGCTCCACCAATTAGTAATATCTTAGGCTTAATTCCGATTTTGATATTTTTTGAAATTATAGGAAAGTTTAAATCTTTTTTATTAATTAGTTTGTAGGGAATATTATTTTTATCTATTAGTGGTATTAAGGGTGGCTCTATACTATTAAATTTTGAAGATGATATAATATTTGAAATTTGATTTTCATCTATTCTATCTTTTAAATAAAGAGGTTTTTTATTTATAATTTTGGAGATTTTGGAATACTTACTATATCCTTCGATAAAAGCTCTTCTAATATCTGAAGAAGTAATCAACCCAATAAATTTATTATTTTTATTTACTACAAGACACAAATTAGTATTTATTTTTTCAAATAATCTTAAAATATCAATAATTTTCTTATTTTCGTTCAATGAAAATTTTTTCAAAAAATTTTTATTAATCATTTTTTCTAGTTGAGAGCTAGTAATTTTTTTCTATTATTCTAGAAATTAATTTAGCTCTTAACATTAAATCTTTTTTACTAATTTTAATTGAAATTGGAAATGATAAACTCCGAGGTATCAAAGACTCGGCTACTTTCCAAAAATTTTTTTTTCTATACTTATTGAGAATCTTTTTTTCTTTCCATATGTGATTCCAATGGGCTGCATAATGCCACTTGGTAGCTATTGGCAAAACTCCAGTAGGAATATTTTTTTTATCTAGAATTATTTTAATTTTTTTTGCTATTTTATTGCTTTTAACATAAATGATCAGGTGGTCATTCTGATCTCCATTAGATGAATAATCGTTAAGTTTTCTAAATTCAACAAACTTATTTTTTTTTAAAATATTATATAAAATTTTCCTATTAATTTTTTTTTTTTTTAATATTAAATTAAGTTTTTTTAATTGGGCAATGCCGACTGCAGCTTGTAACTCTGTCATTCTATAATTAAAACCCCTTAATAAAGCTTTATCTAAACCACGATGAACTCCTGGCTTATTAATATGTCCATGATCTCTTAAAGATTTTAATAACAAATATTGTTTTTTACTATTAGTACAAACAATACCACCCTCGCCAGTGGTTATTACTTTTCCAAAATCTAAACTAAAAAAACCACTCAAACCTATTGAACCAGTCTTTTTATTCTTAAAACAAGCTCCCAAAGACTCACATGCATCCTCTATGACAGGTATATTTTTTGATTTAGCTATGCTTATTATTTCATCCATTTTAGCAGGTACTCCCAGCATATGAACAGGCATAATGCATTTAGTTTTTTTTGTAATTGATTTTCTAAGTTTGTCTGGACACATGTTTAAGCTTTTGTCGATATCTATAACTTTTGGTATAGCACCAATTGACATTATACTCTCAATAGGGGCTATAAATGTAAAAGCTTGAGTAATTACTTCATCACCTGGTTTAACCCCGGCTGCTATTAAGCTTATAGCTCCAGCTGCTGTGCCAGATGAACAAGCAACTGCATATTTTGATCCGTTTTTTTTCGCAAAAAGTTTCTCGAATATTTCTACTCTATATATATTGTTTCTACGTTCAGAGAAACTATGAGAGAATAAAACACCGTTACTCTTTATAAAAATATCTTTTATTGAGTCTAGCTCTTCTTTACCTATTAATTCATTTCCGGACATATGTTTTATTTATTTAATTTTTCATGTTATAAACTATTTACAATGACAAGTATAAGGACTTTAAATAAAAAAAAAATTTTTTTCAAGAATAACGGTGTTGTAGTATTTAGAAGTCTATTTTCAAAAAAACTCATAAGAAATTGCCTGCAAGAATTAGATAAATTTAATAAAAAAAAAACAAAAAAGAACACTAATATAGTAATTGATACTTCTCACAAAAAAAAATACGTTAGATACTTTCAGTATCTAAATACCCACATTCGATCATTTGAACAATTTTTAAACAATGAATTGTTAAGTTTAAGTTCATATTTATTAAATAATAAATGTTATTATTCGAGCATGGGATATCACAACAAAACTCCTGGTGCAAAACTTACCCCTCCACACCAAGACAATTTTTATTGGTGTAGAAAACCGAATAAAGCTTTAACTGCTTATGTAGCCCTCAATAGTCATTCTAGTAAAAACGGGGGTATAAAGTACTATTTAAAAAGTCACAAACTAAAAACATTTTCTCACAAGTCTTCAAAAATAAAAGCATTCTCAAGTTTTATTGATGAAAAAAAAATACCAAAATTAAAAATATTTAGACCAAAATTAAAAACTGGAGATGTAATATTTCATCATTGCAATATAATTCATAGTGCAAATGGAAATATGCACAAAACTAGAGACAGAAAAGCACTTGCGATTTCTATATATTCTTTAAAATCCAAAATTGATCCAATTATGAAAAAAAAATATTTAAAAAATAGATCTTTGACTGAGACGTAAAATCAATTATTTTTTCTATATTTTAAAAATATTTTTTTAACATTACTCCAATCTCTTAATGTATTTATATCACTAAAAGGAAATTCAGTTTTTAAGAAAAAGCTATTTTTATCGTAAACTGTTTTTGAATTAATCCATGTTTTTGTTTTTGCATACCAAAATTGACCTGCATCTAAAAATTGTTTGTTCACTATTCCTTTTTTTTTTTTAATTTGATCAATTTTGATAATTTTATTTTTTTCGTTATCAGGATTATTAATTTTAATTACTGGAAAGATGAAGTTAATTTTTTTTTTTTTTAAAGTATTTAAAGCTATACGTAAATCACGGTAATTAGTTAACGGCGAAGCTGGATAATTGCAACATATGAATTTTGGATAAATGTTTTTTTTTTTTAATTGCCTTATACAAGAATTTATAACACTAATTGTTCCAATATTATTTTTATTATAATGTTCTTTGCGAAATATTATGTCCTTAATTCCATATTTTTTTGAAGTTTTAATTGTTTTAAGACAATTAGTTGATAGGAAAATCTTGTCGAATATTTTAGATTTTTTTAAAGCTTTGATTGTATAATAGATAATTGGTTTTCCGTGAAATATTTTAGTACTTTTATTTTTAATTCTTCTGCTATTTTTTCGAGCAGTAATTATTGCAATATTCTTTATATTTTTGGTCATTTTTTCTGAGTGAAAATTAAATCTTTTTAATTAATTTTCTCTTTAAATAAAGATCTAAAATTTTTTTTATATTATAGTATTTCTCTTTAGTTAAAATTATTAAATCAATTAAGTTCTTTGGTGAGGTAGTAAAATAAATTATTTGCATCATGAGTTTTTGTTTTAGATAAGAGGATTTTGAACTGAGTGTATCTATCAGTTTATACTTTGTTAAAAAAGGTTCAGATTTCCCAAAATATCTATTCATATAAAAGGTTTTATGTAATTCTAAGCAGTCAAAAATTTTTGTATATATTTTAAAAGATGACCACAAACCTTTTTCGCTGATAAATTTAAGATTATCAAGAGAAGTATGATATTCTTTGTAAGTACCATATTTACTTCTCATAATTGAACAAATAGGTAAATCAATTCCAGGCCAACAAAACTGTCTTTCATCACTTCCCCTATCTGTTTCAAAATTAAATGATTTATAATTTATTTTTTGCTGCTTAAGAATAAATTCTGATACATTATCTGCTAAGGTATTTTCTCTAGGACTTTTTAAAAATGACCACTTTTTATTATCTCCTACGCAAACAACAACAAAACCAGCAATAACATTTTTTTTTAATGAGGATTTATTTTTATTTATGTAAGCTATTGAACCGATAGTTTCTGGTAAGTATAAAATTCTGTAGGAATAAAATCTTTTTTTATTAAAGGAAATATATTTTCCTAAAGCTGTAGAAACAACTGGTCCGGAAAGTTCGTTGTTAGCAAGAGATGGATGACATATGTTGGTGCAAATTAGTATCTCTTTTTTACTTTTCCCAGGATAATAAGCCTCGCCATAAACTAAATTTCCCTTTTTAAAATTACAATCGATTTTTACTTTATATTTTTCGTTAGTTCTTAATTTTTTGAATTTATTGTAAGATATACAAAATCCCCAGTCTTTCTTATAATATGATGTAATATATGGTATTGCGTTAGGTTGATCTTTTAAAAAATATAATTTCTTTTCTAAAGATTTAAAACTTAATTTTTTATACTTTGGCTGAGAGTAACCAATGACATGCAGATTGTTTTGTTTGAAATCAACAACTTTTTTTCCTAAAGAATCCTTTATGTAAGCATCTTTTATTTCCCACTCTTTAGGTACAATCCATGAATTAATTTTTTTACCAGTTTTAATTTTCTTAATCTTAAGATTTGGTAATATCCTCTTTAAATATATTAAAGTCTTGTAGTTTCCTGGTCCTGATAAACTTCTATTAATTGGGAATAAATCTTTAGCCCATTTAAAAAGGGTTTTTTTATTTACTGTGTTTTTTCTCATAGGCTATCAATTTTGATATTTTTTTTTTAAAAGATAAATTGTTTTTATATAAATTAATATTTTTGTGAAATTTCATAAAACTTTTATTGCTAGCGTATAATTTTTTTAACCATTGGTTTTGATTTAATATATAAAAATTTTCAATGTATTTCCTAATCCTTTTTTCATTATTTCCATAATACCAAAATGGACCTTCTCTTTTTTTAAAAAAACCATATTGATTTCTTTTTCGATAAGCATCCAAAAAAAGAACTTTTTTTTTTGGTAAATAAAAGTTCATATCCTAAATTAGATGTTGAGTTAATTACCAGTTTAGAATTAATACAATTTTTAAAATTATTTGTTGCAATATTAAAATTACTGATAATTGAATTAAAATAGTTTAATTCTTTCTTGAAAAAATTTAATTTTTTTTTATCAGACCTTTTAGATGTAAAAGCTATATTTAATTTAATTT
>MDTB01206033.1_pt1 | contig 16360 bp, 16 predicted proteins | sample 811161 | NCBI WGS metagenome assembly MDTB01 (sample SAMN05326650, study PRJNA326480) | marine metagenome | isolation source: seawater | place: Mediterranean Sea | collected 2009 | reverse complement strand
TATTAAAATCTTCGTCAAAAAGATTCTCTAAAGACTTCTTTGGGTAAAGATTTTTTAAATATTTGCTCTCATTTGACTTTATTAGATGCCCATAACCTATGGTTAAATAACCTAGTTGGTCCTTATAAGGCTTGTTTGAATAACCTTCGTTATATTTAATTCTAAGTTTTAAGGCGGTGAATTGCAAATTTATGTTTGGGTTAAAATCCATATTGGGCTTGAAGAGTTTGATGGTTTTTCAAAAGTCCATGTGTCTTTGTTTTTCACAATCTTTCCCTCATCATCACCCAGCATTTGTTCGCTAATAAAATTTATTGATATAGAAATTGTGTTATTTTCAACTTTTGCATCTGCTATACTCTCAATTATAAGAGAGTAGAATTGAGATGAGGTATTATTTTGTTTTTCATCAATAGCTTTTTCAAAGGTTGAGTAAACATCATTGGATACTAAATTTTTTAGATTTTTTTTATCACCGTTGTTGAAGGATGTAATTATTAACTCAAAGGCTTTTTTTGCACCTTCTAAAAACTGTTTGTGGTCAAAATCATTAACTTTTTTATACACCTCCTGAAGCTTTAGTTGGTTATCAAGAAGAGAGGGTATTTCCTTTTTGCTCTCATTTTTTTTCTCTTGTTGTGGTTTGTTGTTTGACATATTTTTTTTAAAGCCCGATCTTTTACCAAGAACGCTTCGTAATCGATAAATTATAAATCCAGCAATTGCTGCAAATATTATTATATCAAAAAATTGTAGGTCTCCATAAAGCATAAAATTTTATATAATTACTTTTTTAGATTTTAATAGCTAAATTTATTCCAAATCGGCTTTTTTAATTTTTTTAACATCTTTTTATGTAAGACTAATTCGTTGTTTGTAAGTTCTATTTCTTTGGTTTTAATATTATTTTTATTATGACTATAGTTTTCACTATTTTTTGGGCTTATGGAGTCTAACTCCATTGAAAACTGTTTGCCCCCCCTTAGCTCTAAATATACTGAGGCTAGAAGTTGAGAGTCAAGGAGGGCCCCATGAAAAGACCTGTCCGACAAATCTATATTAAAACGTCTGCATAAATAATCTAAATTAGCCACTCTAGTGTTTAAGACCTTTCTTGCCATAGGAACTGTATCAATTACTGGGTTTTTAAGTGGAGGCAACCCAATTAAAGAAAGTTCTTTGTTTAAAAAACCTAAATCAAACTCAGCGTTATGAATTATAAGCATATCATTTTTTATAAACTCTAAAAAGATTTCGTGATTTTCTTTAAAGCTTTTTTGTTTTTTCAAAAAACCATCTGATATACCAACTATTGATTTAGCGCCTTCAGATATTTCTTTGTCAGGCTTACAATAAAATTGGAGTGTTTTTCCGGTTGGAATATAATTATTAAGCTCTACACAACCAACTTCTATTATTCTGTCATCCACTCTGTAATTAAGACCTGTTGTCTCTGTATCAATAACCACCTCTCTCATAAACCAAAGTTGTTAATGGTTATGTTAATTTTTTTTAAGTAGTCTTCCATGGTGCTGTTATTATAGATGACTATATCAGATTTTGCTTTTCTTGTCACATCGGTTGTTTGAGAATTAATTATTTTTACAAAGAGTTTTTTTTTCATTTTTTTATGCTTTTTAAGTCTTTGAAATCTATTTTTTTTTGAAGAAATTATTGAAATTAAAATATCAAACTGTTTTTCAAGCCTGTTTTCAAAAAGAAGAGGGATGTCAAAAAAAATTATTTTTGTTTTTTTTCTCTTTTCTTTTTGTATAAAAATTAATCTTTGTTTTCTAACATATTTAAAAATAAAATTTTGCAATTGTGTTTTAATTTCAAAATCATCAAAAATAATATTTGATATAGATTTTTTATTTATTTTTTTACCTTTTACTGCCTCATCTAAACCTATTAGTTTAAGGTGTTTTAAAAAACTAGCAGGTGGTTTGCTATATAGTAAGCTAACAACCTTATCAGAATCAAATAACTTTAATTTTTTTTTTAACAATTGGTTTGAAAGAGTCGATTTCCCCGAACCTATACCGCCGGTAATTCCAACCAATAAAGTCATTTTATTTTCCTATCTAATGTTTTTATTAAAACTTTATCAATCTTGGGTTTAAAACCAAACCAAATTTCAAAACTAATTACAGCCTGCTCTAACAACATCGAGATACCATAGATTTTTCTATTTTTAGGAAATTTTTGGAGGAATTTTGTTTGTTTTGGTTTGTAGACAATGTCACTAAGGATTGAGCTTTTATTTACTAATTCTGCGTTTATTTTACTTAGTGGGTTTGTTGGTGTTGTGTTAATTATTAAAGATGCTGATGGTAAATATTCATACAGTTTGTTTGTGCCTAATGTATATTTTGTTTTTTTTTCAAATCTAATTTTTCTTTTAGTTCTATTAAAAATATAAATTTTCTTAAAACCTTTTTGCTTAAGTAAATAGTGAATAGCAAGTGATGCCCCTCCATAACCAATTAAAATAATGTTTTTCTCTTTTAGGTTTTTGTTCTTAGGTATTGTGTTAAAATATCCTAGCCAATCTGTGTTATAACCTCTGTTTTTTGACCTAAGCTCCAAACAATTAACGGCATTAATTTTTCTTGAATGTGTATCTAAGCTTTTACAGTGCTTAATTATTTTTCTTTTAAAAGGAATTGTTATGTTAATTCCACAAACATCTTTTTCTTTCTTAAGTTCATTCATTTTTCTATCAAAATAATTATCTGATAGTTCTAAAAAATTATATTTAGCGTTAATATTATATTTTTTAAACCAATGATTAAATATTGTCGGAGATAGGCTTTTGGAGGTATTATTGCCAACTACATAAAATTTTTTCATTAGTGATTAGATAAATATTTAAATAATTTAAACAGTGGGAGGCCCATAACATTAAAAAAATCTCCTTTTATTTCTTCAATAATTATTGGTCCAAGGTTTTCAACTTGATAGCAACCAACAGAATTTAAAATTTGCTTGCCGGTTTTTTTTAAATAGTTTTGTATTTGTTTGCTATTTAATTTTTTAATTTTTACTTTTGTTGTCTGAGAAAATTGAATAATTTTTTTTCCGTTTTTAAAAACAGTAACACCAGAAACTATATTATGTTCTCTTCCAGACAGGTTAATTAATTTTTTTTTTGCTTCGGATATATTTTTTGCCTTATCAAATATTTTATTTCTGATATAAATTAAGGTATCACAACCAATTACCGTACAGTCAGAATATTTTTTTAAGACACTTATGCTTTTCGCTTTTTCATATGACAATATTTTGGCTATTTTTTGTGGTTTGTATTTTTTTTTAATTTTATATTTTATTTTTTCTTCATTTATTCTTGGTGAAATTTTTTTAAAAACAAAACCTGTGTCTTTTAGTATTTTATATCTAGACTTGCTTGAGCTGGCTAAGATAAATTTAGTGTTCATAACTTTGTTTATAAAATTTATATTTATTAACATAATTAACAGAGTTTTGTATTTAAGATAAAGTTATGTTTTTATAAGAAATAACTAATTAACAGTTTAATAATTGTATAAATTTCAATTAACAGCTTGTTATTAATAATTTTTACAATTTTTATAACAGTTTATTAAGAGTTGTGATTATAATTTAGTTGTTGTAATTTAATAAGTAATTTAACATATCTTTGTTTTACAATAAAATTTAATAATATTATTGGTTGTTAACTTTTATGTGAAAAAGCTATATATTATTTAAAATTACAGTAATTCACCTTACAAATACAACAACTATATATAAATATATAAATATTATTATTATTATTGTTTTGACATTAATATCTATTTTTTGTAATTAAATATTTCATTTCTTAAACACTCCTACAACATGAATCTACAAGAATTAAAAAGCAAAGAACCTGAAGAGTTATTAAAACAAGCTGATAAACTTGGGATAGAAAACCCATCATCTCTTCGTAAACAAGATTTAATGTTTTCAATTTTAAAGACAATTGCCGAAGAAGGTACGATTATTACAGGTTTAGGTGTTATAGAAATAATGCAAGATGGTTTTGGTTTCCTACGTTCTTCAGAATCAAATTATCTTCCAGGACCTGATGACATCTACGTTTCTCCCTCACAGATTAAGAAATTCAGTCTTAGAACAGGTGATAGTGTTGAAGGTGAAATAAGATCACCAAAACAAGGTGAAAGATATTTTGCAATAATTAAAATAAATAGAATTAATGAGCAAAAAGTTGATTTAGTTAAAAATAGAGTAAATTTTGAAGATTTAACACCGCTATATCCAGACTCACGATTTAAACTAGAGCAAGAAAAGCCAATGCCTGATTTAACTGAGAGAATTATTGATATTATTGCGCCATTGGGCAAGGGGCAGAGACAATTAATTGTGGCACAACCGTTTACTGGTAAAACAATAATTATGCAAAAGATTGCAAATGCAATTACAACCAATAGTCCTGATGCTAAATTAATAGTTCTTCTAATTGACGAAAGACCTGAAGAGGTTACAGATATGAAAAGATCTCTGAAAAAAGGAGAGGTTATTAGTTCAACTTTCGATGAACCTGCATCAAGACACGTTCAAGTAGCAGAAATGGTTATTGAAAAAGCCAAAAGAATGGTTGAATATAAGCAAGATGTTGTAATTTTATTAGATTCAATAACAAGGCTTGGAAGGGCTTATAATACTGTAGTTCCTTCAAGCGGAAAAGTTTTAACAGGTGGGGTTGATGCCAACGCCCTTCAAAGACCTAAGAGGTTTTTTGGCGCTGCTAGGAATGTAGAAAAAGGGGGTTCTCTTACAATTATTGCAACAGCACTAATAGATACTGGAAGTAGAATGGATGAAGTAATATTCGAAGAATTCAAAGGAACAGGTAATTCTGAGATGGTTTTAGATAGAAAACTTAGTCAGAAAAGAACCTATCCAGCCTTTGATATAGGTAAGTCTGCTACGAGAAAAGAAGAGTTACTTCTAGACAAAGATGAGCTTGGAAAAATATTTATTTTAAGAAAAATACTAGCCCCAATGGGTGTCACAGAATCTATGGAGTTTTTGTTAGATAAAATGAAAAACACCAAAACAAACAATGACTTTTTCCAAAGTATGGGTACAAAATAACCCCAAACTAGTACTAACTTAATTTTTATATTTTTTATTTACTTAATTAAGTCTTGGGTTTAATTCCCAAAAAATGAAACCTTTTAAAAATACGATTTTTGCTCTAGCTACACAAAGAGGCAAATCAGGCATTGCTGTGTTTAGGGTTTCTGGAAAAGACTCTCATACAATAATAAAATCAATTTCTTCTAAAAAAAAACTTAAACCAAACCACGCCACTTTAAACAATATTTTAGATGGGAAAAATATTGTAGATCAGACGCTAACAACTTTTTTTAAATCACCAAAAAGCTATACTGGAGAAGACATGGTAGAAATTTCATGTCATGGAAGTATTTCTGTAATCAATAAAATAACCAAAATCCTTTTAAAAAAGCAAATTAGACTTGCTGAACCCGGAGAATTTACCAAAAGGGCCCTATTGAATGACAAACTAAGTGTTTTAGAGGCTGAAACAATTGATGATTTAGTTAATGCAGAAACAGAAAATCAAAGGAAAATAGTTATTGGTAATTTAAATGGAAATTTAGATAAATTTATAAATAATATTTCAAGTAAATTAAAAAAACTTTTAGCAGATATTGAGGCTTTAATTGATTTTGCTGACGAAGAACTTCCTAAACAAATATATAAGGATATTAGAGAACAGAATAAGAACATATGTAGACAAATCGAAAATATTATCAAAAAATCATCTCTATCTAAAAAAATATTTGATGGTTTCACAATAACCATTATTGGAAAGCCAAATACTGGTAAGTCTTCTTTTGTAAATTATATTAATAACAAAGAAGTTTCTATAGTTACAAGCATTCCTGGAACCACCACAGACTTGGTAAGTTCTACTTTAGATATTAATGGTGATAAATATACTTTTGTTGATACGGCCGGAATAAGAAAATATAAAAATTTAATTGAAAAAATTGGTATTGAGAGATCTTTTGAGAGTGCTAAAAAATCTGATTTAAATATTGTTTTTCTAAAAAATAATGAAAAAAATAATTATAACAAAATAGACTCTAAAATATTTGTTAAATCAAAATATGACACAAATAAAAAGAAAATTAAGGGAGTTTACAGTATTTCATCAATATCTGGACACGGTATTGAGGCGCTTATTAAGACCATATCAAACAAATTAAGAAAAAAATCTGTTACTGGTCCTGTATTTTCACGTGAAAGACATATTGAAAATCTTAAACAAACCCTAATAATACAAAAAAGCATTGATTTAAAAGAAATTGATATAGTTGCAGAAAATATTAGAAGGTCAATAATGTATATTGATGGAATTAATCAAAAATTTGATATTGAGAAAATTTTAGATATAATATTTAGTGATTTTTGTATTGGTAAGTAATTTCACGTGAAAATAGATATGATTAACAGGTTTGATGTAATTGTAATAGGTGGGGGGCATGCAGGTGTAGAAGCCGCATGTTCATCTGCAAGGGTTGGGTCAAAAACAGCTTTAATTACCCATAAAATTGAGAAGATAGGAGAAATGTCATGTAATCCCGCCATTGGAGGCCTTGGAAAAGGTCATCTCGTAAGGGAAATTGATGCCCTAGATGGAGTAATGGCAAAAGCTACTGACAAATCCTGTATACAGTTTAGGATGTTAAACTCAAGTAGAGGCGCTGCTGTAAGAGGTCCTAGAGCTCAAACAGACAGAACTTTATACAAAAATGCTATAAATAAACTTATAAAAGACCAAAAAAACCTTCAAATTATAGAAGGGTCGGTTGAGGATTTAATTATTAATAATAATATAGTAACAGGCGTTATTTTGAAGGATAACAAAAAAATATCTTCAAAATCTGTTGTTTTAACTACAGGCACTTTTCTACAAGGTTTAATAAGAATAGGCTCTCAAAAACAAGAGGCTGGGAGAGTTGGCGACAAGCCATCAATTAAGCTGGCAAAAAGGTTAAAAGAACTAAAGTTTTCAATAGGTAGATTAAAAACAGGAACACCCCCAAGACTGCTTAAAAAAACTATAAATTTCAATAATTTAACTGAACAACATCCAGATAAAAAACCCATTCCATTTTCTTTTATCAACAGAGATATCCACATTCCACAAATATCTTGTTTTATTACTCATACAAATAAAAACACCCATAAAATTATTGAGAAAAATCTTACTCTATCCCCTATGTATTCAGGGGAGATACAGTCTATGGGGGCTAGATACTGCCCCTCAATCGAGGACAAGATACATAGGTTCAAAAACAAATCATCACATCAGATATTTTTGGAACCTGAGGGTTTAGATAGCGATTTAATATATCCAAATGGTATATCCTCCTCACTGCCAAGCGATATTCAAGAACGTTTCGTTCGAACTATCAAAGGATTAGAACGTGTTATAATTACTCAACCCGCCTATGCTATCGAATATGATTTTATTGATCCACAAGAATTAACACACACATTAGAAACAAAAAAAATAAAAAACTTATTTTTTGCAGGCCAGATTAATGGAACGACTGGATATGAAGAGGCAGCCGCACAAGGTATAATGGCTGGTATAAATGCTTCATTAAGATCAACATCTAATAAGGAATTCATAATACCCAGGTCTTCAGGATATATAGGTGTTTTAATAGATGATTTAGTTACAAAAGGAACCAAAGAACCATATAGGATGTTTACTTCAAGATCTGAATACAGACTTTTACTTCGTGCTGATAATGCTGATTTAAGACTAACGCCTTTTGGAATTGATATTGGGTGTGTTGGTATAGACAGACAAGAAATATTCGAAAAAAAATCTTTAAAAATAAAAGAAGGTTTTAAGTTTGTAAGAAGTTATAAATTTTCTCCTGACTCACTTCTGAAAAAGGGAATTAAAATTAACAAAGACGGAAAGAAAAGAAACATCATTGACCTTTTATCTTTCTCAAATATCACAACCTCTAAACTCAAAAAAGTTGTCCCAGAGCTTAATAATTTAGATAATGATGTAATTGAGCAAATAGAAATTGAAGCCAAATATGCAGGCTATCTTGATAGACAAAGAATGGATATAAAAGATTTTGAAAAAGAGGAGGGTTTACAAATTCCTAAATCTATTAATTATAAATTAGTTGGAAGCCTATCAAATGAGATAGTTGAAAAATTATCAAAAATAAAACCTCCGACATTAGGTGCGGCATCAAGGATATCAGGTGTAACACCAGCCGCTATTATTGCATTGCTTAGATATATAAAAAAAAATAAAAATAAAAAAGCAGCTTAATTTGGAAAAAAAACTTATAATACAAAACTACAAACTGAACAAAAAACAAGTTGATCTAATTGATATTTATTTATCGAAATTAAAAAAAGAAAATAAGATCCACAACCTTGTTGGCCCATCTACAATAGACATAGCTTGGGACAGACATGTTAATGACTCATTACAGTTATCTAATTTTATCTTTAAAAGGAGTGCGTCAATTATTGACCTTGGAACTGGTGCAGGTTTACCTGGTGTAATATTATATATTATCGGCTATACAAATATTTTGTTATTAGACTCAAAAAAGAAAAAAATTAATTTTATCAAAGAATTTGCACTTGAGAACAATATGAATATAAAATCAATTTGTACCAGAGTTGAGAAAATAAAGAATCAAAAATTTGACTTTATTATTTGTCGAGCTTTTGCCCCATTAACAAAGCTTTTAGATTATTCACTTTTATTTTCAAAAAAAAATACTTCACTGCTTTTTCTTAAAGGAAGAAATGTTAAGAAAGAAATTAAAAATGCAAAACAAATCTTTAATTTCAAATACGAGCTCTTCCCAAGTCAAAGTGATGGCGATGGATTTGTATTAAAAATAAATCAATATAAAAGATTGTGAAGAAAATAATTTCCATTTCAAATCAAAAAGGAGGTGTTGGTAAAACAACCACCGCTATAAATCTAGCAACTTCACTAGCAGCAATAAAAAAAAATGTATTAATTATCGATGCTGACCCCCAAGGGAATGCTAGTACTGGTTTAGGACTCTCCTACGATGATAGAAGCCCAACCATTTATGAGATGATACATGAAAAAAAGTTTTTAGTTGAGGGTGTAAAAGAAACATTAATACCTGGTTTAAAAATTATAACTGCAAATACCAATTTAGCTGCTGCAGAGGTTGAACTCGTGAACTTTGATAACAGAGAATTTGTTTTTAAATCAATATTTGATGAAATTAACAATTATGATTTCATTTTTATTGACTGCCCTCCTGCTCTAGGTTTGTTAACTATAAATTCTCTAGTTGCGTCTGACACAACACTTATACCTCTTCAATCAGAGTTTTTTGCATTAGAGGGCCTCTCTGCTCTAATAAAAACAATTAAATTAATTCAACAAAACTATAACAACAAACTAGAAATAGAAGGAATACTTTTAACAATGTTGGATAAAAGGAACTCTTTGAGCTCATTGGTTGAAAAAGATGTGAGAAAACATTTTGGTGACAAGGTCTACAATACTACAGTTCCAAGAAATGTTAAAATATCGGAAGCTCCTAGTCACGGAAAGCCAGCACTTATATATGATACACAAGCCGCAGGTTCTTTGGCTTATATTCAGCTTGCAAAAGAACTAATTTTAAACCAAAATAAAAATAATGAATAAAGAAAATAAATTAGGAATGGGCTTAGGGGCTTTATTGTCCACACCAAAAAACATATCAGAAACAGGAGTAAAAAAAATTAATATTTCACAAATTTTACCAAATTTATCACAACCTCGAAAAAAATTCAAAGAGTCAGAAATTAAAGAACTTTCAATGTCTATAAAGAAACAAGGACTAATTCAACCCATTATTGTTAGACCTACCAAAAATAACCTATATGAAATCATAGCAGGAGAAAGGCGCTGGAGAGCCTCTCAACTAGCTGGCTTACATGAAGTTGAGTGCGTTGTTAGAGTTTTAAATGAAACAAGAGTATTAGAGGTTGCGCTAATAGAGAATATACAAAGGGAAGATCTTAACGTTATTGAAGAAGCAAATGCTTACAAAAACCTTATACAAATCAAAAACATCTCTAATGAAGACTTAGCAAATTTGATTGGAAAGAGCTCAAGCCACGTTTCTAACACACTAAGAATTCTAGAACTGGAGGAAAATATTCAAGAGATGTTAATCAATGGTGAACTAACAATGGGGCATGCAAGAGCATTAATTGGGGTTCCAGATGCATATGAAAAAGCGAAAGAAATAATTAAAAAAAAATTAAGTGTAAGGCAGGTTGAGAAGATAACTGCAAAATTTAAAAAATCTAAAAAATCAAATAACACTAAAGATCCTAATATTTTAGACTTAGAAAAAGAACTATCTAACAAAATAGGTTTGAAAACCTCGATTCAATTCAATGAAAATGGATCTTCTGGATCACTAACTTTATTTTATAGTGACCTGAATCAGTTAGACGACATAATGAAAAGACTTAAGAAATAATTATTTTCTTAAGATTTAATAAGAATCTAAGCCCCATTACAACTGATAGGCCGCTGTTCTTTCTCATTGCTTTATCTGTATTGAAAATTAGATCTATCAATTTCTTTTTCTTGTTTAAATTAAATTTGCTAAAAATACTTATAAAATCTTTTTTTTCACGAAATAAATACCTTGGTATATTATTTTCAAAATCATTTTTATCTTCATAATTTAAAATTAAATTTGTAAATTTTTTAATTGAAAAATAAAGTTTATTAGCTTCAACGTCGTTTGTAACTGCTGAATTATAACTATTAACAATTATTTCACTGCTATTTATTAGCTTAAAAAATATTTTATCATCTAACTCATCATTATTAAATATTGTTTTTTTAAGTATTTTGTAATTAATGTTTTTTGAGTCTATTTCTTTAAGTTTGGCCAATTCTTTTTCAAGTAACATATATCTATTATCTAACATATCTATTAAATCCCAAAATAACCCCTCATTAATATTTATGTTGTTTTGATTTAAGAAGTTATTTAAAATCTTTAACTTAGAATCTTTAGCAAGCTCATAGCAGTCTATAATTGAGATGTTTTTTTCATTTAAAATTGATTTCTTAATTGAGTTAGTTTTAGGCGAGTTTTCTGAAATAAACATAAAAATATTGTTACTTTTTTTTAAAAAACTGACACTAACCTTACCTAATCCATCAATGCTGTTTACGATAAATAATTTTTTTTTGTTAAAAAGACTGAAGTTTTCATCTATTGATCCAACATTCATTATTCTTTGAATTTCAAATTGACCTGTCTTCTTTAAATTATAAATTAAAAAATCTTTTATCTTATTCATCAAAGTTATTTCATTTCCTGAAATAAGATAAATATTACAATCAGCTTTAAAGTCAGGCTCTAATATTATCCTTATTGGATCAACTTTCATTAATACAAAATTTTAAATTATCGTTTGAGACATATCCAATAAATTGTTGTAAATTATTTTTTCCCGCTGTTTCATAAAGATCATTTAATGCTTGATCTGATCCAAAGTTTTGACCAGATGATTTTGGTTCAAATGTAAATCTTGATATAATTTCTTTTTCAAAAACAAAGCATCCCATTTTTGTGTCAAGTAATTCATACTTAAAAATAATTTTATAATCCAGTTTAGAAATTGCCTGGTTTGACTCTACAGATCTTTTTATTTTTTCCTCATCTGTAGTTATTTTAAGTTGATATAACATTTCCTCATCTTCACCCAGATATTTAAGAGCTTGCCCATAAAAAGACGGAATGTTAACACCTGATAAGTAGAGTGTTGTTTTTTTATATATTGGATTTTTTAGATCGTCATTATTTTTATATACAAAGTCTAAATTGTTACAAGATACTAAAAACAAACATAAAGAGATAACATAAAAAATTAAATGCATTAAACAACAAAGTTAATTATTTTTTTAGGTATGTAAATTTCCTTAATTATATTTCTACCCCCTATGTGTTTACTTATTCTAATATTATTTTTTGCCATTTCTAAAATATCTTTTTTTTCTAGTTGAGACTCTATCTCAATAACATCTCTTGTTTTACCATTTATTTGAACCGCTATATTAATTTTTTTTGTAATTTCATCAATTTTCTCCACAGGCCATGTTTCATTAATGCACAAATCTTTATTATTTAAATTTAACCAAAGCTCTTCACTTAGGTGTGGTAAAAATGGTTGGAGAATAATTGATAGTTTTTTTAAAGACCAACCAAAATTACCTGAGCTGATTTTTTGGTTGCCAATAACTTCACTAAGCAAATTCACATACTCATATATTTTTGCAATGGCTTTATTAAATTGAAAGTTTTCTATATTTTCTGAAACACTATTTATTTTAATTTTAAATTGGTTTAACAAAATTTGATCATCTGAGATATCACTACAATATTTTTTATATTTTTCTAAAAGATTCCATATTTTGTTTACAAATTTAAATGAGGAAACCACACCATTTTCTGTCCATTGCAGGTCTCTTTCAGGCGGGCTGTCAGATAACATAAACCATCTAGCTGTGTCTGCTCCGTATAAATTTATTATATCATTTGGATCAACAACATTTTTTTTTGATTTACTCATTTTTTCAATTTTTCCTACTTCTACAACTTTTTTATTTTCATCAAAGTATCCTTCATTTATTTTTTGTACCTCATTAGGCTCAATCCATTCATTATTTGTGTTTTTAAATGTTTGATGTGTAACCATTCCCTGAGTAAATAATCCTCTAAAAGGTTCTTTAATTGAAAAATAACCAAGGTCCCTTAATGCTTTAGTAAAAAATCTAGAATACAACAAATGAAGAATAGCATGTTCTATTCCACCAATATACTGATCAACTGGCAACCAATAATTTATATCTTCTTCTTCAAAGGGTTTTTCTGACCTTGCATTGCAATAACGAAAAAAATACCAAGATGACTCAAAAAAAGTATCAAAAGTATCTGTCTCTCTAACTGCACTCATGCCAGTTTCTTCACATTGTGTATCTACCCAACCATCAATATTTTTTAGGGCACTAGATGACTCATCAAACTCCTTAATTTGAGGTAATTTAACTGGCAAGCTTTCTTCACTTACTGCTTTTACTGTTCCATCTTCTCGATATATTATAGGTATAGGACAACCCCAAAACCTTTGTCTTGAAATACCCCAATCTCTCAGTTTGTAATTTATTTTTTTTAAACCTATTTTTTTCTCTTCTAATATTTTTATTATTTTATCTTTAGCATCATTTGTAGATAGGCCATTAAGTAATTCAGAATTAATCACCTCTCCTTCTTCAGTAAACGCTTTGTCTTTTATATTGAAATCTTTTTCGTTAAAGTTAGTAGGTTTGACAACAGGAATTATCTCTAAATTATATTTTTTTGCAAAATCTAAATCTCTTTGATCATGGGCCGGACACCCAAAGATTGATCCTAGTCCGTATTCAGTTAATATAAAATTTGCAATAAAAACTGGAATTTTTTTTCCTTTAATAAACGGATGATCAACAAATAAACCAGTATTAAAACCCAACTTAGTTTTATCTGAATTAACAGCTCTACAATTTTCAATAAATTTTCTAACACCTTTATCTTTTTTAGAAACCTCAACTGACAAGGCATGATCCGGCGATAGAGCTAAAAAAGTTGCGCCATAAATAGTGTCTGGCCTAGTAGTAAAAACTTTAATTTTCCCTAACTTATTTGATAACTTAAATTCGATCTCTGCACCTGTTGATTTACCAATCCAGTTGGATTGCATAACCTTTACTTTGTTAGGCCAGTTAACCAAACTATCTAAATCACCAAGAAGCTCTTCAGAATATTTACTAATTTTTAAGAACCATTGAGATAATTTCTTTTTTTCAACTATGGCGCCCGATCTCCATCCTTTTCCATCTACAACTTGTTCATTTGCTAATACAGTTTTATCTACTGGGTCCCAATTAACCTCAGACTCTTTTTTATAAGCAAGTCCAGCATTAAACATATCTATAAAAAATTTTTGTTCATGTTTATAATATTCTGGATGACAGGTTGCGATTTCTCTATCCCAATCTAGAGATAATCCCATCTTTAATAATTGGTTTTTCATTGTGCTAATGTTTTGATATGTCCATTCTTCAGGATGTTTTTTTTCAGTAATTGCTGCATTTTCTGCAGGTAATCCAAAAGCATCCCAGCCCATTGGGTGAAGAACATTGAAGCCTTTCATTCTTTTATATCTTGCTATTACATCTCCTAATGTATAATTTCTTACATGTCCCATATGTATTTTCCCAGAAGGGTAAGGAAACATCTCTAAAACATAATATTTTTTTTTCTTAAGATCTTTTTTTGCAGCAAATATTTTTTTCTCAGACCAAACTTTTTGCCATTTTTTCTCAATTATTTTATGATTGTATCTTGAAGACACTTTTTAACTAGATTGTAACTTAAGTTTTTTAGCTTTGTTTAGAATTGCATTTTCTAGCTTTATATTGTTATCAGCTTCAACTTTTTTAGTAAGCCATCTTTCATTTTTGTAATTTTGACAAAAAGATGAAACTCTAAGATTTTGTGTCTTCAACTCAGATCCAGTAATAAATATATTTAGCTTACATCTCTCATTTTCTCTACCTTCAACAGAATACCAGTCTGTAATAATTGTACCACCAATTGGATCTGCAGAGCTTAATGGCATAAAGCCAACAGTATCAAGAGCACCCTGCCAAAGATAAATATTTATTCTCATACCAATACTTGTTATATCACTTTGGTTGTTATTGTTTTGGTTTATTATGTCGCCAACACTCAATCCTTGTTTTCCAAACAAACCACCGCCAGTTTGTAATCTCGTTTCTGCGTCTCGCATTGCAGCTTCTTTATTAGTGGCTGAGCTTATTTTAGTACCAGATCTATTAATAATTTGTCCAGTTGTTTGTGCCTTAGACCACAACTCTTCCATTTCTTCTTCTGTTTTTCCTGAATTACATGAATATAAAAAGAGGATTGAAATAAATGTTATAAATAATTTTACAAAAAACATTTGCTCTTAACTATTGCATCAAAGTCTAATTGTAAAACATAAAAAAAAGGCACTATCAAAATAGTGCCTTTTCATCATAAAAAATGATTTAATTAAAATGACATGTTTGCACCGATGTACCATGCAGATCCATCAGTTGAAGCAGCGCCTTCGTCTTCAGCATCGCTGTCAGAGTAACCAAGATAAGCTGTTACACCTGAAGCAACTGCATAAGATACACTTGCAGAAACTGTATCCATTGAGTCTTCAGTAGTTCCTGCTGTACCGATAGTTGTACTATCTTTAGAAGTACCAGAAGCAAAACCAACATTAAATGTTAGGTCACCAGATACATATTTAGCACCAGCAGCAACATATTCACCATCAGACTGAGTATCAGTAAGAGAAGCAGCGGTTGATGACTCAATACTATCACCATCAGCAAAACCAACAGCAACAGTTAAATCACCAGTTACAGCACTAATACCAACATGGAATCCACCTTCATCAGAAGTCATTTGAGTACCAGTAATAGCACCTTCAGATTCTGAAAAACCAAAACCAACAGTTACAGCTGAGTCACCAAGAGAACTTACATAAGTTCCACCAAAAGCAACGTGACCATCAACAGTATATGTTGAGCCAGAAGCTGATTGATCATCAGTTGAAGCTGAGAATGACATTGATAAACCGTCTACTAGGAAGTCAGCTGCTGAGTGATACTCTGCACCATAAACTGTACTAGCAGTCATGAAATCTAATCCACCTGGAGCTTCGTTAGTAACAGCACCAGAAACACCCTCAGCTCCCGCAGATGCTGGAATTGAGATATCGTGTGAACCAGATGCGTTACCAGCGTTGATTAAATCTAACTTAGATCCATCAGTAAATGCTAAAGTAAGTCCAGCATCTAAATCACCAGCAGAACCATTTTCATTCATAAGCATGAAGCTTGAAGAAATAGTCATACCAGCATCAGTAGTTTCAGATAATGAAACAGTGAAGTTGTTATCGTTTAATTGATTAGTCACGTCTGTACCACTGTTAGGTGATTCAAATTCTAGACCAACTTTGTGGTTACCACTCATAGTTGCAGTTACAGCTTCAGCTATTGAAGCGGCACCTAGCGTAGACACAAGAGCAGTTCCCATTAATAGTTCTTTTTTCATAATTACTCCTTTTGAGTTAATGAATATTCATTAAATGTAAGAAACAAATCTTACATGAGGCAGTATTTATAAATAAATTGAATAAATTTCAAAAAAAGCAT
>MDTB01206508.1_pt1 | contig 16361 bp, 21 predicted proteins | sample 811161 | NCBI WGS metagenome assembly MDTB01 (sample SAMN05326650, study PRJNA326480) | marine metagenome | isolation source: seawater | place: Mediterranean Sea | collected 2009 | reverse complement strand
TTTTGGTAAGCTGTCGGGAAACTGTCGTTTTAGGTATTCAAGGGCTTCTTTTGTAATTAGGGGTGTATCTGTAAAAATTTGCATATTTCTGTGAACCCGATAATGTCCATAAATAAAAAAGGGCCACCCGAAGGTGACCCTATAGTTAACCACGGTTAACTCGCTCAGAGTTCGCAAGCACCTGACGTACACGCAAGCTCCTGAGAAGCTACCGTCATATCATCTACTTCACGATATTCTGAGAAAGAAACCGTAGGCATCCTAGCACTAATCTCTTCATATTGCAAATGCGATATTTCTTCGTAGGGGGCTTGTACGTATGAATGACTCCCATCTTCTCGCGGTAAGAATGATACTCCGCCAACATCATCAAAGTTTTTGTAAACATAAGCCCCGACATCAAACCACTCCTCTTCTGAAACGTAAACGGTTATGCTTGGATTGTGTTCTGTCCAATGAGTCCTGTAAGTCATCCATAAGTGTAACTGTTCAAGCGCACTCATATCATTGCGAGTGATACAGTCTTCTGGTGACTCAATAGGAAATGAGAACACATGGTTAAGTGGATTGTATGTATCCACTTCGTTTGGTATTTGTCTTTCCATCATCCACGTAGCCAGCGGGTCTTTAACGTCTGCACGAACGCGGCGGATGTAATGTTTGGCGTATCTTGGATGAATACCAGAGGCTACAGAAGCCAACTGACTAACCGTACCACTAGGCTTTACACAGGTTGTAGCAGTAGACTGTTGGATTCCCAGCTTGTCTGCCCACTTCTTATTAGTATCAACTACAACAGCCTTTAGTCTTTCAAGTCTGTCAGGCAAGTCTTCGCCTTGATACATTAGTGGGTTGTCAAGAATACCTGTAAAGCTAACGCCTAGAAGTCTCTCTTCTTCCATATTCTTCTTCCAAGAGCTACGCAGATATCTTACATCAGTAAGGGCTGACTGTAGCGTACCAAGAAGAGCCGCAATGTATGCCTTATGTGTAAGTGTCTCCTCAGTATCCTCTGGGCGGATAATAATTTCTGAGAGGTTACAAGTTTGCATACTCCTCAACAAAATCTCTCCGCATGGGTTCGTGCCAAACGCATGGTCTGGGTCACGCCTACCAGATTTCTTGGCTTGTGCCTGTGCCGCCTGACGGTTGAAGATTCCTCGTTCACCTGACTTGGAATCGTACAATGATGTCCACTCACGTAGAAATGCACCCATGTCTGGCTTTCGTGTATAGGAAACGCTGTTGTTTGCATAAGAGCGGTTTACGTTCTCATCCCACCAGTTACCTGATTTACAATGGCGCATTCTGTCATCAGCTAGGTCAGATAGACTAATCATTGCTGACCGTCTGACACCACCAACAACTACCGCCGCCGCAACTGCACACATAATATCATGTGCTTCAAGGCTAGTTAGTTTGCGACCAGCGGCTTTCTTGAAGACACCGACAGTAAACCGAAACAAGTTCTCAAGCGGGTCAGGCCCAGAGGCTCTACCACCAAACACCTTCAGCCTAGCCCCAGCAGGACGAATGCCTGATAAGTCCCACTTAGGAATCTCTCCAGCATATAAACGAGCAATAAGTTTACGTAGACCCTTTGCCCATCCAATCTTACTGTCCTCGACCTTGATAACCTCATCTGTGTCGTGAATGTCTGCGGGTATCTCAGGTAGTTTCTCAACGAACTCACGTTCTACAGAATAACCAACTCCCGTGCCACACATAAGAACATAGAGTGTTTCATCGAAAGCCTTTGGGTCATCTACAGCAAGATACGAACAGTTGTAACCAGCTATGTTATCTCTGTCTAACGCAGGGCCAGCGGTCATTATCGCCCTCATTGATGGGACTACACCAAGTTCTTTTATGTATTTAGACGCTTCCTTTAGTTCGCTCTCTGCTATTGGAAACTTTTCTGAGAAGTAATTGATGTACCTATCTACGCTCTCTTCCCAAGTCTCTCGCCTACCCTCTGATTCAATAAACCGTGCGTACTTTGATATAGCTATGTATTGTTGATATGAGTCCATTTATCGTTCATCCCCACTACCCTTGAGGGCATCTCTATTTTTTCGGTCAGCTAGTTTGGTAAGATTTAGTTGAGCTACTTCACTCAGGTTAAAACCAAGGTGAGTAGATAACTCCGCAATGAACCAGAGAACATCCCCCAGTTCTTTCTTCAGACCCTGTTCATCGAGGCCACCATCGCCCCGATAATACTTAGCAATCTTGTCGGCTACTTCACCTGTCTCAGCGCACAGGCCAGTGACGCAGTACGCCATTCCCATCTCTGGTGGGTAAACCGCTGTGCTATGTGCTTCCTTTTGGTAACTATCGAACTCAGACATTCTTCACCTCTATTAATTTGTTTAAGTACCACTGGGCTTTTTTGAGGTCTTGAACCCCGTTTTTATATTTGTATCGCCACAGGTATTTGAGGATGTTTCCTTGGAGATAGGCTTCAAAACCATCACCTGTTGCCGCCTTGATTGCCTCAATGCATTCGATACTGCTTTGGTTGTAGTGTTTGGGCCTGTTGACCACATCCTGTGCTTCCCTTTCTGCATCTATTTCACGCATAATCCGTCCGTAATCAGTCATTGGGTGGACTCCATAATGTGTTCTTAGTTTCGTTGGTCAGGATATGTGCAAGCCTTGCTGTTTTGACTGCATCCTTCTTGGTCAGCCCTGCTTTCTCATATGCGGTGAGAACCTTCTGCCAATAGGTCTTGCCGTCATCAGCATCCAGAATCTTTTCCGCAGTCTTTGGGCCAACACCTGAGATGCCTTTGTAGTTATCGGCAGTATCACCAGTGAGAACTTGCGTCCAAAAGGCACGGTCAGCTTCTTCTTGTGTGATTGTTACAACACCGTCATCAGTAAGGTGTCTTCCAGCAATCTGCTTGAGGTCTTTGTCGATAGACCACACGATGTACTTCTCAGGGTTCTTAGTAAGCAAGATTCCCAGCAAGTCATCCGCTTCTACAGGGTCACCAATCATGGCCTTGTAGTTGTTAAAGAGATGCTCACGTACTGCCGACAATGTAACTGGCTTACGCTTACCTACTCTGTTGGCTTTGTACTCAGGGTCTAGCTCTTTGCGGAAGTTGTTCCGACTAGAGAGCATCACGATACACCTAGAGCAATCTGCTTTTTCCATGAGCCTTGTAATCGTCTGGTCTGCATGGGCGTTGGTTTCTGACGCATAACCATGGACTGTCCACAGGTCATCATCCCAAGCAACAGTTACTTCTGTAGCCGCCGCAGACTGATATGCAATGATATCACCGTCTATAAGTAATGTTGTCATGTGTGTACCTCATACCAAAGTGGATATGTTTTTATAAAGTTTTAGCGTATCTGTAGAGAACAGCTTGGATAGATTTACAAGAAACATACGGGAAGCATGGTTATCACCGCCGCTCACGCTCTTGTGGTAATCCAACCCGTGAACAATCTTCTTTAGGTTTTCTACAGAGAATACCAACGTACAGTAAACATCATCTTTGATAGCAAGGTTATGAAACCAGAAGTCAGCTTCTGTAGCGTTGACACCACTAGGTTTACCATAACTCTCATATTCGATGGCTATGTTACCAGTACGTGACCACATATCACGCTCTGTCTTCACTTCTATCTTTTTGTTCTGGAGCATATCTATGATGCGGTCTTCGTGTAGGTGACCGTAAGATAAGTCAATATCAAACTTCTTACGATTCTCTTTAGTGGGTTTCAGCCCAGTTTCTTCCGAGTTTGTACTCGCCATCGAGAGGGATTCTGAAGTCGTAGTAGTCTCCCGCTCGTTTGATTGCTTCAATACAGAGTCTTCCAATGTCATCTCCTATTTCTTCTCTGACAATTACCTGAACTTCGTCATGGACAAAGGCGGCTTGCCAGTAATCTTTTTGTTGTTTGTAGCCATGCTCTTTGAGTAGCTTGTGAAACTCGACAACCCATCGTTTACAGATGATTGCTCCACAGCCCTGAAGCAGTGTGTTCAGCGCGGCGTGTTCACTACGAACAGGCATCTTTCTTTTATCAAGTCCAATTAGGTAACCACGGAGTGCGCTCTGTCTGACCGCTTTGCGTAGTTTATCAAGGGCAGGGGTTTTCTTTAGAAACTCTCGTTTGAGTCTTGCACCCTCTTTTTTGCCCTTTCCGACAATACTGCCAACCTTTTCATCACCTGCCCCATATAGGAAACCGTATATGAATGTCTTAGCCATATCGCGGCTGGGTAGTCCCGCCGCATTTTGATTTGCCGTGTGGATATCTCCGTTAAGAAGAATATCACCATACTCACCGTCATCATATATAGCCATGAAATGAGCCAAACAGCGCAACTCAAGGCCGCTAACATCGCAACCCATGACCATGTAATTGGTAGGAGCATGAAAAAGACTCCTACATTCACTCCCGTAAGGAGCGGAGACACTAGGAATTTGACCCGTATTTGGATTAGAGTGAGTGCAACGCGAAGTGACTGCGCCCATGTGGTTAACACGCCCATGTATTACTCCATTCTTTGATAGTTTTAACCAAGCGTTTGCACCTTCCGCTAGTTGACCAAGACGCTTTTGAAGCATGAGGGATTCGTTTAGAAGTTTAGCCTCTGGGTAATCCAGACCGCTCAGTACCTTTTCATCCACTCGCGCCAAGCCTGTCTCAGTAAATAGGGTTGGTTGCCAGTTGTATTTTTCTATAAGCATTCTTGAGATATGCTCACGACTATTAGGATTAAAGGGTATCTCCTTTGTCTTAATAAAAGGCACACCCTTCTCGTACCCTCGTGTCTTGTTATTGACCTTTGGTATGAACTCAGTCTCTTCAATCCACGGGGGTTGGCTGTTCATAAGCTCACGCTCAATCTCCAACCGTCTTTCGTTAAGAACAACAAACAACTTCTCTGCCGCCCGTTCATCAAACGGAAATCCATCGTGTTCCTGTTGCACCAATATTTTGTGGATGCTGTGTTCTAAGTCGATAGCATCCTGTGAGTAGTCCATAGCCTCAATCTTGAGGTACAGCTTCAAGTTCACAACAACGTCTTGCTGGCAATATTTCAGCATATCATCACTGAACTCTGCCCAATCGGTTGTTTCTCCAAACTCCCCCTTGTACTCACCAATGCGGTAGCCCCATGCCTTTAGACTATGAGAGCCAATTTGCTTTGGCGGTAGTTTGCCACTACGGAATAGCTTGTAATCTCTGTCTCTTCTATCAGGCCAGATGAGGCGAGTGAGGACTAGAGTGTCCACCCAGTTAACCGTGGTTAACTCAACGTCTGGGTATAACTTCTGTAGAACAGGGATATCAAAGGCTATAATATTGTGGCCTATGAGAGTGTCTGCACTTGCGAGGAACTTAACGCCCTCTCGACAGTCGTTACCAACGAAGACATATTCTTTGTCATCATCAATGTTACGAGCGACAATGCAGTGAACTTTAGAGACTGTATCCAATAAACCATCGGTTTCAATATCGAATACTAACCTCATTAAGCATCCTCTTGTACTTCATCTATATCCGCCGCTGGCAGTAAGCAGAACAGGTCTTTACTCATGTCAGCCATACCCTTTGCAATGGCTTGTATTTCTCTCATATCTTCGGGGTGGTCTGTAAGGTAGACATCTTTGATGTCATCGAACAAATCATCATAGGTGACGGTGGTTGTTATACCTTCATCATCGCCTGACATCATCAAGGTTACTTCCACACCTTCGCGTGTCAGTTCTGTATGAACATCCAAATCCATTCTCATTTTAGCCACTAGAACTCTCCTTTTTCTACAGGGAAGGGGTTAGTCTCATCTTCAGCGTCTGGTATCGCCAACTCAGTCATTCGGCCTGTGTACTTGTCGTACTCAAGGCTACAAGCAATGCCTGTCTCCCCCGTCCATCTGTTTTTCAACACACGAACTTGAGTTACGTTTGCCATTTCTGGGTCTTGCTGGTCACGCTCACAGCCCAACACGATATCGGATAGTTGCCCGATACCCGCACTGCCTCTGAGTTGTGACAAGTTTGTTTGTGCGCCATTCTCGTGTCCCTTACCTTCGGGACGCTTCAAGTGACTTACGAGAACCAGACCAATCTTAACTTCCTCAACGAGAGCGCGGAGCTTCGTCATGGTGTTATCAATCATCCGCCGTTCATCACCATTCTCCATGCCACTAACAACTATGCTAATGTGGTCAAGAACAATGAAGCCACAGCCACACCCGTTGGCTAGGTAGCGTATCTTGTCCATGAGGTTCTCACTTTCGGTTGAACCCCAGTGGTCATAAAGATACACACGGCCTGTACCAAGGGTAGAGTCAAACGCTTCCTTTAGCTCCTCTTCCTTTGCGGTAGAGTTACCAAGGTGCAAGGGTTTGTTCATAGCTATAGACATGAGGCCCAAGGAAGTACGTTTTACCGACTCCTCTAGTGCTATGTAACCTATAGTCTCACCTTGTTGCAGAAGGAAGTGAGCAAACTCTCTACAGAGTTGACTTTTCCCTATGCCGCTACCAGCGGTCACAGTTACGATTTCACCCTTACGTATTCCAAGGGTTTTCTCATTGAGTCCGTGGTAGGGGTACTCATAGGACTGAGTGTTATCTTCTTTGGTAACAACATCCCACAAAGAATCCCCATTGATAATACCGTCAGGACGATAATCCTTGGCATCGAACATGGCGTTGTTGATGTCCTTGGTCTTACCAGCTACCAACATCTCATTGGCATCCTTCAAGGGCAAATGTGCAATTTTGCACTTGCCTGACGGGAACAAAGTGGCACAGTCCTTTGCGGCTTTTCGACCAGCATCATCTGAGTCAAACATCAGAACAACGCTGTCAAACTTGTTAAGCCACTCAAGTGATTTCTGAAGGGCTTTCTTTGCCCCCTGTGAGCCGTTAGGAACGGAACACACAGGCCATGATGTACCTAAGACCTGACTGACCGAAAGGGCATCAATCTCCCCTTCGGTAACAACTACTCGCTTACCACCATCACGCCATAGCCACTGTCCGTATAGGCCAATGTCATTGGTGTCACCGATAAACAAGAAGTCTTTATTTGGAAACCGCAACTTCTGAGCAACTAAATCACCATCACGGTTTTTGTAGTTGGCTATCTGAACAGGCTTGCCTTTGAACTTACCTACCTGATAACCCCATTTCTTTACGGTTTCCATATTAATGTTTCGTTTGGCTAGTGCTTTGTATGAGCCGCCTTTGACTAAATCGTGGTTCACTTTACTCTGTCTCCGCTCTTCCTGATTACTGTCTCCGTAGTGACCACACACAAAGCACCAACCATGCCCATCATCATAGACTGCAAAGCCATCTGATGACGGACAAGCTGGGCAAGGTATGTGAGCTACGAAATTACTTCCGTTGCGTTCCACCATTCCCTCACATTAAAAGAAGGACACGCCTTAGAGGAAAACTCGTTATGACCTACGACTTCCGCATCTGGGTACGGAAGTTTCATTTGCCACACTAGCTTTGCCAGCGCATCCCATTGTTCACTTGTAAAGTTTGATTCAGGATTACCTTCTTCATCTATGCCGCCGACCATGCAGATGCCGATACTCTTGTCGTTATAACCACGACAGTGTGCGCCAACCTCTGATATTTCACGGCCCTCTTCGACTGTGCCATCACGACAAACAACCCAGTGATAACCAATCTTTCGCCAGCCTTTTTGACGATGCCACTTATCAATATCCTTTGCAGTAATATCCATAGATGGCTTCGTGGCGGCACAGTGAATCATAATGTAATCTGTTTGTTGTCTTTCACTCATGTAACCATTCCTTTGGGACTGTACCCTCTGCATACAGAAAGCCATTCTTCTCACACCATTCGATGCAAGTGAGTTTGCTTCCTTGAACACGACCACGGGCATTCTGAAAGACAAAGCGAACCTCAATATCAGGGCTTTGTGCTTTCAGTAGCTTATGCTTGCGTTGGTCAGCAGACTTGAAATATCCCTTTGCTTCGACATAAACCCCAGAGGGTAGTCGGAAGTCGGGTAGGTAGTTACGCTCGACAATGTAGGGCAATCTGTAGGCTTCGTATTCGTAGTCTACACCCTGACTGTCTAAGTTCTTTGCAACAGATTCCTCAAACTTACTTCTAAAAGTCTTCTTCTTCGTCTTCGTTGTTACCGAAGAACTCTTCGTTGTCTTCTTGGGCATTATCGCTACCATTATTATTATTGTTATCGTGCGTGTAGCCTTCTTCTTCTCCGAAGCCGAAGTCGTTGGACTCATATTCAATGAGGTTGATTATCTGAACAGCCTTGAGGCGCAGAGATACACCAGCCCCAGAAGATGGGACGTAGTACAGGTTTGGTTCAAAGGCTACTTTGACCTCAGAACCGTTAGCCATATTCACAGGCTCAGTAATCGGAGTACCCTTGGCATCCAACACTGCAACCTTCATATCCATAGGCCCATTCTTGGTTTGGATTTTTGCCTTTTGCTTGAACTTAAACTCAAGCTGACCAGTTGGATTGCCAGTTTCATCCAGAACTTCATTGTAGGGTACGTTGGCTAACTTAATCTTTTTGGAAGGGTTTTCTGTCTTTGCTTTCTGGACTGACTCTTCGCCCAGCGCATCAACTTTTTTCTGAAGGTTGATTGCGTCTTCACCAGCCACACGGAACTTCACTGAGTAGTCACCGTCAGAGTTGAACTGTGTGTCAGGTGTAAAGATATGAGGCCAGTAGGCCAATCCTTTGCTAGTACGTAAGGTTGCCATAATTATTCTGTCTCCTTATGGTTAACCATGGTTAAGTCAATACCCGCTTCGATAAGTCGGGCTGTTAAATCCACTGGGACTGCGAGGTCACGGCGAATTAGAATCTTGTAAAGTACAAGAAGAGCTTCGGTATGTTTTTCCATAACTATAATGTCCATAAATGTGCAAGCATTACACTTTGGTAAGACTAAGCAAAAAAGTATTTAGACTCCTTCACGAGAGAAAGGTCTAAGCTACCTTTTTGCGGTGGTGTGGGTACTTCATCTACGACTTCAAGAGCGAAGCCTTTGAACTGTTCAAGGACATCATTCTGCTCGTACATACGAACAAAAGAAGCCCGTGTCTGCTCGTACAATTTAGGTACAAGTGAGGCGTGTACACCATAACTATCGTGTACCATGGCAAAGTCAGTAATCCCTACATCCACACAGTTGTTAATAGTGAACGTCATAGCCGCGCTATCCAGCGAGTGGATAAAGTTAGGGCTTGCTCCGTTGACTGCGCGGCGGCGGTCTGACTTCATGTAGTTTTGCTCACGAACCTGTGGCTTGATAAGGCTATTATCAATGTGGGTTGTGATGCGTCTGCTTCGTGTCTCTGGATACATCTGATGCACCAGAAACCCTGTTGGTGTCTCCCAGATAACTGGAAGGTTCTCTGCCGATACAATACTGGATATCTCTTGTAGCCAATCCATAACTGTACGGGCGGCGGTAATCACCTTTGAGATACAAGCCCACACAATGTCAGCAAGATAGTGACTAGGTTCAAACAGGTCATGTCCCCAAGGCGATAAAGTCCCTTCTTCAATACGGTCAGTAATGTAATCCTCAATATACTGACGGGTACTGTATATCTTACCGCCGTATGGGACTACCATCACAGGCCGCTTGGTACACTTTCTAGTGACACCGAACTCAAGCCACTCACGAGCCATGGCATCATGCGACTTACGACTCTCCAGAACCTGATTAACCTCATCAGCTACATCCTGATAAATGTCACGAGGTATCTCACACGGTACAAGGTTGGTTGACTCACCACCCTTCATGTCGAGATTAATGGCACTCAGGTGTTGTAGCCCGTTGTTAGACCCATCAAGGCTCACTGGTAAATGTGAGATACGACCAACAGCCGCTTTTCTCCACTCAAAGCAAAACGCAAGAAACATCCATGGGTCACTGGCCTTTGTCCACCACGTATTCTCATAGGGGTCTTCCGCACAGGCTTCGATAGCATCGGTATTCTTACTTACCCAATAAGCGCGGTCATCAAACGATACCTTGTCTTCACCGAAACAGTTAGCACCATGAACACCCAGCCAGTATATACCCTCTGAGGTCAGCGGTACGCCGTTGGCAAAAGTAAGTAACGCTTTGGCATAGTCTGGCCCTTGTGGACTAAGAAAGCTACTGACAACGTACTTACGTCCTCTGAAGTCGTTCTGCCAGACAAAGTAGAACTCATCAAAGTCCTTGAACTTGTCTGCCATAGACATGGTACGAACAAGCTGTAGACGTTTGCTATTTAGCCTAGAGTTGGACTGATGCACCCTTGCGGCGGCGTGTTTCCATTCTTTGAACATAACCCGTTCAGCCTCAGTCATCTCTGACTTAGGTTTATCAGGGAACTGCGTGGGCGGTAGAGGCAGAGGGCCACGCTGTGGTAAACCGCCCCAGCTATCGCCAGACTCCCACACTGTCTTCATCACTTCTAGTATAGGCTTGTTGACCGCCCACTTGGTCTTTTGTAGAGCGTTGATAGCCCTATACTCCTCTGGCATCTCGTGATGCTCCATCTCCTCAAGGTAACGGCGGTTCACCGTCTTGATGAGTGGTAGAGGACGAATGTGTCTTGTGTGATACCCACCGTCAGTAGGAGAAGTCCAATCACGCGGTGGTACAACGCACGGCATATAGCGAGGCGCAAGTATCTCACCACGAGCATTAATTCTATCAATCCACTCCATAGTCTTTTCGGTGGGCGTAAGATATAACACTCGCTTGGTGCGACCAAACGTGTGGGTAGTTAACTCCACAAGACCTGTGGACTGAATGATAAGGTCAACCAGTTTACAGCCGAGGTGCATCTTCTCTTGCTTGCTCCACGGCTCGTGGTCAATCAGGGCTTTCTTGTTCATCGTGTGGATGATGGCGTAGCGGCGGAAGTACCGATTGCTGGTACGCTTGTTGACATCCTTTTGGATACGTCTGAACCAGTGTGGTTCTTGCTCTTCAAACATGGAGAACTTGAACTGGTCTTCTAGCATACCAGCTATACCCATAGCACACTTGGTTAGCGTTTGGTTTTTGGACACAGAGTCTATAACACTCTTCAGCGACAGGTAGGCGGCAACTTCGGGGTCAAGAAGGGACAGTAGATGCCCAGCAGACGATAGCCTACCAGCCTTGCCTGTAAAGGCATAGTCAAGAAACTCCTCGATACACTTGGTAACAGAGTCCACTGACTTCTTCATTGCGAGTATACCATACAGAGTCGTTGACTCGTTGGTTTGCTCAATAGCTTTACTGACCTCAGACCTGTAGTAATCAATACCCTTGGTCTGCATATCAGCTTCTAACTTTCTCTGAATTTCTAAGAGATGTTGGTTCATCGTTACTCCTATAGGTAACTAGAGTTGACCCAGCGAGGGCTATAATGTCCATTAATTGTCACCACCGTCACAGGAGTTTGTGACAATGGAAAACGAGTCTTACGTTAGTGTAAGACCCGCTCTCATTTATAAGATATGTAGGAGTATTTGATACAGGCTATACGTTTGGGGCAGATATACCAATGTGTATATTAGTTACACACGATTTTAAGTCTGTTCTCATTGGTACGAGCGGGGGGACTCGAACCCCCACGCCATTGAAAAGGCTCAGAATTTTAAGTCCTGTGTGTCTACCAATTCCACCACGCTCGCTCCGTTTGTGCCAGTATTGTCACACTGGTTGTCACAAATTACTCCGTAGATAAATTATCTAATACACTTATGGCATTCACCATATTTGTATCATTTATTTTAGCATATCTCATTGTTATTTGTATAGTTTTATGGCCCATCAGTTTCTGTACCACCTGTATTGGTACGTTCCTCTGAACAAGTCTTGATGCAAACGTATGACGTAGTGTGTGCCATACAACATCATTACCCAGACCACAGTGATGCTTTACTCTCTCAAAGGCAGAACGAATGAACTCCTTCTGTGGGAACATGAAGGGGTCACCTGTTCTATTCTCAAGCACGGCTCTAGCTCTTTTTGTGAGCGGTATAATTCTGGGAAGCTGTGCTTTGCTCTCCCATACACCCAGACCTTGAGCCGTTATGTCAGCCTTTTTGATACGCATAAGCTCACTTCTTCTAACACCAGTATCAACAGCAACAATCATGGCATCATGCAAATTAACATACCCCATATCTGCCGCCAATCCTGTCATCATCACCATCTCTTCTTCCGTCAACCAGCGCAGACGGTGTTCCCCCTCTGGCTGTCTATGGATGAAGACATGGTGAGTCATTTTGTTGTACTCCCTCGCAGTCCGAAGAATGCGAGAGAGATTCATAAGTACACGATTGATTGTTGAACCAGACAACCGTGTACTTTTCAGGTGTAGGATAAAGTCATCCACTCTCTCTGTTGTTATATCTGTGAGTGGACAGTTGTTACCAAAATATTCAAGGTTCTTTCTCATGTTGATGAGGTGGGTTTTCTCTGACTTAGAGTTCTCCCACCGCATAACAAAAGTACGCTCTGCGGCATCCTTCAGTGTCCATCCGTTAACCTTGGCTGTAGAGTTAACCACGGTTAACGGGCGTCCAATCTTCAAGGATTGCTTGGCTTCTTTTTCCCATGCCAACGCATCCTCGTACAAGTCAAAGTTTCTTCTTGCACGTTTACCGTTGGCAAATACATCAACTTGCCAACCTTTTCCTCGTTGCCGTACCGTCATTGAGCCTCCAATAGTTTTTTCATACGCACCCCCTGTGCGTTAAGTGAGACAAGTTTTCTTGACCTGTCCATCGGGTCTTCCAGCGCAACTACCAAGTCGTGACCGCTTCTCCTATGGCGTGACCAGTCAGTAAATGCCGCAACATTGCGGCTGGCAGAGGCATGGGAAAAACCAAGGGCATCACTAATGTCCTTGATTGTTAACCCATCTGGCTTGTTCTCATGCTGGCAGATGTACAGAAATGTCTGTGCTTGCTGTATGGGCATATTAGGATTTAGATTCCTAAACTGCTCCATACACATGAGTAGGTCTTTAATGTTCATTTTTATATTCTCCTTTCAGGTGGCGGGTTGTGAACGAACCGCCCGTTCTTTTATCAGCCCCCCCTTAGTGGGAAATGATGATATACAGTTTCGCTAGTGAAACCTGTACATCACAGTTAGACTTATCTACGTGTAAGTCAAACGTCAAAACTTCGCGAACCGAGTGGTAATCAATATATATTTGCACACCGAATACGGTGAAGTACCACCACTTTGGTTTTGGTAGGGCGTTTATTTTTGATTCTGTATTCACTTTAACACTCTCCCCTTTCTACCCAAAAAGATTTCCGACAATGGATGCGTGTTGCTTTTGTTTATCCGTCAGAACAATGGTATGCCACACATCCACATTCGCATCTGGTTTACACGAGATGATATCGTGAGCATAAACAGAACCAACTTCGGTATACAACCCTTGCACCTCTGCCTGTCTTATATTGCCTTTTTTGTTATCGCGCATGGTAGCCATCCAGCCGTTTGCCAGCTTAAACTTCATGCCTTTTTTGATTTCGTTGGTAGTCATAGCCATGGTTTTCCTTATTTTAGCTAGAGAAATAGTCGATTAGGTAGAACAAGTAGAAAAGCACTGCGAGGATAAACAACTTACCGAATATCCTCACAATAAGTTCGTGTGTCCCCACGCTCAGTATGAGCGTCTGAAGGAAATGGTCTGATTGTAGATGACCTCATCAGCGTACATCCCAACCATGTAATCACTGCGCCAGTTGTAGACGGTAGCCAGTGAAACATTGAAATGTTTTGCAAGGTCAACAAAGCGAATTTTGTGGACAAGAGCGTGTTCAATAATACGCTTCTGTTCAGCCTTGCTGTACTTGGACAGATGACCACGAGAAACCTTCCTACGTACTTCAGGAAGCATTGTGGACTTAAACGGCTCTGGCTGTGCCAGTATTGGATTAACGTAGTTCATGTTCTTTATATCCTTTCCTAGATATAGAGTTAACCGTGGTTAATTATCGGAAGTGAGTAGTTTAAGAGGCCGTCATACTCAGGACAGTAATCCAGTATGTACATTATGCACCTTGGTAAGATATAGGTCAAGTCTGGTTAACTGGCTTGTTATCGTTGCCCGTCATATCAAACTCAAAGGTGTATTGGTTACGAAAGAGTTCCTCATCACCAGCAAGAAGTGATGCCATAATATATATCAACTCCTCTGCATCAGAGAAGCGAACAGGCTCACCAACCATAGCATCATTGCCATGACCATTCATGAGGGCAACCTCACAGGTATACATTCCCTCGTCTGCGTCATAGCCATTGTATGGTTCTTGAAAAAAGGATAGCCAGTATTCGCCTCGTAACTTTACAGCAAAGTTAGCCATTACGCAGTCTCCCCATTCCAAAGGCCAAGTAGACGTTCAATATCACCCTGAACTGACTCGCGTCTGGTAGACGGGCGGTACTGCTTGTCGTGTAGCCAGTACGGAGAGGGAGTGCCACGCACCCACTTGGCAAACGATAGTTTCTCGCCAATGTAGTAGCGGCGGTATGCACTCACGGTATCAATACCCTTGTATTCTTCGGGCATACACTGAGGTGGCGCGGAAGGTTCGCCCTTATGACAGGATGGAAATACACCTAGATGCTCACGCAACTGGTCACACGAGTGTATCTTGTCAAACCGATACTCATACTCGTGCAACAGGTCAAGAAAAAGGTGGTACGTCCACTCGTATGCATACAAGGATGAACCAACCCACTGAGTAGATGGGTGCTTGATGTAGGCTGGTTTGTACAGCCCATCGTGACCACAGCCGTTTACGTGTTGAGCGGTACACAACATCTGTGCAGTCTCAAGAACCATCTTTGGTATGTGCTTGTCACACAGAAACTGAGCCGCAAGGTTCGGCTGTTCATCAAGGTAAAATATATTCATGTCGTGATGTCCTTTCGGATAATTTCGAGAAGGCAGAAAAAGAGGGGGTGACTTTCAATTAACCGTGGTTAACTAATCGCCACCCCCAAGGCTTCTCAGGGAGGAAACTATAATGTCTGTATATATTGCCAGACTGTAAGGGTTATGTCCAACGTGGTTAACTTAGGGCCACAGTGATAAACAAGGGTAGGAGAACAAACCAAACAACACAAAAAAGAAGCTCGGCTACAATGTCTAAAATTTTAGTCATCGGAATCCCCTAATCTGTTTGGTCTATAGCGACTAGTTCGTAATCATCAAACATATCACGAACTTGTTGTTCGCTATACGCATACACATACACATACGAATCTGCTATGAAAATGCCCGTCTGTTTTCCAAATTCTACATAATATCTAATCATACTACTTCTCCCCTTTTAGAATTTCACCCAGTTTATCGGACAGCTTCTCTGGGTGGTGTATCAGTGGTGCAAAATCAAAAGGGTGTTCATGCGTCTGATTGTTTAGAACGCAGTAAAGTTTCCACCTACCACCGTTGTTGCTGATTTTCCATTCGGTTTGCTTGTCACCGTGGTACACGTTCAACAATCCCTGCCCATTTCGCTTTACGTTAAACATCTGCCATCTCCCCCTGTCCACTCTAAATAAATGACGTTCCCTGTCCACTTCTGCCAACAGTTGAAAGTTCGTAAATTCATCAAGACCCTCGCGCCAATCGGATTCATCATAGGGAGTCCATTCGTCTGAACGGTCACGGTTGATTTCTTCCAGTATTTCGGGGAGTGTCCAAAGGCTTGTTTCACCATCAACAATATTCAGCAAAACATATATTTTATTTTGGGTCATGGAATCCACCTAGCTTGTCAGTCAGTAACATAATTTCAGCGAAATGCTCCCCTGCGGTTACCCTATCGCCACGGACTGCGGCTTCAGCCAGCATCCTCAAGTGATGACGGATGCCCTCTTTGATATCTAGAATTGTCATTGGTTTTTCTCCCTTGTTTCTAATGGGTAAGGAACAAAACTTGGCGGGTCTGTGCAGACCAGCAGAACGTGCAAGTAGCGCACGACTCAGCCTTACCAGTTTGTTCGGGACATACGGCAGACTTGCCACTTTCTTCTTCGGCTACTTCGGTTGAGTTAGCGGAAAAGACTTCATCAGGTGCATTACTGAACCGCACGGAAAAGCGAGTGCCAAAACCACCACGAACCGCACGGATAGCAAGGCCAATGTCACTGTTGGGTGCGTAGCCTGTGTAGCCCCAGACAGCGAGGTTGTCATGGCGGGACAAAAGGTCTTGCCAGTGCTTGACGTAATCGACCGAATAGAAGTCACCCAGAACGTGAAGACGCACGATAACGCCCTTGTAAATGGCGCAATGTTCGGCAATCTCGCGCTCAATGGCATCCTCAAGAGCCTTGCCATG
>MDTB01215288.1_pt1 | contig 16363 bp, 11 predicted proteins | sample 811161 | NCBI WGS metagenome assembly MDTB01 (sample SAMN05326650, study PRJNA326480) | marine metagenome | isolation source: seawater | place: Mediterranean Sea | collected 2009 | reverse complement strand
TAAATAGCGGTTGCGCTCCGGATGCTATGAACACGCCCGCTTGGTGTAGAGGTTATCATGCAGGATTGTCATTCCTGCGACCCGGGTTCAATTCCCGGAGTGGGCGCCAAAAGTATCTACGAGTCTCTTTTAGAGTAAACTCGCGTTTTATTATATACACTGGAATATCTGTACTTCCGAGGAAGTATTATGTCAGATAAAAAGTACATTGTAGAGATAGCCGATTCAACTGGACATTCAGTTGTTGAAATGACCGCACGAGAGATAGTCGAGAAGACCAATGAAGCAAAAGGCTCATGGGTATTTGTCGACAATAGATTGGTCGAAACCAAAGAAATAGAAAACATGGAAATCAGCACCGATTCGAAAATTCGAATAATGCCGGGTATAGTGGGGGGGGCTTCTGACGAAGAAGAACTCTACACTGTTGAAGTAGCAGATAAAACGGGCCACTCGATTGTTGAAATGTCCAAGACAGAATTAGTCAACACTGCAAGTTCTGGAGGGACATGGTTATTTGTCGATGATAGAATGGTATCTGCTACCGAATTAAAATCCATGGAAATCGAAAAGGGTAGCCGTTTGAGAGCAATGCCAGGTTTGGTTGGTGGGAACTCGGATAACGATGTCAGATTCACAGTTGAGATCGCTGATGAAACGGGCCATTCCGAAGTAGAGATGACAAAACCCGAATTGATTCACCGTGCTTCAAACTGTGAAGGGACATGGGTTTTTGTTGACAATAGGATGGTTGCGACTGCAGACCTAGCTAAAACAGACCTACAGGGTGCCCAAAAAGTACGTTTAATGCCTGGGCTAGTTGGCGGAATCTATTGATTTCTATTGCCGATACGCGTAGGACAGGTTAAGAAAGGGTGCTTTGTCGGGTTGACTGGAGTTGGACTGAATGGTAGAGTTAGTTGACTATAAGTGTGCAGTTTGTGGCAGTATCGAATCTTTTCATCGAGAGCGTAATGGAATTAGTTGCAAGGCTTGTGGCTCACGTGTTTTCATGAAGCTACGCAGAAAAACCACTAAGCGTCTACCTGCAGAGTGAAACTCATTACGCGTAGAGTTGAAAGACCTCCGTCTCATGACTAATATCATGGCATCTTGGTTAGAGGCAAAAGCACCTTTGCTATTCCGAGATTTATTAGTTCCAGATAATATAATTGAAACGATTGAAAAAGCATCGCTTCAGTCAAACCCCCCTCATCTTTTGATTTCAGGTCCAACAGGGTCTGGTAAAACCGCTATTTGGCGCTTGATTGCAAGACAAGTTTTAGGCCCTGCTCACAAATCAACAACTCATGTACTGAATGCTAAAGATTTAGCTAGAACCAGTGGCGCAATGGCCAAATTCGAGACTTTTTTACGCCCAGAAGGGAGCAGTTCCAATGATACGCTAGCAGGTAGAACGAGCTTAGATGCTTACGACCCGTCTTTGATGGTAGTTAAGAGCGATAATGGGCCTCCAGCAGGTTTTGAATCTAGTAAAGATTCACAACATATTCCGATATCTAGAATCATAGTCATAGAAGATGCAGACTCATTAGGCAATATAAGGCAATCATATCTGCGTAGAATGATGGAAAAGAGCAGTAATAGTGCTAGATTTATTTTTACAACAACAACGCCATCACGTCTTATCGAAGCGCTCAGAAGCAGGACTCAACATATCAGAATACCTAAAGCGAAAAGACAAGATATTGAAAAAATTCTAACAAATATCTCTTCTGAAGAAAGCCTTGCCCCGGCTAAAGGAATTTTAGGAGACATAGCTCACGTGGCAGATGGAAATATCCGTAAAGCCATATTCTTACTCGAGGCATTGAAACATAGAAACATGCTTCAAGACCGTAAGAATTTACAAGATGTCATCGCTTCTTCAGCACACAGAGAAATTCAACTCATGCTTGAAGAAGCAATGCGTGGACGAGTTCATGATTGGAAATGGGAGAAGCAAGGAAACAAAAATACACGTGTTTTGAAAGGTGCTATGGGCGTTTTAGATCAGATTATGGATAAACAAAGCCTCGAGGCTGAAGATATAGTAAAACACCTGCATAAGTTACTGACTGAAGGAAGACTGCATTTGATGGATAATGATCTGTCAAAACTAATAATCTGTTTAGCCAAATGTGAAGTAGCAATTCAAAAAACCTCACAACCTCGGATTGAATTGGAAAAATTCATGATGAACGTTGCAGAAATTTCTAACCAGTAATCGTAACGCTCATTGCTGAATGTTTGTAGGGCCGGTTGGGCGTGTAGCATAGTTGGATAATGCGTCGGCCTCCTAAGCCGAAGATCGCGGGTTCAAATCCTGCTGCGCCCGTATTGATAACTTGCCTCTCTTTTCAAGGCAAGAAGTAAAGGCTAGGACCTCATGAGCGTTGATGGGTAAGATGGCTAAAAGGAAACCTTCCAATGATTTCCGCAGTCTTGAACTGCCAGATCCATATGGGCATGGTTTTGAAAGAAGCGAAGACCCATTAGAACATACTAGGAGTCAGTGGGAGAAATTAGAAAGTAGGAGGCGTCTGGCAGGTAATATAACTCGAAATCGTTTTTTATTATTTTGGCGTTCAGTTGCCGGTTTAATCTTAGCATTCTTTTCATTACTTGGAGTCTTATTCCCTCAACAAATTTCCGAGAAGTCAAATTTAGTATTTTTACTCCCAGTTCCAATTCTACTAGCTACATTACCCAGTATTATCGCTAGCGAATCCGCTTGGCATGCTATGCAAGCAAGATTATCATTGAGAGAGCAAGGTGGATTTAGCAGTGGTAGTAAGCATGCCCTTAGGGTCCAACCTGGAATGGATAGAATTCTGGATGGCTTGAAAGATCACAGGAGAAATAATCTAGTTAGCACAGTATTAATTGGCTTGGCGCTGGGATTAATGCTACTTTCCTTATCGCCTCCTCCAGGTTCTGTTGCATGGAATCTTGCATTGGTCATAGCAATGAGTTCAGGATTCCTGTATACTTTCCATGCTCAACATACTTTGGATTATGTTCGCCAGTTGGGTGATAAATTTTCTAATTTAGTATTTCATGCACCAACGCACCATCCAACACAACTTGGCAGTATTCTTGGTGATTTATTGGTCACTCATCTAGACCCAGACCTGTATCTAGAGTGGAGGGAATGGAGAAAGCAGTTCGATAAATCATTGATACCAGGTTATGATAAAAGGCAGGCATTAGAGCGATTACTCTACATTCTTTACTTACATAATGAAGATGTGTTGCCTGCTAAGAGAGTGCCTGAAGAACTATCGGTTTTTATGAAACATGATACGATAAAAGAAATCCTTCTTGAAGAAGGGAATCGGTTTAATTGGAGAACTTTACAGAGGCTTATTTCACATGCTAAAGCATGGCAGCCAAGCGCATTTGAACTTTTAGATAGGCTACAAAATGACCTCTTGGTGGGCCAACCTGAATTAATCAGGTCGAAGTGGAGAATGGACGTTTCTATCGATGAAAAGAGCATAGATGGGTCGACCAATTTATTTATCGCTCTAAACAATCAAACATTTGAACCGCGCCATGTAAAAGTAGAGGTCTTGGTTCCTAATGGCGAGCCAAAATCTAGAGATCATCGCTTCGAATTAAAGCCATGTCCTCCACCGCGGCAAGAAATTAAACTTTCAAATTCATCAGATGAAGATGCTCTTGATTGGATTCCAAGGTACTTACAGAAAGGAGTTGTATTGTGGATTAATGTGGCATGGAATCGTAGGTTTAGTGGCAACTCTAACATCCAAGTGATCCTAAGAGATGATGATGGAATTATTCTTGAATCCAAGGTCTTGACTACATTTGTTGAAAGAAATTCAGCAGATAATACGAGGGAAAGAGTCAAGCGTTTAGAGCTCGCTAGGAAGATAGGAGAACTATCTATTCCGAATGTTGATTTTAGATAGAAATAGCAAAATCAAACATAACATCGAAGCGCTTTACTTATGGCTATTAGACGCTTGGCTCAATTCAACGGGTGAAAAGTAATGGAAGCATGGGATGTTTTAGTCATAGGTGACGGACCCGCAGCATTGCGTTCAGCAGCGTCAGCAGCCAAGCAAGGAGCACAGACATTGATGCTTTCTGCCACCGCTTTGGGCGATGGGGGAATTATAGCTGCAGATGGACTTTCTTCTGCAGTTCAGGAGATGAATAACAAGGGCCATAGAGAGGACACCATCATCGCAGGAGATTTTTTGTGTGACCAAGATATAGTTTCTTTGAGGACAAGTCAATCGATAAGAGAAATGGACTTGCTTGAGAGGCGTGGAGTTATTTTCCAAAGAGATGCCAAAGGTGTTCCAATTGCACAAACTGGCATAGGGCACTCGAAGCCTAGAGTGGTAAATTCTGGCGATGGACTTGGTCAAGAGGTTCAACAAGTATTAGAAGAACAATGCATGAGGCATGGAGTTGTAAGAAGAGGCGATCAAGCTCCTGTAATGATAGTCCAAAATAATAATTCAGTCTGTGGAATGATTACTGCCGATATGGTGAATGGTAATTTTGTAGCAATTCAATGTAAGTCAATAATTTTGGCAGACGGAGGTTTCGAAGGAATTTTCTCTACAGGTAAGGCGAATCTTGGCATGGATTTGGCTCTTCAATGTGGAATTCCGCTGCGCGGAATGGAATTTATTTCTCAAACACCGTTGGCGGTCAAAGGCACAAAAATGATATTACCTCAAGGTATGTTAAATTCAGGTGCGTCTCTTCATCAGGTAGATGGCTCGCCAATTGAAGGTTCAACCATTTCGGAATTATGTAATGCTTCAAGTGACTTGGATACCGTGGTATTGGATGCAAGGAACATGGGCGACCAATCAAACTGGTGGAACTCCATATTTAGAAGTGTTAAGCAGAGGACTGGAATCGATATTTCAAAGCAGACGGTCGCTGTAGAAAATCAAGTAGATGTAACATTAGGAGGTTTGCCTGTTGATGAATTTGGTAGAGTAGTTATTGGCAGTTGGTCGCGCTGGTTTACCGGGTTATATGCCGCAGGAGACGCTTCCTGCTCAGGTTTCCATGGGGCAGGATTACTTCAAGGCAATCGCTTACTAGATTCTTTAGTTGGAGGAAATTCAGCAGGTCTTCACGCTGGAGAATGGGCAGATAAAGCCAAATTTTCTGGTAATAGTTTAATCAAACAAGCCTTGGAAACAACAATTTCAAATCACGAATCCATGTTTTCTAATGATGACGAGTCTACTACTGTTGTAAGGCTTGGTATAGTTTCTGACAAGTTAAGGGAACTCGGAAATAACTTTGTAAATGGGGACAATGATTCTTCAGCATATAGCCAATACCTAGAATCCTTGGAACATTTGTCGATACAGGCAGAGGCGATTCACCTTGACCAAAAGTCTCTAATTTCAAATACAAATATGTTATCAATGTTACAAAATCAAGCAGGAATTCGCTTATTGACTTGCACAGTCCAAGCTAGTCTTGCTAGGAATGAGAGTAGAGGGCTTCATAAAAGAATAGATTTCCCAGAAAAAGATCAAGAATTATTACATCACATCACAGTTGACCAAGAAGGAAATACAGGCACACTTGCTCTTAGGAAGAGCGAGACTGGCAACTGGGTACTTACTCCACAGTGAGAAGTCAAAAACCCCCTTGCTTTGGCTTGGCTATGGGCAGCCAAACTTTGTTTGAGCGTATTATCGGTCAGGAGATACCTTGCCACAAGGTTTCCGAGGGCGAAAACTGGTTTGCCTTCTTAGACATTTATCCGCGAAGAGAAGGGCATACACTAGTTATTCCAAAGAGAGGAGTCAGCAATATCTCGCAATTGAATGAAAAAGAAACTTCAGACCTTTTTATCGGCATGAGAGAAGTTCAAAAAATTCTTTCCAAGTATTTTCAAACCGATGATTTCACTATCTGTATTCATGATGGGAAAATGGCTGGACAAGAGGTTCCACACGTTCATATTCATGTAATTCCAAGAACCCAGGGAGATGGAGGCCTGACATTGATGTCTATGTGGCCAAACGGCAGTTTGATGGGCGGGGAACCCAATCACGAATCACTAAGCGAATTATCATCAAATCTTTTGGAGGCATAACTATGAATCATCCAGACCCAAGTGAACTATATGATGGAGCCGTCGACCATAGAGGAGATGCATTACCATATCTTTCTAAATCAGCAAAGAATATGAAAATGGAAGAATTACTGAATACTCCAATGCCAAAATATTCTGGCTCGACGCCAGGTTCTTATTTTTGGACTAAAGTCCTATATTGGATTTGTCGACGAATTAGCGCTGTACAGTTTAGAACCCATGAGGCGACAGGCGTCTCAAATATCCCTCTAAACCGCGGTACATTGTGTTGTGCTTGGCACACGAATGGATTACTAGATGCATTACAAATTACTCTAAATCATCCAAAATATTTCGTCTTAGGTGCTAGACATGACTTGGTAACCAGGCCAATGCTTGGCTGGTGGACAAGAAAAATGGCAGTACAGCCCGTTGTTCGCAAAGCAGAATTATTACGAGGCGGTTGTTCCGAAGAAGAAGCAAATTTTCTCAATGGACGCTCGTTATTGACACTTGCTTCTGGAATCGCACATGGATTTGGTTGTGTATTATTCCCAGAAGGAACTAGCCATAATAACTCATACATGCTCAGATTTAGAACAGGTCCTGTAAGAACAGTTCTTGCAGCAGGCGCATTGGCAAGTTCTCTAGACAAAGACCTACCAGCATTGATTCCTATCGGCCTGCACTTTAGAGTTAGAGAACATTTTAGGACAGACATTTGGGTAGAATATGGTGCTCCAATTCAAGTTACTAAAGACGATATTCCAAGTGATTTAATCGAAGCGGTCTCAAAAGGTAGTTGGTCAGAACCTCCAGCGGAAATAGTATTCCAATTAAGAGACAAACTCAGGTTGGAGATGGAACCATTGACCCCTAATGTTGCAGAATGGGAAGAACATAGAGCTTTACATTTGCTAGGGCATGTTGAACAGAGGAGAAATAATACTCCTCCGGGCACTTGGAGAAAGGAAGTCTTAGCGGCAAGAGATATTCAAAATAGGTTGGTTAAACAGAAAAGAGTCATTGTAAACGACGAGCCTAAGCCCGATGAAATAGAACACCCAATTATCAAACCGGCAGTCAGTGCAGCGAAAATATTACAAGAAAATAATTTAGATGGGCGCGACTTAAATTCCAAAGGCACAGATCTACGGTTTGCCAATCTTTCCAAACTACCAATTTCATTGGCAAGAAGTCTTGGGTTTATTGCTTTATTACCACTATTTTTGCTATCTTTAGCGCCACAAGTAATTCTGGGTCGCCTATTGGGTGATTCAACAGATGAAGGTGTTGATGCTAGAACCTCTTACCAATTCCTTGCAGCGATGTTTGGCTCACTTTTAATATGGCCAATAGCCTCTACCATTGCAGTGATTATAATTGCTTTACAAGAGGCCAGAATTTCCGATATTATCGAACATAATTGGACAGATATACTTGGCCAAGGTGCGTTCTTTAATGGAGCGATGTATTGTATAGCTTGGTTGTTATTCATGCCATTATTTTGGCTATCTGGTAGATTGGGTTCATTGGCTTGGGACGACTATACATATTTGCGGAAGTTTGTAATTAGGCAGAGAATGAAAAAGAGCACACGACAAAACCTTAGAGCACTGTTGAACAACATACACGAGGAACTTCCTAAAATCTAGTGTTTTAGGGGTTTGTTTCAAACGGGATGAGCGTTTGGACTATTTGTGACGCCAGTCGATGTAGCAGCCACAGTTCGTAAGTGGCTTAGTAGTGAACGTTTGATAGTCAAGGAGCAAGAAGACCCGAGGGCTGTAGCGCATATTTTGATAAAATATCCTCAAGGACCTCAAGGGCACATGTTTGCTGTAGTAATTCCTAAGAATAGAGATTTAATTGCAATTTCAAGTATGACTAGGGTTGACATGGGTCAACAAAAAGAGATGAAGGGTCACATGAAGGAGGATTCTGATGGGTGGTCGGAATGGATTCATGAAGGCCGACTACAACTAATCCGTTCATCGGTAGATTGGGGAATTCACATGGGCCATGAAGGTGCTCAAAAGCCAGGTCCTTTGCAAGCATTCAACGTAAGCCTACCAATTTGGTTTGATGGCCTGACAAAAAATGAGATGATGCATGGCTTACGAAGACTGTGGCTTGCCAAGTTGGGACTTATTCACGAGATAAAATATTCTTATGGGCCAGGAGTTGGAAAGCCAGGTCCTGTTGATGATTGGGCAAAGAAAAAAGAAGCCATGGAATCTCAAAGTGCCAAACCTAATGATGGCGATATTGAAAGCGAACAAATAGAAATTGAATTCGATGAAAAGATGTCATTTGGTTCTAGTTTTGACCCTTCCGAATGGGCCTAGTATCATCTTTTCAAATCTATAATTTTGTGACCCGAAAGAGTCGCGGTTAAGTATGAAGAGAGAATGGTTTTGTTTATCCTATCTGCCAGAGGTCTATTTATGAGTGATAAAATCAAATCAATGAGTCTAGTTTCAATAATGCTAATCGCAGCAATGTCTGCTATGGTGATGTCTTCAGTACCTGTTAATGCTAACACAGTTGTCATAACCGAACCACAACAAATCGTTGATGGGGGTTCTTCTTCTGATACGCAAGCATGTATTGTTGCAGATAGTGAAGGAAATGCTCACATAATTTGGTCAAGAAATAATCTACACTTGTATTACTCTATGATAGCAAGCGATGGAGAGGTACTAATTGATGCAACACAAATTACCAATGCAGGTATTCACAAGATTTGGCACCCTGATATGGCGATAGATGATGATGACAATCTGCATATTGTTTGGACCGATAAGTCTGGGACTCACAAAATCATGTATACTGCAATTTCTCCGTTTAAAATTCAACCTTTCAACGGGCAGTCTAGTGATGACGGATCATTAACATCGATTGATGACATGGTAGTTTCTCAAAGAGCCCAAGATAGAGATTGGCCATCGATCGATGTCGATAGTCAAGGTAATGTCCACATTGCATGGGAAGATGAGTTCGATGAATTAGGTCGCTTTTTCAACCAACCACAAATTTACTACTCGATGCTACAACCAGATATGATTGCACAAGATGCAATCGTTCTTTTCGATGATACTCTACTTACTCCAATCATTGGTCACAAAGGGCATCCTGATATTGTAGTAGATCAAAATGACCAAGTTCAAATTGCATGGGATGATACTCGTGGAGGTAAAGTTGAACTTGTATTCATAGTAGATACCTCAGGTTCAATGTATACCGAATGGGCGGACATATGTACTGTTATTTATGGCGGTAACTTTGCTTCAGGTGGACAATTCGAAGGAATCAAGCCACTACTGGAGGTTGCAAACATGACAGTGTTTGAAACCATTTATGGCCTCGATGGCGGATTTGGTCTACCTGGTGCTGCAAGCAGTGGCGATTGTGCAGGATATAATATGAATTCAGGACCTAGGACAACCCCTCTAAACGAAGGAGACAGTTCTGGTGGAATACGCTCCCTGCAAAATACAATTTACAATGGCAACCCTTACTCTGGTAATTCTGGAGAAGATTGGGGACCAGGAGCAAACTGGGCTTGTCTTTCATGGAAAGATGTCAATGGTAACGTTCCAGGAAACCCTGCAACATCCGCAGACCACAAGTGGAATCCAAACTCCACAAAGATAGTTCTACCAGTTTCTGATGAAGGCCCTAAAGATGGAGACCCTTCTCAACAAGCAGACGATATTAGCTCTCTTGATGAGGCTCACGACAACTGTGTAAGAGCAGGTGTTGTTCCAATCGGTCTTTATGGCCAAGGCTATGGCGGTGCAGGAAATATTCAATCACACTTTTTAGACTTGGTAAAATGTCCAAATGGCGTGGTTTCAACTCAAACCAGAAATTGCCCAGGTAATGACCCAACTACTAATGCACGTACAGTGAGTGCTGGTGGCCAAGCTTATGAATTCCCATCCGGCAGTGGTGGAGCAGGTGCTATGGCTTTGCTTGTTGAAGCAATGGTTTACATCGCAACAAATAACTCTCGTGAAATATACATGTCTGTATTAGACCCATATGCTAAGATGAACAATGATCCATCATGGACTCCAGGGGCTCCTGGGCATACCGTTGTTGGCGGTACATACTATGAGGATACAGGGTCAGGTGCTGATGGACATTTAGTTGTCGTAAACGATACTAGAGTCACCATCGATGATGCCTACTCATTCCACCCATCAATAGCAGTAGATAATTCTGGAAATACTCACATTGCTTGGATGGATGGCAGAGATTATGGTTTTGAAAAGTCTACAAATTATGAAGTATATTATACCAAACTAAACTTGGCAAAAGCAGGTGCTTTTGACGGCGCAGAAGATGGTCTTGGAACACAACAAATGAAGGTCATTGAAGATACTGCTATTTCTAATGTTGAAGGCCTTTCAGGATTAACTTCAGCATACTCCGGCCATTCTATATTCCCTGCAATTTTGACAGATAAGCAAAGCAATGTCCACATATCATGGGTTGACTCTGGAAATACAAGTGCAGGAGAAGAGGTCCAATATACCCGTTTGAACCAAACAGATATTTCAGGGGCTGGTGAACTCGCCCTAGACCCATGGGAGATTATCTCAGTAACCTCTTGGGCAAGTAATAAATTAGGTACAGACACTGGAAGTAGGCCCGATTTAGGTATGCCGCCAGCATTTGCTAATGATCTTGGAAGTGGAGCACATATTGGATGGTCTGACCAGAACAAGTGTAACGATGAGCAGAATAATGGAAGATATACGATTTGTTATTCCCACGTTTTGACAGGGCAAGTCGATGTTGAATTAGATGTAGGGGAAACCTATTACCACGTCATTGAACCAGGTGAACAAACTATTTTCAATATGACACTAAACAATTCTACGCCTGGTGATAAGGACCTTGTTGCAGATACATACGGAGTAAATGTTTCTGGTGTTCCTCAAAATTGGACAGCAACCCTATTCTTTGCGGATAATCAAACACAGATATTACCTACAACTCCAATTTTCCTTGAGGGTGGAGAGTTTACTAGATTCTACATTAGAGTTAAGGCTCCTACTATTTATCAAGCGAATGAAGATGAATTAGCCCAAATTGTAGTGACTGCGAAGTCATACAAAGACCCAGCCATACGTTCGGACTTGACTACATTGACATTGATGGATGTCGTTCATGGAATTAGCCTAGATACATCTCACAGTGTTCAAGACATTGAACAAGGTGGCCAAGCGACTTTCTCAATTACGATAACAAATACAGGTAACGTGCAAGATAGTTTCTTGTTTTGGGACCCTAATACCTTGGAAGGGCAACAAGAATGGCTTCTACCATTTGGCTGGGAAGTAACCTTCCCAATGCGCGTCGAATTAGACCCAGGGACATCAACTACCAAGATTTTGACAGTTAAGGTTCCAACATCTGAAGACCCAGGGGCTTTCGTGATTTACCTCAAGGGTTGGTCTGAAGGAGAGCCGATTAAATCTGTAGATAAAGGAACTTATGATATTCTCGAATTGGGAGTCTATGTTTCGATAAGGTCTTCAGGAAATATTGTCTTTGAAGCTACAGATAGTGAAGCATTTGTCCAAGCAGGAGACCCTAATGATTCATGCCATGAGTATGAAGTTCCAGTGACTAAGAATTATGATTCAGGAGACCTAGTATTTACTTTGCCAGGCGCTCCAGAATCAAGACCTAGCGAAGTGGACGTTAACACATGGCGTCAAGATAACTGGGATGTATCGGTCGATTTCAGAGATGCCCCAGGCACCAATGACCCTCTAGGGCAATCAAGACCGTGGACAATACCTCCAGGTCAAGATTATGTTAGACACACAGTATATGTCGAAGTTTGTGCACCTGATAATGCTAAGGCTGGAATTGGCCCAACAATTATTCTCAAAGCATACCTCGATGGATATCCGAAAATTTCAGACTTCATCAAACTTGATACTACAGTAATTCATGAATATAGTTTATCGGCCTCAACCAATCTATCCACTGATAGAATTATCTCAGTAGAAGGCGATAACGGTGGAACTGTTTCAGCATACTCTGTATATCCAGGTGAAAAGATAACATTGCCAACAACGATTACAAATGATGGAAACGGTCCTGACAGATACGATTATCGTTTAGCAACAGTGATTGACCCATCTGGAGTTCCGGTTAAAAACGGCCATTGGGACATTATTATTCCTCGTGATTCTTTGCAAGAACTATCAAGAGATACATCTCAAACATTCGATATTTTGATGAATGTTCCAGAGACTGATATCGGTGCAGGTTTGTATACAATCATTTTCCAAACCTACTCTGAAGAAGCATACCCTGATTCCCAAGGCAGGTCGACAAAGTTGAGAGATGTTCAAACAATGATGGTTTATGTAAACGAGTTTTACGATATGGAAATCATAATGGATCCAAGAGTCGACAACCCGATTAAGACATCAGCTCCTGGTAAGATTGTCAGTTTCACTGTAAATATTACCAATAATGGTAACGTAGAAGATTGGCCTACGTTGAATAACCATACATCTTCACTCCAAGGCAATGACCGTATATGGGAAACACTGCCTGGAATGGGACAACTAACCGGTTGGAGCGTTGAGTGGAGAACCGTTAAACAAATCGGCAATGATTTGACAACCGATGAAGCTTGTGTTGAAGTTTCAGCAATGCCTGGCAAGACGTCTGATGAATATTCATTATGGCAAACTGCATTAGAAGAAGCTCAAGACGGTGAAATGTGTGCTGTAACTCCAGATGGAACATACATAATGCCAAAGATGGCACCATACCAAACTATTGAGATGGTAGCAGTTGTTAAAATTTCAACCGAGGCAAAATTGGATACTAGATATGTTGGTTTGAAGGTTGTTTCCAAGGCAGGAGATATGACTGAAGGTGGAGATTTCGATTCTTCTCCTTCATGGCAAGGTGATATGCTTGATAGCAATGAATTGATTTTACAACTTCGCTTGAGAGCACCAGACTTGGTAATTAAAGAAATTATCAATCCATCATCATTTAGTGGCGATATTGATTCGACAATTCCAATTGGAATTATCCTACAGAATACTGGTAACACACACGCAACAGATATCGAAATAGTTCTATGTCAATATGATGATGCTAATGAGCAAGACATTATTGATGAAATAGAAAGAAACGGATGTGCAGAAGACAGTATAGTGATGCGCCAGGTAGTTGGAGCATTATTAGCCCCAGATGCATCAGAAGACGCCCAAGAAGTCGAGATATACCTTCTATACCCAGTTGTTGCTGGAAGTAAGGGGATCTATGTTGTAGTGGATCCTATGAATGAGATTGTTGAAGCAAAAGAAAATAACAATATCAGAGCGGTGTCAGAACCTTTGGAATCTCCAAGCCCATTCTTAGACGTTGCTGGACAAATTGTTGGTAAAACAGCATTACCATTTGTTGTAATTCTGCTGACATTGTCATTACTAGGTGTTGTTTACTTTGTTGGAAAAGGAAGACGAGAAGAAGTCAATAAGCGATTGAATGAACAATCCTCTCTGATATCAGTTCTAGAATCCAAAGAGTGAGTTCATTCTTTAGGCTTATAGTCGCCTAACCACCAGTGTAAACTGGAGTTTTCAACTCCAGCAATAATGTGGCCAGCCCTTTGAGATAGTTGCCTTTGAAGCCTACTACTGACTTCATCCATCAATTCATTCATCTGCTTTTGCCCGAGTTGAAGTTCTTTACTCAAAGCTGTAAAATCGATACGTTTTGTTGGTGCTTCAATGATGGAATGAACCATTGCCCTTTGCTCATATATATCGAAATCAGCATCGACAGCAACTGAGATTCTATTTCTAATGTGTTGGTGCAGTGAAATAATAGCATCTCTTTGAGCATCCATGTCTTCGAGAATATTGTTTAATTCTGCTAAATGTGAAACTCCTTCGCCAACAGATATTTTCTTTCTACCACTAACAGACTCAGCAACTTTCAAACTATTTTCGGGCAATGATTTAGATAGCCTCATAGGGCCTCCTAGAGGTAATTTACGTTGTTCACAATGAAATAAGTCAGGGCCTAGATCAATACGTAGAGAAATTGATTTTTGGACAGAATAAATAGTTCTTGGAGGTCCACCTTTGTCACTGGGAACTTTCATCTTAGCAACAAAGTCTCCTCGTTCTAATTCTTTCAAGTGTTTCATTATGGCTTGCTGACTTACTCCGATTAAATCAGCCAATTGCATTGGATAGTGAGGTTCTCTTACAAGTCGTTCTAATATTTGCCTACGCACCTTATTTTGAAGAATAGATAACGCAAGGTCCACATCAACCATACTGCTCAACCTAAGGTTACCTAGATAGTACACCCTTTTGAATGCGTCGAAACCTCAGAAAAGGGTGCCTCTAAAGATAGAGTAACTCAAAAGACCGATTCCAATTAACAATAATGGCGTTGTAACTCCGCTTTTCAATGTCGCTTCATACCCCCAATCTACTGAGAATTGTTGCAAAGATTGAGAATCTTCCCCTCCTGCTACAAAGCGGTATTCTCCCGGCTCAGGATTCCACTGAATTTCCCCATCGGATGTATCTCCACCTTCTATTAGGGTGACAGAGTTCTTGGCGCACTCATAATAATCATTTTTCAGCTCACAATTTTCAATTTGGTCTGCTTTAGCAATACCAATCCAAACCCCGTCTTTAGCCCAGGAAATATCAACAACAACATCAGCAGCAATCGCTTCTGCAGGGATTTCGACAATTTCTACCGACATGCCCCAATAACATGTTACTTCTTCATCTCCCGGCCATGGCATTCCGTCATCGACAGTACAAGGAGGAAGCATAGTATCGACACTATCTGAATCTACCAATTCATTATTCATTCCAACCAATGAGATTATCAAAAGTATAGAGCCAATTATACCTGCAGTGATACGAATGTATTTTTCCATTCCAATCACTCACAAATCATCCCAATCTTTCCATGCACCAGATTTAGGTTGACTATCATTGGTTTTAAGCGGAGATTTATTGCGTGTGTCCTTGACCACTTGTTTTGTCTCAGCCGAAGAGAATTGCTTATCATCTCCCGAATCCCAAAATGCGATATCTTTAGAATTACTGGTTTTCTTTGGGGTACTTTGTTCAACCTTTACTTCATTATAATCAGCGAATGGATCACTAACTCGCTTTTGGGCTTCATCAACATCTCCCTTCATCAGAGCAAATACTTGGTCAGTAGTTAGTAGGGTGCCATTCTCAACACTTTCGCGCCCATCAACAAAATCTTCTGATTTAGAAATACCAGTATCTGCAAATGGATTATCTACAGGTGGTAAATTATTTGCATTCTCAATTTTACTCACCGTCTCTGGGGTCAATTCAGAAAGCGGCATAATCATACCATCATAATTAATCATCATTACCTTTGATTTATTCCTATTTGATAGGTATAAAATCAAGGCAATTGGAAGGGCAATGAGGCCAAAGCAGCACATGCCACCTGCAGCAATAAGTCCGATTTCACCAAAGATATTCCATTGAGCCTCAGATACATCAACCAGCCATATTGTTGCATTTTGACAGCCATTTTGCTCCAAACATTCCATCTTTAGTACGTATTCGCCTTCTTCAGTGACATCCCACTCTTCGATGAAATAATATTCTTGTCCGCTAGTATCCATTGGTTGCCAATCAGTAGGACATGAACTTGGCTCTAGTGATTCACTTGCAGGCGATGAACCGAGCATTTTAGTCAATGATATATTTCCATAATCGCCGTCATTTAATCCAACAGCGACATAACAGCTCGAATCTAATTCACCAATCTCGCTATCATCGCCAGTCAAACTTACTTCACTGACATTTCTTGGATTAAATGCATTATCGATTGCATCAGATTGTCCAAAAAGCATAACTGAGCCTATGAAAATACAGATTAAACCAAAAATAGCGACGCGGACAGACCAAGGATTTGCCTGCCCAGAAGCCTTCGCCATGCTAATTCGTTTTCATCTTCCCAAATCAATCCTTGCACAATATTATCATGCAAGTCCTAATTCAGCCAATTTTTCTGGCAAGTAAGTCTCAGTTACGAAATCTAAACCATATTTGGCGAGAGATTGTTGTTCAGCCTTCTTATCCAATTCTAACATCATATTAATTTGGTCTTGCCACCAACTATCTGCAAATCTAGGGTCAGATAGTTCAGCGTTTAATGCTTCGATGTCTTTTTTCGACAAGTCATCACTAGGGAGGTCATAAGCAACAATAT
>MDTB01084610.1_pt1 | contig 16363 bp, 16 predicted proteins | sample 811161 | NCBI WGS metagenome assembly MDTB01 (sample SAMN05326650, study PRJNA326480) | marine metagenome | isolation source: seawater | place: Mediterranean Sea | collected 2009 | reverse complement strand
TGCATTTAGTATTTATAATATTTTCAATTATATTAAAGGTATCTATAAGTGGTTTATAATTAGAATCGTCCCATGTTTTAAATATTTTAGTAAGTATAATAGTTGTTTTTTGTAATTCATAACCAATAATAGGTTGATATAAATCATTAGATTTAAATAATACAATAGTAGGTTTTTGTTTATTGAATTTAGAATTAGAGTAATAATTAGAAGGACATATAAAATTAATATTATTAGTAGTATCAATATCAGATAGTTCCAGTATAACTAGATTTACACCGCGTTTAAATAGATTTTTATTAGGAGTACATATTAAATCCCATAAATATTGATAGTCTATTTCAATGTCATCGTTATTGATATAAAGCTTAAAATTATTATAAGCTGAAACTATATTTTTTAGAGATATAGTTTTCTCTAATGAATCTGTTTTTTTAGTAGAATTTAATTTTTTTAAAATTTTACTTTTATCGATAATAGATAATTCATCTTTGGTTAATTCTAACTTTTCTGATTCCTCAGATTCTTCGGATTCTTCTAATTCCTCAGATTCTTTTGATTCTTCTAACTTTTTATTTTGTTTAGAATCATTATAAACAGAGAATATTTCAATAAGCGAACCATTTTGTAAATTTAAAAAACTATCAATAGTTAATGCTTTAATTAAACGTTGTTTAATTTCTCTAATTGAATATGTATTACGATCAACTGCTTCTTGATATACTGAGCCTATTGCTGCTAAAAACGATTGCTTAGTATTTTTTTCAGCACCTATTCTTACTAAACATGGTGTATTTGGTTTTAATGCTTGGTTTGTTAAACTAATTTGGCATTTTTTATTATCAACTCCAATAAATTGTTGTATTTGTAAAGGTAGATATCCTATTCTTCCAGGTTCTAAATATATTTTATCAGGACCCTTTATATAATCATCAAATGTTTCATCAGTAGTTTGCCTAGTTGATTTTTTTTTCTTGGATGTGGTATCATTTAAGCATTGTTCTCTTAATTTTTTTTGAGCGGGAGAATCCCAATTTTTAAAACAACAAGGTACGCATTTATTATCTGGATGTTTACCAGGTTTCATAAATCCAGGAGAAGTACCGATGTATTCTCCTTTACTATTTCTATGATATGGTTTATCAAATTGATATACATTACCTCCTGGTGGTATTTTTTTTGCATCAATAGGTATTATATCACCATATTGTCCAGAATGTGCTTGTTTATATGATAAACTAACATCATCTCTCATACTCCAGTATCTAGGACATATATAATAATAAGTAGTACCATCACTACTTGATTTATATTGTAATGCATGATCATATGAATCCCTATGATTTTCATCGATATATTGTTTCTCTTGTTCAGTAAGTATAATAGGTTGTCTTCGTTGGCTAGATGGACAGCTTCTAGAATAAGATAAAAATCCTGGTTTAGATTCAGATAAAAATAAAGTTGGTTCTCTTTTCTGTAAACGTTCAGAAAATGGATTTGGATTAGCTAATGGTTTTCCTGTTAAATCAGCTCCACCATCTTGTTTAAACTGAATACCATGATCTTTTGGATCTTCTGATTCCTTTTCTTCTTCACTATCACTATCGTCGTCATCACTATCATCATCACTATCATCATCGTCATCATCACTATCATCATCACTATCATCATCGTCGTCATCACTATCATCATCATCGTCATCATCGTCATCACTATCATCATCGTCACTCATAAAAAAATCAAGAGCATTTTTTGATATATCATCATCATCGTCACTATCATCATCATCGTCGCTAAGTTGTTTATCAAAAACGATAGGATTAATTTTACTAGGGTTTTCAACAGGAGCAATTACATCTTGTTTAGTAGTAATAGGTATTGGTTGTGTATCTGGTGATTTAGTACATATTTTGGCTATATTAGAATCAAGAGATTTAGAGATTTTAGTATCTTGTAATAATACGATACATGCTACTATATATGATTCCAATATATCTAAATATTTAATATTATCAATATCGGAGATAGTAGTACTGAGTTTAGACGAGTATTTATCTCTTAAAAATATTGTTTTAAAACCAGGATGATATTTAATTTTTAATTTTTTATCTTGAAATGCGTCAGTAATAAGTTGTTGATTAGCAATAAATTCACTTATTTTATTTTTAGCAGATAGTTCGTTTTTATAATTAAAGTTTTGTTGTAATCCAGAAACGAGTTGTTCTATATTTATATCTGAATTTAGCATTTCAACAATATAGGCTTCTTCAGCATTCATTTCATTATAATTAGATACTTTAATAAATCTAGCTACTGCTTTTTTATTAATATTGGTTTGATAGAAATTAAATATAGTAGATAAGCAATTACTGTATTTTTTAAAATTATATTGTTTGGTATAATCGCTATAAAAAACATAATCAATATTATGTATTTTGATATTAGTATTGTTTAATGTTGTAAAATTCTCTATTTTATAACCTTTATTAGATAATAAACTGTTTACATTATCTATAATAGGATTGCAATATTGTACGATATTTGATTCAATGTCAATTTGAGAAACAGGTTGATTTATATCTGCATTTATTAAAATATTACCATTACTAATATATTTAATAGTAAAACTATTAATATTCTCAGTTACATTTGGTATATAAATCTCTAAACCTTTATCTTTTGCTAATTCTTTAACTAATTTAAATATTGTAGCTTTGTTTAAAATAGGGATTTTACGACCATCACGAGATATTTTATCACAATATAATCTATATATTTTTTCTTGTCTTCGTCCTGGATTATATTTAATAAGTGGGTATTCTGGTTTACTAGATAACGTTTTAAATATAACATCAAGGGGTATTTTATATGTTATATCTGATAATATTTCAATATTAAGTTTAATGATACCTTGTTGAGAGATTATAGAATTAATTTTAGATTCTGGTTTGGTTTTAGGATTAATATTATTAACATTATTGGCAATTTCATATAATAATCCAGTAGAATTTATATTATTGATAAAACCAGAATCAGTAATAAGTTTATCAGTTTCTATTTGTAATTGTGGTAATGATTTATTGTAATTTTCAAGAGATTTTATATTCCGTTGATAAAGATAAGGATAATATATAGAAATCATAGCTTCACTATTTAGATTGTTATCAGTAGCATAATTTAATAATTCCGGTGCATTACAAGCATATATAGTATTATTATATATAAGGGAGTTTGCTAAAAGTAATTCATGGTTAGTAGTAGTTAATATATTTGAGCTATGAGTAAGTAAAAAATCATCAACTACTAATACATTAAAAGGATTAATAGTATATAAATAGGATTTTTCAATAGCATCAAGTGACTGACCTAATGGTTCTGCAACAATAAAATTAGTATCATTAGAAACAGAATTGTTAAGATTTAGTATATCTTGATAAAGATATATATCTTTATGAGGTAATGATTCTATATTGATACTATTAATATTAAGTAGATATTGTATTAATCTATTTTTAGTTAGAGAAATTTGTTCATTTTGTGTTAATTGTTTATAAAGTTGTTTAAAATTTATTTTTTTCTGTGTTTTATAAAAAAAATAAAGACCAGAATAGGTAATATTAAAATTGGTGGTTTCTATTATATATTTCTTTTTAATGGTTTCAATAGTATCGTCTAGATATATACCAGTAAATGTAAATTTAACAGGTATAGTTTTTGCTATTGTTAATTCTTGGGATGTAAATATTTTAGAGAAAATTGGATCATCTGGATTTTTTTTAAATGAATTAGAGATATCATCTTGATTATATAAGGTACTATTTTTTCCAATAAATACTGTTATATGATCTACTTTATTGTTTTTTGTAGTACGACATATTTTATATATATATTTATCCATAGTATATAAACACTAAATTATTTTTATATTATGCATATTAATTTAATAGCTGCCATAAGTAATCAAGGAGGGTTGGGATTCAATGGAACTATACCTTGGAAATGCAATAAAGATATGAAATTTTTTAAAAAAACAACCATAGGTAATAAAGAAAATGCTATAATTATGGGAAGAAAAACATGGGAGTCATTACCAGAACCAAAAATATTACCAAATAGATATAATGTAGTAATAAGTAAAACTTCATATTATAGTTTAAACCAGAAATATAGTGATAATAATAATATTATATTTGTAGAGAACGTAGTGAAAGCTATGGAAGACTGTTTAAATAAAAATTTAGAAACAGTATGGGTAATAGGTGGTTTAGAGATATATAAATATTTTTTAGATATATATAGTAATATATTATCATATTGCTATATAACAAATATAGATACAGATATAGAATGTGATGTGTTTTTTCCAGAATTAGATAAAAAGGTATGGAAAATAGATAGCGAACAAGTATTATCTGATAAAGCAAAAGTTGTTATATATAAAAAGATCTCATATCATTTACCAGATAATTCTTCTTAATATAATATATACAAAAAGTATGGGAAATATAAATGATTTAGTCATAGTAAGGGCTATGTGTAATATCCATACCACAATATGATTCTGGTTTTTTTTCATAATTTATTGGTGTATAAATATTTATAGCTTCTGCATTATGTAATAAAAATTTAAAATTTTCCCAGAATTCTTCGGTATGTCCTACACTTTTAGTAGCAACATGTGCTAATTCATGTATAGCTACAAACATTAATGTATTATTATCAATTAGTCCATCTTTATTATCTTTTGTTTTATTTAAACAAAAAGCTAATTTTTCTCCTTTATTTTCACTATATGCAGTTAATTCGCTAGTAGGTAATGTTTCTTGTATTGTTTTAGGGTCAAAATTTTCTTTAAGCCGAATACAATTATTTCTATCAGGATATTTATTTGCAACATAATCTACTAATATTTGCATATTATCTGCGGTAGTTGCTAATTTATCAGCTGCTTCATGTAATTTATGCCTGTCTCTAACACAATATCGTTTTCCATTAACATCTGAAATAATACATTTTAGATTAATTATATCAGATTCATGATATAATTTATATACAATTATAATGATCATTGCTATTATTATCCATTGTAGTATTGTATTTGTATTCATAATTAGATAATAATTATATAATTATGATATATTAATATATAATGATAATTAATTATATATTATTTTTGATAGCATTTGTAATTTTATATAATATAAATTGGAGTATAATAGGTTCATATATAGATACAAAGATAGATGTTTCACCTACATATAGTTCAATGATATTATCTGTAATAGCATTAATAGAATTAACTATTACTGCATATTATATGCCATGGACATTAAATTTTATATCAAGTATATTTACTTATTATATTCCTACACTTTTTAAAAGTGTATTGTTATAGATTTATAAATTTATAAATTGTTTAAATATAACTTTATTGTGGTCCGCATCCAATTTCTAGTGGTACACGCATAAGGTCAGGACTAATGGTGCTATTTAACCATGGACTTACTTGATTCTGTGGATTAGGTGGTTCAGACCTAACTTGTAAGTTAGCATTCCGTAAAGAAGTGCCTACTGTATTGATACCAACATGATACCCTGCTTTTAAAAAGTTAACATTAGATAAATCACCTGCTTGACCGCTAGGTAATAGCTCTTGTGCACTTAATGGTTGTGAAGCACTACACGATGAAACTGGTCGCTTAGAACCGCCTCCTTGATATGTAGCAGCGTTAGATCTAGAAAATACATCTAGATTAGAAGCAGATACATTATTGCCCCCAGTTGCACCAGCCCATACTTGCTGTTTGGATAACTGTTTTCCGCCTAATCCTATTGAATCTGCATTAGAAACCTGTCCACCTAAATATTCTTTATTTTCACCTAAACTATTTGGACCAGTATTACTATAAGATTGTCCTCCATGTCCTCCATGTCCTCCTGGTCTGCCGTCTCCTCTATTGCTTAAAGATTCAGAGGCGAGTCCTATGCGACCACTGTATCTCCATAAAAGATATAAAATAAATACGATGGCAATAGCCCAAATTATATGAGTATCAGATATATCAGTTCCTAATAATTTTGTAGTTTTAGCCATTACTATATATAAAAACTAGGAGAAAAAAAGTTAGAGGACTTATATAATTATATTTTTATTCTCTATCAACTAAATCTGAAATATTTTCTATATCTAAATTATTATTTAGATTATTAGTATTATTAAAATATTTATTTTTAATATCTCGTGCTTCTAAATATGCTTCTATTGATGCTTTTTTAAGTTGTTTTGCTTTTTCCAAAGCACTAATATATAAATCTTGATATATGTCTTCTGGTTTTTTAAGATTAAATGGTTTATTATTTCCTATATTATTAACATCAATTTCTCTAATTTGATTATAATCATTATCTATATCAATATCGTTTAATTCTTCTGATATTCCAGATATTTCTGATAAAGTATCATTTTCTTGATTTTCTATATCATCACCATCATCTTTTTCTATATCATCGTCATCATCTTTTTCTATATCATCGCCATCATCTTTTTCTATATCATCGCCATCATCTTTTTCTATATCTTCGCCATCATCTTTTTCTATATCATCGGCTTTTTTTTCTTTGTTAGCTGGTTTATTTTCTTTGTTAGCTGGTTTATTTTCTATATTATCAATATTTGTAGAGTTTTCTATGTTATCGATTAAAGCATTGTGTTTAATTAAACATATATTTTGTTTATGTTTATCTAATATCATTATTTGATTTAAGGTAAGAACTAGTTCAATATTTTTACTATTTATTTTTATTCCAGATAAACAAATAAGTGGTATAAGTTTATAATCATTTAAATATTGTATAGTTTCTGTTATGTCTAAATCAAGTTGTTCGCCTTGTTTATTATAAATAGGATTAATTAATTTAGATTTTGTTTTATTTAAATCTACATCGATTTTTATTCCAATATTATTTGTTGATTTATAAGTATGATAACAAGATATCCACATATTATTTATATCATCAGTATCTATATCATTACTAAACCATTCATTTTTTTTATCAGCAATATAATTTTTACATAATACTTCTATATCATTAAACCAATTCTCTAATTTTTGATTTTTTTTTGGATACAATAATTCAATGTATCCATTTCTTTTATTTATAACTAATGAATTTTTAAGAATACATTCAGGTAATTGACATATAACACTGTTATCATTTAAATATGATAAATTACAAAAATATGAATTACCACCTTGCATAGTTTCAGGATTTTCTAGATTTAATTCTAGATCAAATATATTTGTATTGTATGTTATAATTGACATAATTAATAAAAAAATAATATAAAAAAATATATTAGATTAAACTTCTTAAATAAAATATTAAGTAATAATTATGAAAAATAGTTTTCTAGAATCTTGTATAAATATTTTAAAAAAACAAGAGATTCAGCATGAAATTAAAGTTTTCTTAAAACCATTCTTAGAAATGATATTAATACAATTAAATCCCTATATATATATATATCTTTGTTTTTTGTAACTATTAGTTTATTGTTATTAGTAGGAAATTTTTTATTATTACTAAATGTAGAAAAACAATTAAAGAATATTAAGCATTAATATATATAATGAACGATAATTTACAAAATAATATTAAAAGATGGGTTGAATTAGATAATAATATTAAATCTTATAACGATACTTTGAAAAATTTACGTTTAGAACGTTCTCAATTATCAACAGATATTAATACATATTTACACGATAACTCGTTAGAGAATCATTCAATAAATATTACAGATGGAGTTTTAAAATGTGTAGATATTAAGCACCAGCAAGCGTTATCAATGACATATATTAGGTCAATATTAGAGAAATGTATAATAGATGATAATAGATTGATAGAATTGATAATGTCTGAATTAAAATCATCTAGAGAATATAAGATACAAAAAGATATTAAACGTAGTTATAATAAGTAATCTAAGTTATAAATATTATATACTATATATATAAACATAATGAGTATAGATAATATATTTTCTCCGTCTGAAATGGTTATACATAAGGCGTCTGATGGTTTATATTCTGGTGGATTTTTAATAGATAGTATTTTTTCAAAGATGGATACCCCTATATTTCATGAATTTGTGAATGATAATACAAATCTAGCAATACCTGCTGGGTTATTATACTTTACAAATACATTAGGGTTAAATCATGATTGCAGTAATAAAGGTGTTGTAAATGATAAAAAATATAATTTCTTATTTAATGAACTATTAGATAAAGATAGTAAAAACGATAAAAACAGAAAAAAAGGTAAAAAATCAGAAAGTTTAACAAGTTTAAGACGATTAAGTGGGACAAAATCTAAACAATCTAAACAAAAAAAGAGAAAAGGTATTAAATCTAGACGCCGTAAATAAAATTAGATAATATAAGTAGAGATTATTTATTATATAATTCGTAATAAGTTTATATAATAAATGTAGGTAGTTTTTATATGGATTTTTTTGCTAACAAGAAATATATTTTATATTTTTTGTTATTAACAATAATAGTATATATTTGTTATAAAATAAGTATAAGTGAGAAATTTAAAGCAATTAAGAGATTATGTTGTTTAACAGAGCAACAAGTTGAATCCTTTTTAAATTCATATGACAAGATATTTAATGACCAATCAATGATATCTACTTTACAAGATTATAAAGATGGGAAACCTCCTGCAAGATTTATTATACCAGAACAAGATAAAACAGCAGAATATACGGCTGATTGTTATAGTGTATTAAGTGATTTATGTACACTGGGGAATGTTCAAAAGATATATATACCAATGGTAATGGATATAAATAAAAGTTTACCAGAAAACCAATGTTTATGGGAACAAAAATTAGCAAACGATTTAAATGTAAAGCCTGGTAGTAAAATATTAGATATAGGGTGTGGGTCTGGTATAATTGCAAATGATGTTTCGTTTTATACAAATTCAACTGTTTATGGAATAAATATAGATAATAAGCAATTACAACAAGCAAGAGAATTTGTTAAAAAAAATAAGACAAATAATGAGTTTTTTAACCAAGACTTAAATAGTAAATATGATTTTCCAGATAATTATTTTGATGCAATATATAGTGCTCAGGCTATGCTATCATTTATACATAATTTAGATGTATTTAAAGAATTATATAGAATATTAAAACCAGGTGGAAAAGTATATATACAGGATGCATTATTATTAGATAAGTTTGATAAAAACAATACCCATCATATGAAATTAATGAAAAATAGTAGACAAGTAATGGAAGGCGTTGTTTTTAGACATTATAAATATTATGAAGATATGATAGCAGATGCTGGATTTAAATTATTAGTGAGTAAACCAAATAACTGTTGTCCATTATTAATTAGAGAACATCAGCATTATGATTTTATTGAAAATATAACAAATACATTAGTTAAGTATAAAGTAATACCAGAGTATATGGATAAGTTAATGCAAAGATTAAGATTTGGAGCGGAAGATTTAATAGAAATGGAAAAAGATAAATTATTAAATATGTCATATGATTTTTATTTTGAGAAACCTCTTAAACCAATTCCACTGCCAAAAACAACACCTTCACAACCAGAACCTGATAAAGATAAAACAGAATAATATATCAATCTCACATAGTATTATACTACATTATACGACACTCCAATTATTATGACTAAATGGTGCTACTTCTAATTTAGGTAATTGCATACGCCAATAATCGACAGATTCATTGAAAGCAATTTCTTTATTAGTTAATGGAAATTCTGGCATATTTTTCATATTGTATCGTTCTTGTGGAGTAATTAGTGGTTTTTTACCATAGCAATTTATTCCATATTTAATATTTTCGTTATCTATATAACCACCATTAATACCAGGTCTTCCACAATCGTGTTGATGTCCAGGTATTTTTTGTAATTTTTCCCATTTTTCATATTGAGTAGGAAATAAAGCCATTTGTCCATCAGACCAACCATATCCACACCAATCTGCTCCGTCTTTATAAGCATCTTGTAATTCTTTAATAGTAGCTAATCTACCTCCATATGCACTACATATAGCGCGACTATCATTATAGGTATATAGGTTATTAGGTATATGAAATACTTGGTCGATACTGCCTTCGGGAACAGTTGATATTTGTGTTTCACCATATTCATTGTAATAAGGATTAGGGCCTTCGTAATAATTATCTTGAAATTCATCAAAATAATTGTTTTGTATTTGTCTACCAAATTCACCACTGCCCCATCCTCCTCCCCAACCGCCCCAATCATCCCATCCACCACCAAACCAACCACCACTAAGATCAGATTGTGGGTCAACCATAAGATCTAAGGTAGGATTAGCAGAAAATATATTTTCTAAAGTTCCATAAACATTAACATTAAATAAATATGCGGCTCCATTTAGTAATACAATTAAAATAAATACTGTCCATAATACAATTGCAATAGTAGATGTTTCTGAACCAAATATAGAACCAAAACTAGTATTAGAATCAGTAGATGTCATCATACTATTAGTATTTGTATTAGAAGAGCTAGGAGATATCATAGAGAATATAAAAACAAATATAATTAATACTATACCAATAACAAATAATATAACTGGATTAAATGAGAAGTTAGAATAAGTTTCATGTGGCATTCCAGAGATTGTACTTAAATCAACATTCATTTTAATATATATTTTAGTTTTTATTTTATTTTTCTATAAAACAAAACATATGCATTATTAGAGATTATTTCATTAGTATTAATATCAGTTACATTAGTATCATTATAATTACACCAAGTATTATTTAACTGCATGCAATTTGCAGTATAATGTCCTCCGTCAGTTCCTCCATAATGATTACATACAGCAAATAAATTATATATATAAGAATTGTTATTATATCCTATGATATACTTATTAAGATCTAAATTTTCTAAAGGTATAGAGATATAGTTATTATTTTTAGTACCATCTATATTCCATTTTGATAATAATATAATTAGTATATCAGGAAGATTCCAAAATACAATATATTTATCAACATTTTTATAACTATTAGTAGTATCATCAAACCATGCATTTGTATTTTCTAATCGTTCTTTTTCGCAAAAACATTCTATACAATCTAATAAAGTTATTTTTCTATTAATATTAGGAATAGGTATATTTAATATAGAAAAGGCTTCTGGTTTACAACTAAGTATATCATCGGTTTCAATACAAGATATATTGGATACATATGTTCCATAAAACATATTTATAATTTCAGAATAGTCATTTGAATATGTTTCTTTCATATATTTATAACATGTTACTGCTAATATATCTGTTGAGTTTGTAGGTTCTCCTGTAATTTGCATAATTACTTTTCTAGAAAGTGCATTATGAAAGCAAGATAATAAAAATATTAAAAATTCCTGCATATCATTTTGTGCATTATTAGTAAAAAGAGATTGTTTTTTAAAATTAGCAATATGTTTAATACATGAGATAAAACGATTTGGGGATATAATACAGTTTTTATTCCACATCATATTTACTAATTCTTTCCATTCTGTTAATAGTAAACTTTCTATATTATTGTTTAGTTTGTTTTTAATATCCGGTATATTTAAAAAAGTGTTTAATTCATATATATGAGAGATACATTGCATACATGAGTTAATATAACAAGTATTACCTAGATTAGCTAGTCCTGTTTTTCCAGGAATATCATTATACATAGTTAAATATGTATATTATTAGTTATATTCTATATCTGTTTATCTTTTAATATTATAAATGAGTCAATCTGAATTAAATAATATACATCAGAGATATTTAAATGATAATATTTTTACAAAAAAAATCTTATTAGAGATAATAGAACTTTTAAAAAAACAGGAAGATAATATAAGTAATATATTGCGAAATAGGTCTTATAATAGTATAAGAAATATAAGAACAAATAGACTTTTTAATAATTTAAATAGTAATTCAAGAGATATACATAATAATATTGATAATATTAATAGAGATAGTAATACTGGTAGTAATACTGGTAGTAATACTGGTAGTAATACTTCAACACATACTACAAGTTTTAGATTAAATAATATACCAGATATATTTGATTTAGTAAATGGATTAGCTAATGTATCTAATGTAACAATTCATAGAGTACATACCAATACAACAGATAACTCTAATTCAACACAATCTAATAGTTTATTAACATTAGAACAAATAAATGATATATTAGAAGATATAACATTTTCAGATATACCTGATGATATTACAAGATATCTAACGTGTCCCATAACACAAACAACATTTAGACCTTCAACAGAAATTTCTAGAATAAAAGAATGTGGACATTATTTTCAAAAAAATGCTATACGTAATTGGTTTTGTTATAATTCTACTTGTCCTGTATGTAGAAAAAATTTAATACCAACTTCACATGAATCTACATCATCTTTTGGATCTTCTGAATCTATATCAAATACATCCAATCCAGATGTATCTAATCCTACTACTACTCAATCATTGGTAAACAATATTAGGGAAATGGTTACTCCTGTTTTATTTAATATAGATAATAGGGAAAATGATATTAATGCAGAAATTTAGTGATTTAGTGATTTATTTCTATATGATTTTTCAGTATTTTCTACTATTGATTTTAGCCAATTATTCGAATAAAGACTTAATTCTAACAACTGATTTTGTGATTCTCTTTCTAGACAAAAGTGAATTTTTGATAATTTTGATTTCAATTTTAATAATTTGATTATTTGACTATTATTATCTAATATTATTGTATAAAATGAGTGAATTAAAAGTAGCATTACTTAATGTAGGTGGTATAAATAATGACCCTTATGAGTATGGATTAGGATTCTTTGAAACACCTATAATGGAGAATGTGGGTGAGGAACTATCTTTAAATGACTCAATTAAGAAATTATTTAGTGGAACTTTTTCTGATATACTTTCTGGCTTAAAAAAAATGAAATAAATTATTTATTATCAAAAACTGATGGATTAGATGGATTAACAGAACCTGCTAGAACTAATATTGAATCACTATTTGCAGATGATGGAAGTTTACACGTTTATAAACAAATTCAGGACAAACAGCTTGGGATTGCAAATCACGAGGATCCCACAAAACTTTTTTCAGGTCTTGTAATGAAAAAAGCTTCAATATGGCACAAGTCTAATATGAATAAATTAGACGAATTAATAGAAAAAAAAAATTATAACTTGGAGGAGAAAGACACCAAAGAAATAAAACTGGAATTTTTTAAACATTTTTCAAAGCAACCGAGGGATAAGGGAGGGGCTGATAATTTTACAAGGACACCAGATGATAAATACTTTGATCCAACAAGCCCAGATATGAAAGATTTAGATAGAGGTGTTGTAAATTCAGATAATGCTATAGTTTTTTTTAACGGTGCTTTATTTGCTTATACATATTTAATTTTAAATGAAATTCTTAGATGTTATTCAAGTGATAATCCATCTAGATTGACGGATGGTCTATTATTTAAAGGATCAACAGATTTAGCAATAAAAAAAAAAAAGAATTAATTAAAACATTATTAGACACATATGATATAGTATGTTTAAATGAATGTCATGATGATTTAATAGATGATTTAATAGATGTGTCAAGCTCTAAAATTATGAGTGAAAAAACAAAAGACTTATATTCTGCAATTGTATCAACAAAAATACCTGTGCGTAAAGTAGATCAAAACGTTAAAAATACAATGGGCGGTGAACTTGTTCATGGAATAGCAACTCATAACGAAGCTACTTATAATATTATATGTCATCATGCTCCTTCATTTAAGGAAAAACGGACGAGAGGTAGGTTTAGAAAACAATTAGAGGAAATAAAAAAACTCAAAAACTTAATATATTGTGTTGATTCAAATTCTCCTTATACTATTGAAAAAGATATTGAAGAGAAAAATTTAAACCTTGTAGCTCCTGAAAATATTAATGAACTAGTGCACGATGAAACTCCAGAAAATAAAACAAACGACCCGGAGGGATTAAAAACTTCAGACAATTATAATACAACAAATAAAACAAGAACTTGGATGCAACCACAATTAGATAAAGCAGATCAATTAGATAAATCAAGTAAAGATTTTATAATCTGTTCTATAAATTTATTCATGCATGGGGAATCATTAATAAAAACAACAGATAAAGATAAAACAAGTAATAATAGAGTTTCCATACCTAATGCTGACTTCCCTTTTGATCACTTTATTGTAACTGCTAACATTAAGAATATGGAGAATATGGGGGCACTTCTGAGGGTGGGAGATGTTAAAAGACAGAGACTCATCGGTGGTGGAGGAAGGAGAAGAACAAGAAGAGGTAGAGGCAAGAGAGTTGTTAGAAGAACAAGAAAAGGAAACAGAATCAAGAAAGTTAATGGTAAAGGAAGAAGTTCTAGAAGAGGAAGAGGTAGAGTAAGAAGTTCTAGAAGAGGAAGAGGTAGAGGAAGAAGATTTAGATCTAGAAGAAGATAATTCAATTTAAAGATCTTCTAACAAAGAATGATTAATCATCTTTACAAAGTGTTCCTTTATGACTATTTGAAACACTTAAATTATTATTTATACCAGGAGTTCCATGTTTTCTTATACTAAATTTATCTCTAAAATATCCTTCAATTTATTTAATATATTTCATAGAAAAAGAGTTTTTTGATTTATGATTTATATTATTATTATTTATATTATTATGAATTAATTGCATACTAAATACTTTATTATTTTTTGTATAATTAGTATTACTAATAAATGGTCTTAATGAGTTATAGTTATTATTTTCACGATTATTATTATTTTGTTGATTATTATATGTATTGTTATATGTATCTATAACAGTATTGTGTTGTTTGCCTAGATATTTTTTATAATAAAAAGTTTCGTTTTGTTCTAAATCAAAACTTACTTTTTTTTTATTTGAAGTATCATCCTTTATTTCAGTAATTTTTAAATTGATTGAATTATTCATATAGTAAATTACATGATAATTAAATTTACTATATTTTATATTTTAATAAGTATAAATATATAAGCTTAATATGTATTTATGAATATATCTCTTAAATTTATTTCATATATAAATAACTCTAATAAATGTTCTCTACATCCTGAATTAGATAAAACGGTACATAATCTTAGTAATAATTTTATTAACCTCCCTAATATAATTATATATGGTCCAAATGGAACTGGGAGATATACACAAGCATTACGTATTATTAATAAGTATAGTAAAAGTAATTTACAATATGAAAAAAAAGTAGTATGTAGTACAAATAAATTAGATTTTTATATAAAAATAAGTGATATACATTTTGAAATTGATTTCTCTATATTAGGATGTAATGCAAAAACTATATGGGATTCAATATATAAAACTATAATAGATATAATAACTGTTAGTGTAAATAAACAAGGTATATTTTTATGTTATAATTTTCAAGAAATTCATAGAGATTTATTACCTATATTTTTTAGTTATATGCAATCTATTAATAATATTATAAAATTTAAATTTATAATTATAACGGATGCATTAGGATTTATTCCAGATTCTATTACATTTCGATGTCAAACTATTAAAGTAAAACGACCTACAAAAAAATTATATAGTGATTGTATTCAATTAAAAATACCTCAAACAATATCGTTAAAAAACATTGATAATATAAATACTGTTAGAGATAAAAATTATGAATTATTATCACCAGATATAAAACAATCAAAAAAAATATTTGAAATGATTTTAGATAGTGAAAATCTTAATATAATTGATATTAGAAATGAATTATATAATATATTAACATATAATTATCAATTTGATAAAATACTATGGAATATATTGATTTTAGTATTACAGTTAAAAAATATATCAATAGATAAAAAACGAGAATGTATAAAATTTACATTAGAAATTTATAAATATTATTATAATAATTATAGACCAATTTATCATTTAGAGGCATTTATATTATATTTAATAAAGTTAGTAAATGAAAATGAATCTACAAATAGCACTAAGTAAATTAAAATTGGATAATAAATATAATATAAAAAACATAACACAATTAACAAATGTAGAATTAAAAAGGAGTTATCATATAATGGCTTTAAATTATCATCCGGATAAAAATAAGGAAATAAATGCAAAAGAGAGATTTCAAGAAATAGGTGAGGCGTATACATTTTTACATAATATAATAAATTCGAACATTTATAATATATATGAAAATAATACAGAAGAAGAAATATAT
>MDTB01231071.1_pt1 | contig 16365 bp, 16 predicted proteins | sample 811161 | NCBI WGS metagenome assembly MDTB01 (sample SAMN05326650, study PRJNA326480) | marine metagenome | isolation source: seawater | place: Mediterranean Sea | collected 2009 | reverse complement strand
TTATTTCAAATCTTCACTCATTGATTTCATATCTGTTAAATGAAATTTAAGGGCTTTAGTTGATAATCTTATTTCTTGAAGAAAAATAAATATAGAAAACAACATACACAAACAACATCCGCCAAATATTAATCTTGCTACAATTAGTTCATCTAGATAGAGAAAAAAAACCGTTAACATATTAAAAAGAAATCCCCAGCTTGCAAATCCTAAAGTAAATTTTAAAAGTGTTGTTCGATAATTTAAATTATGAAGTTGTTTTTCCCACTCAGGAGGAATATGTTTTTCGAAAACATACTCGTCATGTAGTTTTCTTATAAGAGCGCTCAAGGTATGAAAACGAGTGCTATACACATTCATTATTAAAGGTATAGCTGGAAACATTAACGCACTAACTGTGTAATCTATGTCCATATCGAATCAAATTGATTATGTAGATAGTGTTTGATATTTACAAGTCATATTTTCATGAAACAACTTAAAATATTTATTGATTTAACAAGACTTAATAAGCCAATCGGCTTTATGCTTTTGTTTTGGCCATGTTCTTGGGGTTTAGCGTACGCATTTAATTATAGTAAAGATATAAATATTTTTTTTTATTATTTAGTACTATTCTTTTTAGGATCAGTTTTGATGCGAAGTGCAGGTTGTATAATTAATGATATTGTTGACAGAAAATTTGACAAAAAAGTCAAAAGAACAAAAAACAGGCCAATTGCTTCTGGAAAAATTTCTGTCGAAAAATCTTTTGTGTATTCAATGATTCTTTGTTCGCTTGCTTTTATTATTCTAATTCAGTTTAACTTATTTACAATTTTTTTAGGAATGAGTTCTATGATTCTAGCTTTTTCTTATCCTTACATGAAAAGAATAACATACTGGCCTCAACTTTTTTTAGGTTTAACATTTAATTGGGGAATTATAATGGCTTGGGTTGCAACAAATAATACCATTTCAATTGAAATTATACTTCTTTACATATCAGCCATATTTTGGACATTGGGCTATGACAGTATTTATGGAGTACAAGATATGGCAGATGACGAGATAATTGGATTAAAATCAACTGCGATAAAATTTAAAAAAAATATAAGATTATTTGTAAGCATGAATTATTTCTTGACCTCTTCATTTTTACTTTATTTATTTAGAAATGAAATTAATCTAAATCTTTTTTCAATATTTTTTATTCTTTTTTGTCTAAGTCTGATATATCAAATAAAAATATTCAATTCTCGAAGACCTGAGACTTGTCTAAAAGCTTTTAAATTTAATAATTTATCTGGTTTTATTTTATTTCTAGGAATTTTATTTATCTAAAATTGTAATGGATCTTAAAGAACTTATATCAATCTTAAAAAGGCTTTACCGAGAATACGTCAAAAGGTACTTGAAATATATTTTTTATGCGGCAGGTCTCTCTATTATTGTTGCGGCTAACTCTTCAGCAATTGCTTGGTTATTAGATCCTGCGGTAAAGAAAATCTTTATTGAAAAGGACAGAACACTTATTTGGTTAATACCTATTGCTATAATAGTTACATTCACTACCAAAGGAGTAAGCCTCTATCTTGCTAGGATGAACATTATAAAAGTATCAAATTTAATAACTGGTGAAATACAAAAAAAAATTTCTGATAACATGTTAACAGCAGATATTAAAACCATAGACGCTAGACACTCAGGAAAATATGTTGCCAATGTTTTATTTGATGCACAACAAATACAAGCATTAGTAGGAACTGGAGTGCTTAATATCATGAAAGATACCTTAACTGTCTTAGGATTGGTGGGTCTAATGTTTTATCAAAATTGGAAATTGGCAATATTTGCAATTTTAATGATACCCCTTGCTGCATTTCTTGCAAAAAGTTTGGGAAGAAGAGTCGCAAAAATTGTAACCCAAGCTGGGGCAATTGCAGGTAATTTAACATCTTTTTTATCAGAAATAATAAAAGGCTCGAAAATGATAAGAATCTATCAAAAGGAAAAGGAACAAAGTAATAAGGCAAATAAGATAATTGATGATCTGATAGATAAACAAATTAAACACAATATCGTGATAGTAAGAGCAACTCCAATTATGGAAACATTAACAGGTTTTATGATTGCAGGGTTTATATTCTTCTCTGGAAAATTAATTTCCTCTGGAGAACTTGAAGTTAATCAGTTTTTTTCTTTTCTTGTTGCAATGATGTTGGCTTATCAGCCAATCAGGTCCCTTGCAACTTTGAACATGATATTTTATCAAGGTGCTGCTGCATTCAAAAGAATATCAAAAGTTATAGATAAAAAAATAGAAATAAAAAATAACAGTTCTTTGCCAGAATTAAACTTAAAAAATTGCAATATAAATTTTAATAATGTCAGTTTTAAATATGACACTACTAATGATAGAGCCTTAAAAAATTTAAGTCTCGATATCAAAGGTAATGCTATGTCAGCTTTAGTGGGTCCTAGTGGTGCTGGTAAAAGTACTATTATAAATTTGATACCAAGATTTTATGATGCTCAAGAAGGTAGTATAGAAATCGATGGACAAAAAATAGACTCTATAACACTTAATTCATTGAGAAAAAATATCTCTTTAGTAAGCCAAGATGTTATTCTATTTGATGACACAATAAGAAACAACGTCGCTTACGCTAATATAAATGCTACTGACGATGAAATTAAAGATGCTTGTGTCTCTGCTGCAGCTGAGGAATTTATTAATAAAACACCTAAAAAATACGATACTATTGTAGGTGAAAATGGCGTCAGACTTTCAGGCGGTCAAAAACAAAGGATATCTATCGCTAGAGCAATCCTAAAAAAATCACCGATTATACTTTTAGATGAAGCTACATCATCTTTAGATACTGGTTCAGAGGAAATTGTACAAAATGCAATTAAAAATTTAACCAAAAACAAAACAACCATTGTAATAGCTCATAGACTTTCAACAATACATAACGCGGATAAGATATTTGTTTTGCAAAATGGGGTTTTGGTAGACTCTGGTAAGCATGATCATCTAATTAATAATTGCCAAGAATACAAAACTCTTTACGAGAAACAGTTAAAATAAAATTCATGTTAAGAATTTATAGAACGCTAACTCTTTTTTTTTACCCACTTTTTATAATTATTATTTACCTAAGAAAACTTTTGAAAAAAGAAAATAGTGAAAGTTTTAGAGGAAAATTATTTCCATCCAAGTTTTTGATTAATAAAGGTGAAGCAAAAAATCTGATATGGTTTCACGCAGCCAGTATTGGAGAAGCGCAAAGTGTAATTCCACTAATAAAAAAAATTTTAAGCGAGGAAAATAACATTGAAATTCTAATGACAACCATAACTCAATCTTCAGCAATGTTAATGAGAAAAAATTTTGAAAGATACGAGAATGTAAAACATAGATACTTACCCTTGGATATAAATTTTTTAATAAATAAGTTCCTAGATGGGTGGAAGCCAAAATTAGTTTTATTTGTTGATTCTGAAATATGGCCAAATTTTTTATTAGAAATAAAAAAAAGAAATATCCCCTTAATATTATTAAATGGAAGAATTACTAAAAGATCTTTTCTAAAATGGTCTAAAATTTCAAAACTTGCTGAAGAAATTTTTAACAAATTTGATTTGTGCTTAGTTTCCAACTTTGAAACAAAAAAATACCTCGAGATATTTAAAGTAAAAAATATAAAATTTTTAGGTAATTTAAAATTTTCGGCCAGCTATAAATCATACAATAGCCAAGAAAAATTACCTCAAGGAAAAAAAATATGGTGTGCTATGAGCACTCATGGTGGTGAGGATTTAGTAATTATTAACTCACATCTTAAACTTAAAAATGACAATAAAAATTTAATATCAGTAATAATTCCAAGACATATTAATAGAGTTAAAGAGATAGAGTCTTTGTGTAGAAAAAAAAATTTAACTTTTCAAACGTTAAACAATAAAGATAAAATAAATTTTGATAAAGAGATAATCATAATAAATTCCTATGGTAAAGCTTCTGATTATCTTAGTTTGTGTAATAGTGTTTTTATTGGCAAATCATTAATTAAAAAACTGCAGCATGTTGGAGGACAAAATCCTATTGAAGCAGCAAAATTAGGGTGTAAAATTTATCATGGCCCTTATGTATATAATTTTCAAGAAATTTATGATTTGTTAAGTAAATATAAAATAGCTGATCAAATAGCTAATAGTGAAGAATTATCAAAGAAGATAAATTTTGATTTCAATAATCTAGATTACATAAAAAATGAAAATGCATTAAAAGACATGAACGAATTTGGAGATAACATTTTAAAAACTACATTCGATGAAGTTATAAAATTTAAAGGTTAATGAAATTACTCAAACCAAATTTCTGGGCTAAAAAGATAAGTTTTTTTTCTATTTTACTGTGGCCTTTGTCTATAATTTATCAATTTTTTATTCATGTAAAAATTCTCATAACAAAAGAAAGAATTTTTAAAATACCTGTAATTTGTATTGGAAATATATACTTAGGTGGAACTGGTAAAACTCCACTAGCTTTGTTTTTAGCAAAAATCTTTGAAGATCAAGGAAAAAAAACTTCAATAATAAAAAAATTTTATCCAGAACATTTGGATGAACATCTTATGATTAAAAATTATACCAATAACTTGTTTCTTAATAAAGACAGAAAAGTAGCCCTGGAAGACGCTGAAAAAAATAATTTTGATCTAGCTATTTTAGATGATGGTTTTCAAGATTGGTCTATAAAGAAAAATTTAAATATCTTATGTTTTAATTCTAACCAATTAATAGGCAATGGTTTAACTTTTCCTTCCGGACCTTTAAGAGAGAGATTGAGTTCAATACGAAGAGCAGATGTAGTAATGATCAATGGTAATAAAAATGATTTTTTTGAAAAAAAAATAAATAATATTTCGAAAAATATTGAAATTTTTTATTCAAAATACGAACCAATAAACCTTAAAGAATTTCAAAATAAAAAAGTATTTGCATTTGCAGGGATAGGTAATCCAGATAATTTTTTTAAAATGCTATTAGAAAATGATATTGATTTGCAAAAAAAAATAGCTTTCCCCGATCATTACGAATTAAGTAAGTATGAAATAGAAAAAATTATTAAGGAAGCTTCAGAAAAAAAATTAGTAATACTAACATCAGAAAAAGATTTTTATCGTTTAAAGAAATATAATTTTAAAGATATAAGATATATAAAGATAAGATTGAAAATTATTAATGAAGAAAGATTTTTAGAAAAAATTAACAATATTATATGATTAAAAAGGTTAAGTATCTTATTGAAGCAATTTTTATTTATACTTTTTTTGGTGTTGCAAAATTAATTGGTTTAAAATTAAGTCGAAATTTATTTTCTTTTATATTTAAGATTATCGGACCTGCTATTAGGTCTAATAAATTAAGTTTTAAAAATTTAGAAATATTTTCTAAAGATATTTCAAATTTAAAAAAAAAAGAAATTATCAACAATATGTGGAGTAATTACGGAATGACATTTGTAGAATACGTCTTTTTAAAAAAATTTCGAGATGAAAATTCTCATATAGAGATCTTAGGATTAGACATATTAAAAAAGGTAATAAATGATAATAAACCTGTAATTTTTGTTTCTGGACATTTTGCAAATTTTGAATTGATGTCAATGGAATTAACAAAAAGAAACATTAAACTCGCAACAATTTACCGGCCATTAAATAATTTTTTTTTAAATCCACTAATGGAAACTTTGAGAAAGAAATATATTTGTAAAAATCAAATTAAAAAAGGAATTAATGGGGTAAAAAATACAATTCAATTTATTAGAAGTGGACATAATATTGCGTTAATGATTGATCAAAGAGTAAGTGAGGGTGAAAAAATAAAATTTTTCAATAAAGAGGCACTTACAACAACTTTGCCAGCACAATTAATATTAAAGTATAATTTAAAAGTTATTCCAATTTTCATTGAAAGGAATAAATCCAATAAATTTACAATGGAAATTCTTGAGTCAATTGATTTTTCAAAAGATAAAAATAAATTTCTCATTACAAATAAGTTAAACAAAGTTTTAGAAAATATGATTGTTAAAAATCCAAATCAGTGGATATGGACACACAACAGATGGAAATAAATTCATTTTTTTAGTCTAGTCAAACTTTTATTTACCTCTTCAGGTGAAAAATAAGCTTCCTGTAAATCAACATTCCAATAACTTAGATTTTCTAAAAAAATTTGTTTTCCAGAGATAGCACAAATTACAAAATCTCCCTCTTCAATAATATCAAAGGAGTTATTCTTATATTTAAGTTTGGCTTTTTTTTTGTTCATCTATAAAGTAAATATATAATATATCTTTTCTTATGAATATTGCATTATTAGGTAGTGGTGGAAGGGAACACTCTTTGTGTCAAAAAATCTACGATTCTAAGTTATCTAAGAATATTTTTTGTATACCTGGTAACGCCGGAACATCAAAAATAGCAAAAAATATCAATATTGACTTACTTAATTTTAAAAAACTTTTACAAGTTATTAAATTTTACAAAATAAATTTAGTTATAGTTGGTCCAGAAGAGCCGTTGGTAAGAGGCATTGTAGATTTTCTTAATAAAAATAAAATTAAAGTTTTTGGCCCAAATAAATACGCAGCACGACTTGAAGGTTCTAAAGCTTTTATGAAATCATTATGTAAAAAAAACAACATACCTACAGCTGAATTTAAAATATGCCAAAATAAAAATGACGTAAATAATTTTTTAAAGAAAAATATATTTCCATTGGTAGTCAAAGCTGATGGATTAGCTGCTGGAAAAGGAGTAACAATCTGTAAAAATAAAAAACAAGTATTAAAAGTTTCTGATGAAATTTTTAAGGGTAAGTTTAAATCTTCAAAAAAGTTGGTGCTAGAAGAATTTTTAGAGGGAGAAGAAGCTAGTTATTTTCTGTTAGTAGATAAGAAAAGTTTTAAATTTTTTGGATCTGCTCAAGATCATAAAAAAGTTGGTGAGAAAGATATAGGGCCGAACACTGGTGGAATGGGAGCATATTCTCCGGCACAAATAATAACTAAGGATTTAGAAAAGAAAATTATTAAAAAAATAGTTTCTCCAACTTTAGAAGCTTTGAAAAAAAAGAAGAAACATTATACTGGTTTTTTATATGTAGGTTTAATGATCAAAAATAATGAGCCTTTTTTGATCGAGTATAACGTTAGAATGGGAGATCCAGAATGTCAGGTAATATTGCCTAGGCTAAACACAGACTTAGTTAAGATTATTTCTTATGCAGTAAAAAATAGGTTAAACGTTATTAATATTAAATGGAAAAAAATTAAATGTATGACAATAGTCTTATGTTCAAAAGGTTATCCAGGAAAATATAAAAAATTTATTAAAATAAAAAATTTAATGAAGATTAAGCTTAAGAAAACTTCCTTCATTTACCATGCTGGCACCAAGTATATTAATGAAGATATTTTTTCAAATGGAGGAAGAGTTTTAAATATTACAACAGTTGGAAAAACCTTCTTAAAAATTAGAACTAATATTATTAAAATAATTAAAAAAATTAACTGGCACGGTGGTTTTTTTAGAAGAGATATAGGGTGGAGAGTAATTAAGAATAAATGAGAGTAATCAGTGGTATTTTTAAAGGGAAATCTATTTTTTTTTTAAAATCAAAAATTACAAGGCCTTTAAAAGACTCTGTGAAAGAAAATATATTTAATATCATTAATCATTCAAATCTTTTGAAAATTAAACTTGATAATGCAAATATTTTAGATCTTTATTCTGGAACTGGATCTTTTGGAATTGAGTGCATTTCTCGTGGCGCTAAGAAAGTGACATTTATAGAGAAAGACAGTCAAGCAATAAAAATTCTTAACAAAAACTTGGCTTCATTTTCAATTGAAGAAAAGGCTTTAATGATAAATGATAAAAATGAAAATTATTTAAATATAAATAAAAAGGATAAATTTGATATAATATTCCTAGATCCCCCTTTTGCAGATAATAAATTTATCAATGAAATTAAACTTATTAAAAAAAATAAGATTTATTCTAAAAATCATTTAATTATTATTCATAGAGAAAGTAAAAGCTATGACGATTTAAGTGGGATTTTAAAACCTCTTGTCATTAAAAAATACAGTCGATCTAAAATAATTTTTGGAAAATTTTAGTTTAATTCTTTTTTTGTAGCTTTTTTTACCTTTTCTACTGCTGGCTGATCAAATGGATTTATATTAATAAGTTTTCCAATCAGAATAGTTTCAATAATAAAATAAGAGAATAGTTCTCCTATAGTCTGTTCGTTATAATTTCCTATTTTAAATTCTCTAAAAGCTATTTTTTTCTTTTTTAAACTTTGTATGAAGGCTTTTTTTTGAGCTCTCTTAATTTGATTTAAGCTCTGATTATTTAAATATTTAAATTTTTTATCAAGGTTTTTTGTAAAAATTTTATAATTAAAATCTTGATTGCTACTTAAAATATAAAATAATTTATCTCTTGGGCCATCTAAATACAGTTGAAGTAAACTATGATGATCTTTTGGGGCTGGAGAAATTATAGGCAACAACCCTTTTCCTTTTTTACCTAGACTTTCAGCTATAAGTTGTTGATACCAATAAAGAAATTTTTCAAGTTTCGGTTCATAATTAAATAGAATTATATTTTTTATCCTTTTTCTTAAAAATATATTCGCTAATTTAATAGCACTATCTTTTAAAAAAAGTTTATTTTTTTTATTATGAAAATGTACTAATAAATTCTTTCTTAAGTTACTTATTTGTAATCCCATCAAATATGCTGGTAATATTCCAACCTCTGAAAGCACTGAATATCTGCCACTTATAAAACTTCTATGCTCTATAAAGTAAAATTTCATCTTTTTTGACAATAAGTATAAAGATCTATTATTTTTTTCAGTTACTATAATTAAATTTTTTGAATTTTTTTTTAAAATTTTAAAAGCTAATAGGTTAGATAGTGTCTCTAAGGTTTCTCCTGATTTAGAAATAACTATAAATAAAGTCTTATTAATTTTAAAATTTTTTTTAAAGATAACTAATTTTTCTTCATCTATATTATCAAAAAAATGAAAATCCTTTTTTATTTTTGACTTTAGAAATCCATATATTGCCTGGGATCCAAGGATTGATCCGCCCATTCCTATTAGAACAACTCTGTTATATCTTTTAAATTTTTTTAGATCTTTAATTTGAAAATTTATTTTGAATTTCCTGCTTAAGGTGTAAAAAACATCTTTTTCTATATCTTGGTACTTATTTATGTTTGATAAATTCTTGTTATATTTAATTTGCAAATTTTTATTTAAATTCAAATTAAGATGATCTTTTTGTATAAAATTTTTATAAATTATTTTTTTATTTTTCACTTACCAATTTTATTTAAAATAGATTGTTCTACAGATGTAGGGTTTGATTTTGGAGTTCCTGATTGATTAGGGATTTTTAAAATTTTATTTATATCATTTTTTGTGTCTACTTCTCTTTTTATTGTTCCTGGAATAGGCAAAGTATCATAATCTGGGGGAAGCACTAAAGGTTGCCTTTTTTTTACGAGAAATTCATCTGTTGTTTTTATTTTTTCATTTCTTAAAACTTTACCTGCTTCAGACATTGTGCCACAAGAATACAAATGAAACATTATGAATATATATAATAATGATCTGCTAATTTTTTTCATCTTTCAAAATCAAATCTTTGGTAATAAAAACTAAAATTCCAATAGTTATGAATATATCCGCGATATTAAATGTAAACCAGTGAAAATTTTTATAATGTATGTCTATAAAATCTGGTACTGCATAGTAGGTTAATCTGTCGTAGACATTTCCTAATGCGCCTCCTAATATCAAGGAAAATAATACTTTATCTGTCATTTTAGAATTTAAGATCAAATAAATCAAAAACATTATAACAAAACATATTATTCCCGTAATAAAATTATAGATTAGACTCGATTCCGAGCTAAATAAACCAAACCCTATACCTGTATTCCAAACTAAATCTAAATTGATAAAATCATTTATAAATAATGAGTTATTATCTATAAAAAGTTCAATTATTTTAATTTTACTTAATCTATCAAAACTAAATGTAATTATAATAACAGTTAAGCAAATTAGATTTTTGATATTAAAGTGAGCTAAAATTTTATTTTTTTTATCCATTTTATGTACTGGATTTAACCATATTTTCGCATCTCTCACATTTATTTTCTAAAATTTTCCAACAACGAGGACACTTGACACCGTTAGTTTTAGAGACTTCAATTTTAAATTCTTTGTCTTTTCCTTTTATTTTTTGAGCTTTTGATGTAATGAAATATTCAGCTAGGTCTAAACCATCTAATAGAGCAAAATTCTTCCCGTCTACAGTTATTTTAATTTCTGCCTCTAAACTAGAACCAATTTCTTTATTAGATCTTTTTTCCTCAATAGCTATATTTGCTTCTTGCTTAATCTTAAATAATTTTTTCCATTTTTCATCTAAATCTTTATTGCTCCACTCTTTTGGTATTTTTAAAAATGTATATTCATGAATACTTCTATTATCTTTACTTACAAGACTGTAAATTTCATCTGTTGTAAAAACGAAAATAGGGGCAAACCATTTAAGCAAACACTCAAGAATTATATTTAAAACTATGACACAATCTTTTCTCTTTTTTGATTCTAAACTATCACAATATAAAACATCTTTTCTTATATCAAAATAAAAAGAGGAGAGATCCAAAGTGCAAAAATTTAATAATTCTTTATAAAGTTTATGAAAATTATAATTTTTTAAATTATCTTTAATAGAACTATCTAATAAAAATAATTTATGTAAAATATATTGTTCCAACTCATTAAATTTTTTTAAGTTAAGAGTCTCTAAATTTTGCTTCTGGAAATTATCTTTTATATTTCCTAAAATAAATCTAAAGGTATTTCTAATTTTTCTATATGATTCGGCATGTTGGGAAAGTATGGTCTTATCTATTCTTAAATCCTCTGCGTAATCAGATGAGGCAACCCAAGCCCTTAAAATATCTGCTCCATAATTTTTTAAAATTTCATCTGGAGAAATAACATTTCCTGAAGATTTAGACATTTTTAAACCTTTTCCATCAACAACGAATCCATGGGATAAAATATTTTCAAAAGGTGCTCTTCCTCTAGTTCCGCATGACTCTAATAATGAGGAATGAAACCAACCTCTATGTTGATCAGAACCTTCTAAATACATATCAGCAGGCCATTTTAAATCTTTTCTTTTTTCTAAAACAAAACTATGGGTAGAGCCGCTATCAAACCATACTTCCACAATATCATTTAGTTTTTCGAAATTTTTTGGATCGTAATTATTTCCTAAGAATTTTTTTGCGTCATCAGTAAACCAACAATCAGAACCCTCTTTTTCATAGATTTCAGCGATTCTATCAATTACTTTTTGGTCTCTTAATGGCTCTTTTGTTTTTTTATCAATGAATATAGGTAAAGGTACCCCCCAAACTCGTTGTCTTGAGACACACCAGTCAGGTCTTCCCTCAATCATAGATAACAGTCTATCTTTCCCTTTCTCTGGGTAAAATTTAGTATCGTTAATTGCCTTAATCGCTTTTTTTCTTAATGAATTTTTTTCCATCGAGATAAACCATTGTGGTGTAGCTCTATAAATTAAGGGCGCTTTAGACCTCCAAGAGTGAGGATAGCTGTGATTAAGTTTATCATTTTTTAATAATCTTTTTTGTTCTTTAAGTTTTTCGATCACCAGAGGATCTGCCTTAAAAACATGCGTTTTTTCAAAGAAAGGGACTTCGTTTGTATATAACCCCGCATTATCTACAGTATAAGTAGAAGTAATATTATTTTTTAAACATAAATTAAAATCATCAGGCCCATGACTTGGTGCGCAGTGCACTATTCCTGTTCCTTGCTCTAAATCAACAAAATTTGCTTCTAACATTGGAACATCGTAATCAAACTTCATTTCTAAGAATGGGTGACTACAAATTGTTCCTTGGAACTCAGAACCTTTAAAAGTTTTTATAACTTTATAACTTTTTATTTCACAAGATTTTATAATCGATTCAAGTAAGTTACTAGCAACAACGATTTTTTTATCATCAAAGAAGTTAAGTTGATTTATTTCAACAAGTGAATATTCAATATTATTATTATATGCCAGAGCTTTATTTGCTGGAATAGTCCAAGGTGTAGTTGTCCAGATTATAACATTAGAGTTTTCTAAAAAATTTTTCTTGGTTTTTTTAATTTTAAAAGCAACAAAAATTGTATTTGAAGTGTGATCCATATATTCTACTTCGGCATCAGCTAAAGCTGTTTTTTCAACAGTTGACCATAAAACAGGTTTGAAACCTTGATATAAGCTGCCGTCTAAAAGAAATTTACCGAGTTCTCTTACGATTTGTGCCTCTGCTTCATAACTCATTGTAGAATAATAATTTTCAAAATCTCCTACCACTCCTAATCTTTTAAACTCTTTGACATGAACTTGAATCCATTCTTTTGCAAACTCTCTACATTCTTGTCTGAAATCTTTTATCGGAACTTCATCTTTATTTTTTTTCTTTTTTTTATACTGTTCTTCAATTTTCCACTCTATAGGTAAACCATGACAATCCCAGCCTGGCACATATACAGAATCTTTACCGTTCATCTGATGAAAACGGGTAATCATATCCTTTAAAATTTTATTTAGAGCAGTACCCATATGGATATGGCCATTAGCATAGGGTGGTCCATCATGTAGAATAAACTTTTCTTTTCCAAGTGAGTTTTTTCGTAATTTTTGAAAAATTTTATTTTTTTCCCATTTATCTAAAATTAATGGCTCTTTTGTATGCAAATTTGCCTTCATGGAAAAAGCGGTTTTTGGAAGTTGTAAATTCTCTTTAGACATTTTTTTTAGATTGAATTATATCAATTTTTATTTGTTTCTTCAGTTGTTCTAGGCCATTAAACTTTTTTTCTGATCTAATAAATTTAATAAATTTTATAGTTAACTCTTTATTATATAAGTTTTTGTTAATTCCAAATATATTTACCTCTAAAAGTAAATTAAGACCATTAAATGTCGGTCTATAGCCAATATTCGCTATTCCCCTTTTTTTAAATTGTTTAGATTCAACTATAACAGAATAAACACCTAATTTAGGTATTATGTAATCCCTCATGCTAATATTACAGGTTGGAAATCCAATTAGTCTACCTCTTTTTTTTCCTTTAATAACTCTACCTTCAATGGACCAAAGTCGACCTAAAAGTTTATTTGCTTCTTTGATGTTACCATTAACTATTTTTTTTCTAATTATTGTTGATGAAATTATTTTTTTTGATTTATTAAGCGGAGAGGTAATAATAGTTTTGTATTCCAGTTTTTTCTCATAGTTTCTAAGTAAAGCTGTATTGCCTTTCCTATTTTTTCCGAATCTAAAGTTTTTGCTAACAAAAATATATCTTGATTGAATTTTATCTTTAATTATCCTTTTGATAAAATGTTCTGCACTAAAAGAGGAGAATTTTTTGTTAAATCTAATAATAACTAAAAAATCTAATTTAAATTTTCTTAATTGAAATTTTTTTTGATTTAATTGGTTAATTCTATGATTTTTTACTTTTGGATTAAAAAACATTACTGGCATTGGTTCAAATGTTATTAAACCAAATGGAAGTCTCTCTTTTTTTGATTTAATTTTTGCTTGTCTTAAAACTTTTTGATGACCTAAATGAATACCATCAAAATTACCAATCGCTACTACGCTATTTGTATGTTTTTTTTCTATGATTAAATTTTTGTAAATTTTCATTTTACCATTTAAGCTCTTTTTGAAAATAATCTATTTTTACATTATATTTTGATAATAGATTTGGAAGATCTTTATCCATTTTGAATTCATTTCTATGGACTCCGCTATAAATAAACAAGCTGTCAATATTTAAATTATTAGCTCCTTTGATATCTGTTCTTAAATTATCACCAATTGCTAAAACTTTTTCTCCTTTCTTGAAACACATCTCATAAATCTCTTTGTGAGGTTTTCCATAATATATTACCTCACCCCCCATGGACTCGAATAGCTTAGCAATTGATCCTGCGCAAAGTTCTTCAACGTCTCCTCTATGAACTACTAGATCTGGATTTGTGCATATTAGTTTTTTTTTTGTGTAATCTTTAAGTAAAGATTTATAATAAATTAAATTATTTTCTTCTTCATCGAAAAATCCAGTACAAAGTATAAAATCACACTGTTCTAAAGAAGTTTTATTTTCTTCTACTTTTTTAAATATTGAGTTATCTCTGACTGGTCCAAGATGGTAGAATTTTTTTCCAAATTTATGTTGATTTACCGCTTGCATTGCAGCTTCGCCAGATGTCACAACTTTGGATAAAAATTTTTCATCCATTTTCATCTTTTTCAAAAAATCTATGACTTTTAAACTGGGTCTAGGCGCGTTTGATAAAAAAACAATTTTTTTTGAATTTTTATTTAAATTTTCAATAACTTCAATTGCTTTTGGATTTAATGATATTCCGTTGTGCATCACGCCCCATAGATCTATTACATAAGTATCGTAAGAGTTAAATATTTCAGATAAATGATTTAAATTTCTCAATTTTTATAGTCTCTCCTTCAATTGTATCCAAAAATATAGCAAATTCGCCTTTTTTTAATGATTTTTACCTCTTGAAATCTTTACAAAACTCACCATATCAGCCCTACATCAAAATTTATAGGAGAAATAAGTATGAAATTTAGACCCTTACACGATCGTGTGCTTATAAAAGTATTAGATAGCGAAGAAAAAACTGCTGGAGGTATAATAATTCCTGATACAGCTAAAGAAAAACCGCAGGAGGGTGAAGTAGTTGCTGTTGGCCCTGGTTCCAAAAATGAGAGCGGTAAAATAACGCCAATGGATGTTAAAGTAGGCGACATCGTTCTTTTTGGGAAATGGTCTGGAACAGAGGTAAAAATAGACGGCAAAGAATATAGCATTATGAAAGAAGCTGACATAATGGGAATTTCTAAAGGAAAAAAATAACATTATAGGAGAAATATTATGGCAAAAGTAATTAAATTTGATACCGAAGCAAGATCTCAAATGCTTAAAGGTGTAAATACACTAGCTAATGCAGTTAAAGTAACTTTAGGTCCAAAAGGAAGAAATGTAGTAATGGACAAATCTTACGGTGCTCCAAAAATTACTAAAGACGGGGTCTCAGTAGCAAAAGAAATAGACCTTGATGACAAATTTGAAAATATGGGTGCCCAAATGGTCAAAGAGGTTGCAAGCAAAACAAACGATAATGCTGGAGACGGAACAACAACAGCAACAATTTTGGCTCAAGGTATAGTAAATGAGGGTTTAAAATATGTAACCGCTGGAATGAATCCTATGGATATCAAACGAGGAATAGATAAAGCCGTAGAATTTGTAATAGATAAATTAAAAACTACATCAAAAAAGGTTAAAGCAAATGAGGAAGTTGCTCAGGTAGGAACAATTTCTGCAAATGGTGAAAAGTCTATTGGAGATATGATTTCGAAGGCAATGCAAAAAGTTGGTAATGAAGGTGTTATTACTGTAGAGGAAGCGAAAGGTGTTGAAACTGAATTAGACGTTGTTGAAGGAATGCAATTTGATAGGGGATATCTTTCACCTTACTTCGTTACAAACACAGAAAAAATGACCACTGAGCTAGACAACCCTCTTGTTCTTTTAGTAGAAAAAAAATTAACTAATTTGCAACCAATGGTTCCATTATTAGAGTCTGTTGTTCAGGCTAATAGACCTTTAATGATTATATCTGAAGATGTTGAAGGCGAAGCTTTAGCAACTTTAGTTGTAAATAAGTTAAGAGGAGGATTAAAGGTTGTTGCAGTTAAAGCTCCAGGTTTTGGGGATAGACGAAAAGCTATGCTAGAAGATATTGCTATCTTAACGGGAGGGCAAGTAATTTCCGAAGATATTGGTTTAAAATTAGAAAACGTAAAAATAAATGATCTTGGCTCTTGTAAGAAAGTTAAAATAGATAAAGAAAATAGTACCTTAGTAGCTGGAGAAGGTAAAAAATCTGATATCGAAGCAAGATGTAATCAAATAAGATCCGAAATAAGTGAAACAACGTCGGACTATGATAAAGAAAAACTTCAAGAAAGATTAGCTAAACTTGCTGGTGGAGTTGCGGTTATTAAAGTTGGTGGAGCTACTGAAGTAGAAGTTAAAGAAAGAAAAGATAGAGTTGAAGATGCTCTTAATGCAACTAGAGCTGCTGTTGAAGAAGGAGTAGTAATCGGTGGTGGTTGTGCATTACTTTACGCTGCACAAGAT
>MDTB01168185.1_pt1 | contig 16365 bp, 16 predicted proteins | sample 811161 | NCBI WGS metagenome assembly MDTB01 (sample SAMN05326650, study PRJNA326480) | marine metagenome | isolation source: seawater | place: Mediterranean Sea | collected 2009 | reverse complement strand
TTGCCCAGCAGAATGCCCAGTAAGCAGGGGAATCGAGTATCGCCAGCATTTCTTCCTGAGGAAGGCTTCCCTGGGGGTAATCAGCGCTAAGCAGGTATAGGGAAATCTGCGGGCATAGGGGTAAAAACGTTTGTTCCAGGCGTGACGAAACGATGATTTCTGCCAGATTGTTATTCAGTGTCTCAGGGTCCATTTTTGAACCACCTCATAGGGGGGATGTGATGCAATTCACGGTTTGGGCCAATACTTCCGAAATTGATGGAGCAGCCCATATGACCGTGATAAATATTGTACCCAGATACAAACTGAATGACGAAAAACATGAAGATTTCGAGAAGTGCAGAGGTAATCCCGTTTCTGGATACGAAGCGTAACTTCACCATTATCAAGGCGGTCAAGGAAGCGGTAGAACTCAAAATGAGCTATCTGTTGAAGGCTTTGTCATCAATGCGGGTGATGCACTTTTTGAAGAGATGTGGTGCGAAGATAAAGCGGAAATTTTGCGGCGACAGTTCAATGTTGTGAGGTATCTGAACGAGCATGCGAAATATTACGAACCGCGGCTTTACCAGGACATAGATTATCTATGGGAGCAACTGCCAACGGGCGAGCAGATGGAGTTGCCAGCTGGTCCAGTGTCCGAGCTGATCACGCTGAATAGTCAGAAGCTGTAGAATCACTACAAGATACTGATTAACGAGATTCGTCAAAGATTAAAGTACCTGCTGGGTCGCGATGTAGTGCACTTTCCTTTATCGCCAGAGAATTTCTACATCTCCTTTGGGCAGACGATGGATGACAGCGGTCTTTCCTATCAGGAAAGATATACACTCGAGGTGTTGTTTCATCGCTTTGTAATGGATCGTTACGGTCACGGGACGCTCATTGAACTTCGGGTAGATGTTCGTACCGCATAAAAAAAGAAACCTCGCCGAAGCGAGGTTTCCAGATAGGGCTTGGCCGGGACAGTGAAGGACGAATCCCACACCGCTTGGTCGTTCCCTCCGGACCCGAAGGTCCGGTTTGAGTCTTTCAGACCAGAACCGAAGTTCTGGTCTTCGGACTCGTGCGATCTTCGTCTCTGGCTTCTTCCCGCGTCTCCTGTTCGCCGAAGCTCCCGTTCCTCGCGAATGCCCACCTGGGCTTCCAATCGCTGCTGCTTCCGAAATTCAAACGTCTTTGACTCATCCGCAACGTGACCCTAAAATCGTTATTTTAGGACGCCTTGCTACGTCCTCATCAATTGGGTCGATCGCCGTCAATTGATGAAACGGACACCTGACTCATGTTTGCTCCCCGAGGGGGTCATCCACTGCCTCCGAAGAGGCTCGCCAGTTACCCTTAAGCCGCCGTTGCCCCAGCGACCCAGACCCGGCACAGGTCTTTCGGTTGAGGCAGGTTCATGGTTACCCGTTTCCGGCTAACTAGCCTGCTTCACCGTTGGAAACCAATTTAGCATAGGCAGTGATAATGGCTATTGAAATGTTTGCAACCAGCGGTGGATAGGTTGTGGATAACCGGGGGGTAACTATTCACAGATAGGGGGATAAGCCTGTGCACTATGACGTGGAGACTAGATTGGTTCTATAACGCATTTATTTATAACAACATATCATGAATGAGCTAAATTCATGTTGCCCCTGCAAAGGTCCATCAGCGACAGAAAATTGATGCAGAGGAGTTCGCCGGGGTGCTAGTGGCTCTATAGGATTGGTCTATCGCCCACATCTATCGCTAACATATCAATAAAGGTGCGATACTTGCTTGCCAGGCCAGGTAGAACCTGATTTGATTACGCTGCTAAATTTCAAGGTGCGACCCCATGCCAGAGCTGCTTTCAAAAGAAACTATATTGGTGCGTGATTCAGCCGAAGCCTTTGTGAATGATGTGCTGCTGCCGCTCGAGGCTGAACTCGAGGACGACTCGGTTCCAGATGAGGTAAAGAATAAGGTCCGAAGTGCCTCCCAACAGGCAGGTTTTTATTATAAGACTCAACCGACGGAGTTTGGTGGCAAGCCTGCCGGTGTGTTGGAGCTCACCATGCTGCGGGAGCTATGGGCGCAAGCCAATTCTCCATTGACCAATTATATTTTCGGACCCGGCCCAGGAATTCTTCATGCCGCTCAAGGCGAACTCAAAGACAATTACCTGGATCCCGTGATGCGCGGCGAGAAACGAGGTGCATTCGGTTTCACAGAGCCGGATACTGCAAAAAGACCGAGTTGGGCCCGTATTGATGGAGATACCCTGATCATCAATGGACAAAAATCTTACGTCACCGGAGGTGCCACTGCTGATTTTGTCTCCGCGCTTATTAACGTTGAAAACGAAGGTGGTAGTAAAGCTGGCACCGCCATGGTTGTAATTGATCGCGAGGCGGATGGCGTAACCATAGAGCGGGAGTTTGCATCCATGGAAGGCGGCGGACACGTGTCGATGACTTTTCATGATGTGCGAGTTCCAATCAGCAGGGTGATCGGCAAGATTGGTGAAGGGATGCCTCGCGCTCTTGGCAATATAGGAAATGTAAGGCTCATGATTTCTGCTCAGGCCACGGGAATGTGCATGTGGGTTATAGACTTTGTCGAGCAGCACCTGCTTGCTCCCCATAGAAGTGGCACCCCCCTGGGTGAACGTGAAGGGGTCAGGATGAGGTACGCGGATATGCGTATCGAGACCTATGCCGCTAGAAGCGCGTTATATCGCACGGCGCGCATTGCAGAAAGCGAAGACAACGATGTGAATGAGACCATTGCTACCAAAGTATTTTGTACGGAGGCGGCGGGGCGCGCAGTGGATATGGCGGTGCAACTGGTTGGCGGTCAGGCGCTCGTAAGAGGTCATCCTCTGGAAGCCGCCTACCGTAAGGTCAGATCTCTCAGGCTGACGGAAGGGGCCAGTGATTTGCTTCGAATTAATCTCGCCAAGGGTAATCTCGAGTTACGTAAAGGTCGTTTGTAACCGGCGAAAGCACTGTCCTTTGCGATCGGACTGTCGGAATTTTTGCTTTTCCTGCTACAACCGGTGATAGCCAAACTCCTGCTGCCAACTTTTGGTGGGGGCGCATCCATCTGGATTACCAGCATGGTCTTTTTCCAGGTGATGCTGTTGCTGGGTTATGGATTAACGCACTGGCTAATTCAGCAGCTCGGCATTAGAAAACATATGTACTTTGCGGTGGCACTCTTGCTGTGCTCGATGGTGGTTATGCCTTTGGGAGTAGCAAACGCCCAGAATAGTTTCGACGCTTCTGCATTGCATCTGTTGTTCCTATTGCTGCTTTCGGTAGGCCTCCCGTATCTGATGTTGTCTACAACTAGCCCGACGCTTCAATACTGGATGGCGAATGACGTTCGTATGGTTAACGTTAACCCCTACATTCAATAGGGCGTATCCAACGGTGGTTCTCTTTTAGGACTGTTGATTTACCCGTTTGTTGTGGAGCCAGCGTTTGATAATCCAATGCAGACGAGTCTGTGGAGCGTTCTGTATCTTGTCTATGGTGATATTGTTTTGATATCCCTTGTGCAATTTGCACGTGCTAACCTGGTCGCTATGGAAATAGCATCATTTGCGTCCAGGTTTCGTTTTATCTGGTTCATTCAAGCAATGGTGCTTTCGGCTCTGCTACTGGTGGTAACTCATTACCTCACGCTAGACGTAGTAAATCTGCCGCTACTTTGGGTGGCACCTCTCTCCATATATCTGATTACCTTTATTGTCTGCTTTTTGTTCCCTACCGTATCGAAACCGTCGCAGGCGCGCACAGCGATCGCCGTATTGTCTTTGTTGTTGCTCATGCTCACCAGTCGGCCCGAAATGGGGCTTGGCCTAACGGTGCGAATCTTGTCTGCGCTTGCCTGTCTTTGTGTGTGTGCATGGTATTTCACGGTGACCTTGAACGTAGCAAGCCGGATAAGCAGGGCGGCACAGGTTTCTACTTAACCATCGCCAGTGGTGGGGCGGCAGGGAGTATCCTGGCCGGACTGATTTCGCCGATGGTATTCAAGACGACGTTCGAGTTCTCGATCGTCGTATTGGCGGCACTGTATTATGTGGTGGCAACTGGGCCTGGTTTTAACTCGAAGAGAGTACTGAGAGTATTTGTAATTGCTGCATTGGTGCTGGCTTATGCCTCTCACGAAACTTCTCTCGACGGTCAAACCATAGCCCGCGAACGGAGCTTCTATGGTACCTATGCCGTGAGAGATGTTGATGGCGTGCGGCGACTGGTTGCTGGTACTTATGTGCATGGCGAGCAGTTTTTGGATGAAGCGAAGGAGCGAATTCCCATCGCCTATTACCACAAAGAGACGGGTGTCGGTATGTTATTCGAGCTAATCCCAGTCAGCAGAGTGGCACTTGTCGGGCTAGGGGTGGGCTCTCTGGTTGAATACGGAAACGCTTCCACGCAATTTGATATCTTTGAGCTCGATGGCGCAGTGGTAAGGTTGGCGCCCGAATACTTTTCGGTGCTGTCTGATACCCCCTCGCAAAAGACATACGTCATCGGTGACGGCAGATTAGGGTTGCAACGATCTGCCGGCAATTATGACCTTATTGTCATGGATGCGTTTGCCAGTGGATCGATACCTACCCATCTTGTGACAGTGGAGGCAATTGAAGAAGCCTTCCATAAACTAGCGGAACAAGGTGCTATTGCCCATCACATATCGAATCAAAATGTGGATCTATTACCGGTGCTCTCAGCGATCGCGGCTGAACTGAATGTCGCAATCAGAATTCATGAGTCAATCAGCAACGATGCGATGTACATGTATCCAGCCAGATGGTTCGTGCTGACCAGGAGTAGTTAGCTTGTTAGGAGTCTCGATCAGAAGGAAAAGTGGGAAATACCTGATGTCACGGGGATATTATGGCGCGACGATGCGTCTGATATTCAATCGGTGCTTACTTTCTGACGTTTGGGTTCTTCTTCAATCGCGTCGCACTGCCATCCCATTCGCGATAACTTGTTCGCCAGAAATTCTGCTTTTTCCTCACAGTAACCACGTTCGTTTCTGGCACGCCAGGGATGCTCCACGCGGTTCTCGTTAGTTTTCTCATAGACTACCCGACATGGAACTGAACTCGGGGGATTGACGTATTCGACGCTAATAACGCGAACGCTCCCGGCGTGCTCGCAAACATATGCGGGACCTTCTTCGCTGGCGTAGGTGGTTGCGGTCACTGCTACAACAATACTAGCGAAAAGAAATGTTGCTGCAGACGATTGATAACGGTTCATGGTTTATCTCCTAGTCTTTCTTAGTAGGATCTGTCCATAGGTCTCTGGCCTCGAAGATTGCCTTGCCTGAAGGTCGTTCAGCTTCCTTTGGCTCCGGTTCCAGTTTCGGTTCAGGTTTTCGAGGAGCGTCTTGTGGTGCAATAGGCTCAATGTCTTTCACCGCAAAGGTCGCTTTTCCGGTGGGCCTTTCAGGTACTTTGGTTTCTGTTTTTGGCTTCGGTGGCGGCTCAGGCTTACGGGGGACTTCCTGAGGTCCGGCGGGCTCAATATCTTTAGCTACAAATGCTGCTCTTCCGGCCGATTGGCCTTTCCTTGCTTCCAATTTTCGACGAATTTCTTCGGGTGTTTGTGCGACTTCCCGTTTGGGCTCTTTTGGTTCTGGTTTTCTTGGCGGGTCGCTTGGTGGTGCCACGGAGCTCAGTTCTTTGGACTCAAACCTTGATGCACCCTGGTTGCGCGCACCGGATTGTTCCAGTTTTCTTCTAATTTCCTCCGGCGTTCTGGCAATACCATCACCCCTATCGGGAGTGTCTTCGGCTGCATGGGCGACATCTTTTGATCCGAAGCTTGATGGGCCATCCGATGATGCCGTGGGTCCTGCAGTCTCTGAAATTACACCCGATAATTGGCGGGATTCGAATATTGCTTTGCCTCGAACTGCAGCGTCCATCAGCGCCTTATCATTCCCACCGGATTCGAAACATTCAGCTAGCAGTGCGATTTCCCTCGAAGCAGAATACAGCCCCTTGTCATGGTAATCGTTACCTTCTAGTGCCAGGCTCATTTCCTCTTGCAGGGTAACCTGATCTCGGTTTCGGATCTGATCCTGAGCTCTTCGCTCGGCACCAAAGCGGTCTTTAATCAATCCGAATGCGGGTTTTCCTTCACCGCTGGTCTGTCGTTTCGCTCTGATTTTGGTCTCGAGGTTGCGCCTGGTCCCCATGACTTGCCGGTGCACGGCATCGATAAATTCGACTGGGGTCTTCGCTCCCAGAAGTTTTTTCAAAGCAATTAACCTAGCGGTAATACTCTCATGTCTGTCGGTGCGCAGAGTAAGGTTACTTTCGTCACCACTATGCTCAAGTTCGTTCCAAAGGTGATCGAGAATCTCGTTCAGCGCATTACTAACCCCCGGATCAATAATGGCGGTTTTTGTAGAAGAGCCTTCAGCGGCTTTTGTAGACGAGCCTTCAGCGGTTTTTGTAGAAGAGCCTTCATTTGCGTTGTCTGATTTTCGGATACGCTTTAATTCTTCCAGCAGTTGCTCTTCTGCTTCTTCACAGGCGGTATCGATGGTATCTAGTAAAGGGTCGCTCATGCTTTTGTCTGGACTGATAAGTCGATTGCTATTCTTCGTACTTGGTGACTGCTTTTAGTATCTGCCGGCAGGTTATCTGACCGGTAAGTTTCCCTTGCTCGTCCATAACCGGTCGACGTCTGTGGCTATGGTCTAACATGGAAGAGGCTACTGCCAGAATGTCCTCACTTAACTGGTTTACCTCAACATCCTTAATCATAATGTCTCCGACGAGTGCGCCTCCAGGGTCTCCGCCATTGTAAACGCTGGTGACCATTGCACGCAGGCAATCGAGTTCAGACAGCATGCCGATGAGCTTTCCATCATCGTCGACTACTACAACACCCGAAACCTGGTTAGACAATATGAGATGCACCGCTGTGTAAACATCAGCATCGGCAGTCACTGTAACCGGGTCGGTGACTACATATTCTTCAACTCCAGACATTAACCCCTCCGGAATGTTCTATTTTCCACAGTTTGCGGTAATCGAAACGGTGAAGCAATGTATATAATGTAAGTATGAAGACTTACAAAAAGAGCAACTCACATCGCGGTTTTGCGACCTGTTTTGTGGCTGTGCAGCTACTATTTATGCCGCCACTGATCGCGAGCGACATATTAGATAGATTACAGGGCTATGAATGGAAGTTACCTGCCGAGCCCCTACGGGAAGAAGGTGCGCAGGCGGAGTTGATCCGAATTGCCTCGGACAGGACACAACCGAATTTTATACGGGCCCGGGCAGTTGCTGCGCTAACCGTATATCCAAGCGATGAGGTATGGACATTCTATAGCGCACGGATTACCGCGGCATCTGAGAACAACCCGGCGAATAAAGTGAGCCGACGCCGCACGGTGGATGCGCTCTGTAGTACCTTTTTGCCAGACCGGGCTGAGGCGATACAGGTCTTGCTTACGCCTTTGCTAAACGAAGATGACGCTCATCTTCGCGTGAGGGTTGCACAGTGTTTGGAAAACATCGATTCGCACGGCGCCAAATCTGCACTTGGTAGTTACCGATCTGGTATTGGTGAGTCGTGGGAATTGAAAGCGGGTCGGGTGGCACAGTGATTCCACAATCGAGTGAATTGGAAAGCGCTGCTTTCTGGCGGGATGGGTTTCTAATTCGTCGCGGATTGGCGGATCAAGATACCTGTCGAATTTTGGTGGATGTTGCCCGGGAGCACCTGGCGGGGCAGTTGGCACCAATCGAGTACGAGGTTGATATCCAATACCCGGGGGCACCTGAGAATGCTGATGCGGAAGGGGCCACAACCTCGAGACGTTTGCTACAGGCATTCTCACGACACGATCAATTTCGCCGCTGGGCACAAAGCAAGCAGGTTGTTGAGACTATCTCGACTTTGTTTAGCTCCCCGGAGGTTTCGTTGTCTCAATGTCACCACAATTGTGTAATGACCAAGCAACCTGGGTATAGCAGCGTCACACGATGGCATCAGGATAATCGCTATTGGTCCTTCGACGAGGAAAATCTGATTAGTGTGTGGCTGGCACTTGGCGCTGAGGACATTCAGAACGGGTGCCTTCGTGTCATTCCTGGATCTCATAGGTTTGAACTACAATCTGGCCGGTTTGATGCTGCACAATTTTTGCGCGCCGACCTTCAGGAAAACAAAGCGCTTGTGGCTGAATCCATACCTATCGAGTTGGAATGTGGCGATGTATTGTTTTTTCACAGTGAGTTGTTGCACGCGGCGGGAAGGAATCGAACCGAAGCGACGAAATATTCCCTGGTTTATACCTATCATCTGACCAACAACCGACCGATTGCGGGTACTCGGTCTGCACGGTTTCCGGACGTCTCCTTCTAACAATGAATTTTGTGAACAGGTTCACAAAAAATCCTTTTTAATCCGTCACTTATCAGCATAACCGAACCTTATATCAATTGTCTTTTGGAGCATATGGGGTAAGATGCTGTACAGTGACTTCATGACGAGAATAGACATGAATAGGCATACTGCACTAGGGAGCATACTAAGTAGCATCCTGATGCTACCGGTAATCTGTTCTCCGCTATTTGCCGCAAACTTTGACGAGACTGCTCTGTCTCCAAGTATCGTCACTATTTCTAACTATCAGGGTAAGGGTGTTAGCCAGAGTGGCAGCGGTTTTGTTGTTTAGGCTGACCGGTTCAACGGCTACGTGGTGACTAATATAGGTTGATTACCGAGAGTGACACGCTCACGGTGACTGTCCCTCATACTGGTGCTGAGCTTATAGCCCAGGTTCTGCAGGTAGATGAGACGCTTGATTTTGCGTTATTGAAGGTAAACGGCCTGAACCTTGCGCCGGTGGTATTTGGCACCTCACCCATTACTATCGGCGAGACGATCTGGACTGCCACGAAAGAGGGCAAAAACGTCAGTCTTGCCAGAGGTATTCTGCAGAGTAGCCAGCGAGTTCCTGGACAGGACTTTGGCGTCCTGCATCACAGTGCATCTCCCTGGCCAGGAAACTCATTGTTGTTAAACGATTGTGGAGAGGCGATTGGTTTCAATCGTTATGGTCCTGGGTCGAACCAGGCGATCGACGTTGCGACCATTGAACACTTGCTGGTTCGCCAGAATATCAAAATTACCGTCGCCTCCAATCCGTGCGTATCCGAACTTGAAGTTGCGCAGGAACAGGCTGACATTGCTGCGTCGGAGGCCCGTCAGGCGCAGATTGAGGCAGAGCGTGCACGTAAGGTGGCGGTAAATCTCGAATCGAGGCTGAAAGAATCGAATCTTCGAAACGAAGATTTGGTAGCGCAGACCCAGGATGCATGGAATAGGGCTGAACCGGCGCTGCAGGAAGCGACCATCGCCAAACAAAATGCGGAGAACATTCGCATAGAGCTGGAAACCAAAACTGCCGCGATTCAGGCAGAAACCAACGCAATTATGGAAACGCTAAATCGAGATCGAATGCTTGCAGAACAGCGTTTTGAGATCCAGTTGGCAGAACAGAAAAAGGGCGCAGAACGTCGCGAAACCATTCTGATCTCTGTTGTAACAGTCCTGGTCGTGCTTGCCATTGTTGCGATCATATTTCTTCGTACGCGAAGTACCAAAGCTGTGGCGCGCCCGATAGAAAGGCAGACTTCCCGTACAGAGATGCATAATGTAGACCTGGCCGAATACGTGCTCGATGGACGGGACGAGGACGGCATACGGTACCTTCTTCGTATCTCTGGAGACCAACTGGGTGGAGACGATGGCATCGTGATTGAGCGAAACCCCAAGGATTCACCCTATATCATCAATCATTCCGACGTATCGCGTAAGCATGCTCGAATGAGCCTTATGCAAGACCGGATTTTCATCGAGGATCTCGGATCCACCAATGGTACTTCGGTTAATGGTCAGGCGATTGAAGACAAGGGTCCTGTGATGGTCAATAACGGCGATCAGATTATTATAGGTTCTGTATTTATGAAATTGCGCGTACTGGATGACTAGATGCCCATTACATACCTTTAAATGTATGATTTTTCTGTTAAAATCGGCGACGGTTTGCTGGGTGTGAGCGCGGTACTCCGCGGATCGCGAATCGCGGCGTCGATTTACTCGGTCCTTCCGTTAATGAAAGAGATGATAATGCACGAGCAATTGCCTCGTGCTTTTCTAGCGTGGTGCATATGTCGGTCGTTGAAAAAGTAGCAAAAGAAGAAACTGCAGCTAACGTTGTTAGTGACGTTGTCGTCAGATTTGCCGGTGATTCCGGTGATGGTATGCAGTTAACTGGTAACAATTTTACAGAGGCGACTGCTATCTATGGCAACGATCTGGCAACGTTTCCAGATTTCCCTGCGGAGATTCGTGCACCAGCTGGTGCAACCTTTGGCGTGTCTGCATTTCAAATTTATTTTGGATCGGAAGATGTAACCACGGCAGGTGACGACGTTGATGTCCTCGTGGCAATGAACCCCGCGGCCCTGATAACGAACCTCGGGGATCTGGTTAACGGTGGCCTCATCATTGTTGACAATGACTCCTTCACAGATAAAAACCTGGTGCGAGCAGGGTATAAGGAAAACCCGCTAGAAGATGGATCGTTAGATGCATATCGTTTAATGTCGATTGAAATTGGGAAACAGGTACTAGGCGCAGTAAAGCCGTTTGGGTTGTCCCACAAATTTGCACTTCGATGTAAGAATATGTGGACGCTTGGCCTCGTTATGTGGCTATTCGATCGGTCACGTGAATCAACTATCGAAGGCCTAAAAGCCAAGTTTTCCCACAAACCGGAAATAGCTGACGCTAACGTTGCAGCGCTCAATGCAGGTCACGCTTACGGTGAAACTGCTGAGCTACCCACTGGCGTTGAGGTCTATAAAGTACCCAAGGCCGATGTTATGCCGGGTTTGTATAGAAATACAACGGGGACCGAAGCGCTGGCATATGGCCTGCTCGCCGGGGGACAGCTAGCCAGTTTGCCAATTATGTTTGCGTCATACCCCATTACTCCGGCGTCGAGTTTGCTGCACACACTGTCGGGCCAAAAACAATTTGATGTGATCACTTTCCAGGCTGAAGATGAAATTGCCGCGGCCTGTGCAGCGATTGGAGCGTCTTTTGCCGGGTCGCTTGGCGTTACGTCAAGCTCGGGTCCTGGCATATCTCTTAAGGGCGAGGCTATTTCGCTTGCCTGCGCGACTGAGTTGCCGCTTATCATCGTTAATACGCAACGTGGGGGACCATCAACCGGTCTACCTACCAAGACCGAGCAGTCAGATCTGAACCAGGCTTTGTTTGGCCGCCATGCCGATACGTCGCTGCCCGTCATTGCAGCATCAACCTGCGCTGATTGCTTCGATGTGGCGATTGAGGCTGTGCGTATTGCCACCAAATTTACTACCCCCGTCATTGTGTTAAGTGATGGTTATATTGCCAATGCGTCAGAGCCCTGGTATGTGCCGGATTTCAATGACTATGAACCGTTCCCGGTTCAGTTTGCTGATGACCCGGAAAATTTCACGCCGGCGAATCGTGATTCTGAAACCCTGGCCAGAGTTTGGGCGAAACCGGGAACCCCTGGGTTAGAGCACCGCATCGGTGGTATCGAAAAGAGTTTCGAGACGGGCGATATTTCCTATGACCCGGATAATCATCAGAAGATGACTGATGTTCGTAAGGCCAAGATTGATGGTGTTGCAAACTATATTCCGGAGCAAGCAGTCAGTCTCGGAAACGAAACCGGAAAGCTGGCAGTAGTCGGTTGGGGTTCCACCTATGGCGCCATTCATCAGGGTGTTAAACTATGCCGTGCCGAGGGCATGGATGTTTCTCATATCCATGTGCGCTACATGTGGCCCATGCCTTCGAACTTCGAAGAACTGTTGCGCGGGTTTGATCACGTGTTAGTGCCTGAAATGAACATGGGGCAGTTTGTTGAAGTTATTCGCTCAAGGTTTCTGATTGATGCACAAAGACTGAATAAAGTATCAGGTCAGCCATTTAAAATTCGCGAAATAGAAGAAGCGATCAAAGCGCTGCTGGAGTCATCATGAACGCTGAACAAAAGTTAACGTTAAAAGATTTTTCCTCTGATCAGGAAGTTAGATGGTGTCCGGGTTGCGGGGATTACGCGATCCTTAAAACGATCCAGAAACTTATGCCTACGCTCGATGTGCCGAAAGAGAATATGGTGTTTATTTCCGGTATCGGTTGTTCATCGCGATTTCCCTACTATATGGAAACCTACGGTTTTCATACGATTCATGGACGTGCGCCTGCCATTGCCAGTGGCGTAAAGCTTGCGAATCCGGATCTAGACGTGTGGGTTGTGACTGGTGATGGAGATGGCTTGTCGATCGGCGGTAATCATTTGCTGCACGTGTTGAGGCGTAATATCGATTTGCAGATTTTATTGTTTAACAACGAAATCTATGGTCTTACCAAAGGGCAGTATTCACCAACGTCACGGGTGGGTACCACGTCACCTTCGACACCCAATGGATCGATTGATCTACCACTCAGACCTTGCACGTTTGCGATCGGAGCAGGGGCCCGTTTTGTGGCGCGTAGTATTGATACGGAAGCCAAGCACCTGACACCAGTGCTGGAACGTGCGCATGAACATCAGGGCGCATCGTTCGTCGAAATCTATCAAAACTGCCCTGTCTATAACGACGGGATTTTCGATTACATCAAGGATAAGAAGAACGCAGCCGAATCAAGATTAATACTTGAGCACGGCAGTCCGCTGACCTTTGGTGCCGATAATGAAAAAGGTATTCGCCTGGATCCTAAAAACATGCATTTGGATATTGTCACTATCGGTGAAGATGGGGTTGAGCTCGAGGATATCCTGGTCCATGACGAAACGAACAAGGTTATGGCACATATGCTGGCTGAGTTGAAAGGGCCAGACTATCCGGAACCAATTGGTGTTCTGTACTGTAATCCAGCTGAGTCCTATGACACCGATGTGTATGCGCAGCGTGATCAGGTACGTGAGAACCTTGGTCCTGCAGATGTAAATACCCTGTTGCGCGGTGGTCATACCTGGACTGTAGAGTAGTCATTCCGACTTATGCCGCTACCTAAAATCGGGCGCGTTGCGCCATCGTTCACACTCCTGAATCAGGATGGAAAGAAGGTTTCTCTGAAGGATTTTCGCGACAAAAAGAACGTCGTGTTGTATTTCTATCCTAAAGCAATGACACCAGGATGTACCGTACAGGCCTGCGGAATTCGAGACACGAAGCGACGTTTCTCAAGTCGCCAAACCGTGGTCCTCGGTGTCAGTACAGATCCTGTGAAGAAACTCGCAAAATTTTGCGAAAAAGAAAATTTGAACTTCGATCTTCTGTCCGATGAGGATCACAAAATTGCCGATAAATATGGAGTGTGGGGACTCAAGAAATTTATGGGAAGGGAATACATGGGTATCAAACGCATGTCTTTCATTATCGGTAAAGATGGCAAGTTAAAGCACGTGATGGAAAAGGTTAACACCAAGGCCCACCACGATGACGTGCTCGATATTCTTGCCGAGAAGAAATAGCGCCTATGGAAGGGCTCGGCACAACCAGCACAATCGACGTGCAGGAAAAGCATCAATTCGATGTGACGTCGCTACAAGGATACATGGAAGATCATGTGGACGGTTTTTCAGGATCGCTATCCGTTCAGGAGTTTGCCTACGGCCAGTCAAATCCGACCTACCTTTTATCCTCTGGTGATCAACGTTATGTGATGCGGCGCAAACCGCCGGGTGAGTTGCTTAAGTCAGCCCACGCTGTGGATAGAGAGTACAAGGTTATTTCTGCACTACAGGACACAGACGTGCCCGTGCCTAGAACCTACGCGTTATGCACTGATGATGATGTTATTGGTACCTGGTTTTACATCATGGAATACGTGCAGGGCAGGGTGATTGCGGACAGCATCACGGGACCCTACAGCAACACGGATAGGTCAGAGATCTATGATGCAGCGAATGATGCGGTTGCGCGGTTGCACAACGTCGATTTTGAAGCTGTAGGCTTGTCAGATTTTGGTAAGCATTCGGACTATGTCGCAAGACAGATTAGCCGCTGGAGTGGTCAGTATGAGTACACCAAAACGGTTGATAACCCGTATATGGATAATCTGATCGAGTACCTGGGAAACAATATCCCGAACGATGACTCATGCAGTGTGGTGCATGGCGATTTGCAGGTTGCCAATATGATCTATCACCCTGAACACAATGAAGTGATAGCGATGCTGGATTGGGAATTGAGTACTTTGGGTAGTCCTTTGGCGGACTTTGCTTACCTCTGTCGATTCTTTCGTGAAGGTCTCAGAAACCTGGATAACGAATCGCTAGGGATTCCTTCGGAAGAAGATTATGTTCAACGTTATTGCGAGCGCACTGGTCGCGATGGGATTGATGATTGGGACTTCTACCTGGCTTTTAACCTTTTCAAGATGGCTGCAATTCAACAGGGGATTGCGAAACGTGTTCTGGATGGTACGGCCGCCAGTAAGCAGGCTGCTGACGTAGGTGCCGCTGCTATTCAAACATCCAAGGTTGGCTGGGCGCAGATAGACAAGAGCGTTAAGCTGGATTAATTCTTCAATTGTCGCAATTGGTTTGCGATATCTGTCACGTGATCATCTGGTGAGCCGATTTCACCAAGCGTCTGTTCAAGTCGAAATACGTACTCGGTGTTGTCTCCACTTGGTCCACTGGCTCCAAAGATTTGTTGTGCTATATCTGAAGTTTCTGCGTGGCCAAGGTAATTTGGGTTGTCTCCGCTCGCAAAATAGGTAATCCCGTTTACACTTTCGCCAGTTTCCAGGTGGAGGTCTATCTCCAGTCTGTCGTAGCCTCCACGCTCCCTATAATCCAGCGCAGCGAGCGTGTCTTCTATTCCGTCGTTTGATAGCCGGTAAGCGATTCCCCAGCAAATCTCTTTCGGGGAGTCGATCAGTGTGACGACTCTACCTGGACTGCCCGGTATGCCTCGATGATCGACGGAACCCTGGTAGAATCGGCGGGACCATCCCTTGATGTGCGCGGTACTGCGTTCAGCGAAGGGGAAGTCCACTTTCCACAAAATGGATCCATAACCGAACACCCAGAAGTCGTTTGGCATTGTTTACTTTCCACGGGTAAGATCGAAACCTTTGCGCGAGCAGTCTACGTTAGTTGGATGTCTTAAGCTATTGAAAATAAAGGGTCATTTGAAGAATTTGCTGGACCAGATTGGATTGCTGGCACTTAATCTGGCAGCACGCATGGGTTCGTATGAGAAACGGACTGAGGCCTATGGATCGCATCCGCGACAGGTGCTTGATTGGTACCAGGGGGAGGGTGAAGATCGCCCGGTAGTAATGTTCTTCTATGGTGGTAATTGGCAGAGTGGTCACCGATCAGACTATCGCTTCGTTGCCGACGGGCTGTTGGCCATTGGCTGTGATGTGGTTTTACCGGATTACCGGTTATATCCGGAAGTCAGGTTCGCCAATATCGTTGCGGACACGAAGGCAGCGTTTGCCCATGTTTCTTGTAAGACCGATGCACCGATTATTATCATGGGCCACTCGGCTGGTGCGCAATTGGGTGCATTGCTTGCGTTAAACGGTGGCGATAAGCGTGTTTCCGCATTCGTCGGGCTGGCGGGTCCATATGATTTCTACCCGTATACGGAAGCTAGTCACTGGGACCTTTTTGGGCCGGTAACCGAGTACTCCAAATCTCAACCAGTGAACTTCGTTAATGAAACGGCACCACCGTTTTATTTACTGCATGGCGAAGATGATCAAAGGGTAAGACGAGGTCATTCGAAGAGCCTGATGGAGAAACAGCGCGCTGCTGGTGGAGTAGCGAATCGAGAGGTTTATCGATGCATGGGACATGTGGACATCATCCTGGCCTTTTCACGTTTCCATCGCTATCGCAGCCAGGTAGTGGCAGATATAAGCCGCTTTATTGAAGCTTCCGGGTAAACGGGGAAAAAAAGAGGACATATCGTGATTGAGCAAGTCGATGTCAAGGTTAACGGCCAGGGGTTGCATGACATAACCAAGCCAGTAACTGATCTGGTGGCGGGGAAGGATGTAGCTGAAGGCCTCTGTACACTGTTTATTCAACACACCTCGGCGAGTCTTGTGATTCAGGAAAACTATGAGCCGAGTGCCAGGTACGATCTGGAACAATGGCTCAACAAATTAGTGCCGGAGGATCCGAGTCTCTATACCCACACCACGGAAGGTCCTGATGATATGCCGGCGCATATCAAATCAGCGCTCACTTCGACCAGTATTGGCATTCCGGTGATTGGAGGGAAAATGGCACTTGGCACTTGGCACTTGGCAC
>MDTB01007669.1_pt1 | contig 16366 bp, 8 predicted proteins | sample 811161 | NCBI WGS metagenome assembly MDTB01 (sample SAMN05326650, study PRJNA326480) | marine metagenome | isolation source: seawater | place: Mediterranean Sea | collected 2009 | reverse complement strand
CCCAACCTCTTCCCGTATTGAAAGGGCCAGCACTATTGAAGTGATGTGGATCTACGCCACCAATATTATAAGTGGGTCCGTTGTCACTTGTGAAAATAATTAAGGTATTGTCATACAATCCCAGGGCTTTAAGTTTATGAACGAGCTCTCCCACTTGTTGATCGAGCAAATTAATCATGGCAGCGTAGGTGGCTCTTGGATATTGATTGGGAAAGTAACTCTGACCTCCTGTATACGGTAATTCGGCTCCTATTATTTCATGGTATTTGGTTTGATATTTTTTTGGTATTTGTAACGGCAAATGCGGTAGCGGCGATGCATAATAAAGAAAAAATTGATTTTCTTTATTTTTATCAATGAAATTAAGGGCCAGTTCATGCATCAAAGAAGGTGCATACGCGCTTTGCTCAAAAGGACTATAGGATTTGGAATCATTGGGATCAACTAAAGAATCTAATGACATGCCTGGCGAAATTAGTTCATTATTCAGCCCTATTTTTTGTTCATTTTTCCATAAATGTTTGGGATATAAATTGTGTGCTTGTCTTTGGCAATTATATCCATAAAAATAGTCAAAGCCCTGCTTGTTTGGGGTACCATCGGTTCCGGGAGCACCCAAGCCCCATTTACCGACTAAGCCCGTGATGTATCCACTCTCTTGTAACATTTCTGCTAAAGTAAAAGTAGTATCTGGAATGGGTCTTTGACCCTCCAATGAGGCATCAGCAACGGCTGCGGCATAATTCCAAACATCCCCCCGCTCAGCCCATTCATCGTTTCCTCTTATGTAAGCATGTCCTGAATGCAGCCCGGTGAGCAGCATGTATCTACTGGGCGCACAAAGTGGTGAGCCACTGTAATGCTGAGTAAACCTCATACCATCACGTGCAAGTGCATCAATATGGGGTGTTTGGATAATTTTTTGGCCATATATTCCCAGTTCTCCATATCCTAAATCGTCGGCAAGGATATAGATAATATTAGGTTCAGTCAAATTTACTTCGACTGAATGACACTGAAATAAGGTTGTAATCAGTAATAATATGAGGGGTAAGAATGAATTTTTCATCCGGTTAGAAGAGTATTATTTTTTAAATTTATGCTGCCTAAAGAGTAATTTCATATTTCAAATCTAGTTTATAAGGGATATAAAGAACTATCTTCTTGTCCTCTCGCCAGTAGATACGTCATTAAATCTACAATCTCTTGTTCATTGAGGCGATTTAATAAAGCAGGAAACATTTGTGATTGTCGGGAGCGTTTTTTTTCTTTTATTGAGGAAAGATGAATTTTGGTCACCTTTTCGGGAGTGAAAGGGTTTAGCATGACCAATAGAGAATCGCTCGTTTCTTCTATTATTTTGGCTAACCAACGATCTCCGTTATTTAGATGAATTTCACTCATCATATATTGATCTGATATTTCCGCATCCGGATTGATGATGGCATGGGCTATGTCTTTGACCGTAAATCTTGATGCCAATTGGGTCAGATCTGGGCCCATGTTATTTCCCTTGTTTTGAATACGGTGACAAGCTTGACATAACGCGGCCTCAAACATATGCTGTCCGTTGATGTAATTTGGAATGATTTTTTTATTTTTCATTACATCTTCAACTTCTTCAACTTTCCAATTTTTTCCGGGCCCTTTGGGTACAGGAAGGTTAGCTAAAACATTTTGCCCATATTGGCCTAGCTGATAGCCCGACATTTTTTCAAATTTTGGTCGTTCGCCTTTTGGTAAATGGTCAAGTGCATTAGAGAGTATTTTCAGTAAATATCCACGGTAACTATTGCCACCCTCTCGATCCCAGAATTCATTGAACCCATTGAAGTATTCATTGCGTAAATCGGTATTCCATCCAAATTTGTAATGAGAAAGTGCCGATGTGAGGGCTATTTTGTAACCGCTGGGCGTTCTATTTCGCATGGCTTTGACCGCAGGGCCGTACATCTCACTTCTTTCTGCAAGGCTGTCTGAAATAAGTATTTTTAATCGCTCTTCATCTATTTCAGACCAGAGGGTCATTATTTTCTTAACCCAAATTGAATTTTGAGTTTTATTGAAAAGTGCAGCTAATTCTTCATTGATAAATTGATTTTTTGATGGAAAAATAGATAACCATTGGTTTTCTAAAGGAGCTGTATTGAGATCATTGTTTCGGATGATCAAAAGCGCCTCTGCTCTGAGAATAGTCAGCTGTTTCGATGGAGTGAGTTGTTTGGTTTTGACCTCACTCAGTAGGTGAAAAAGTTGTTGCTGTAGTACGTGGTTGTCGGATCTAGCAACCGCCAAGGCATATGCTACTTTTTTAGCAAATTCAGTATTTGGCTGTATGTATGATGCCCATGTTTTAACGCCATGATTCTCCAAGGCAATTCTGGCACTGTGAGCAATATAGCGGTCACTGTTTCCAATATTTTCCCAAATTAAATCATAATCAGCGACTAAACTGGTATCGTGATAGCTATCCAGTAATCTTCTTAGTTTAAGTGCTTTTGTTGGCGTTTCTTTTCCTTCTTTTTGATCATTTTTATCTGACCAAACTCGATAAAGTCCAGAGGCTAGTCTTCGGCCACCAGTTGTAAAATACATTGCTCCATCAGCTCCAAAGGTTAGATCAGTAAGTGGGAGGGGAACCCCATTAAGAAATTCTAATGACGTGGCTGTATAGCTGGCTCCTGATGATTCTAATTCGATGTGATACATGGTTCCAAAACTCCAGTCGCAAACGAATAAACCCTTATTGAATGGAGGAGGAAAATGACTTGCTGCTGCAGAGACGACTCCTGTCGGACTTCCTTGTCCGATGTCTAGTATACCTGGCAAATTATCTGGATAATATTTTGGCCATTTGGCTGATCCCGTTCTCCAGCCAAATTCTGAACCTGACGTTACATGGCATACCCGTAGAGGACGGTACCACGGCAGACCCAGATCCCACTCCATGTCAGAGTCAAAAGTGAATAATTCGCCTACTTCATTGAAGGCGATGTCATAGGCATTGCGGTAACCAGAGGAATAAATTTCCCAAAAGCTGCCTAAACTATCTGTCCTTGCAATCCATCCACCTGGCGCTTGACGATCGGTCGCGTGACCGTTGGGATCCTTCATAGTCCCTATTAATCTGTCCTCAGCCCAGGGGCTGTGTGCGCTAGAAGTATAACTGTTTGGTAAATTGGTGTGATTACCCACAATTACATAAATCAAATTATCAGGACCAAGTTGTATTCCGTGAGGCCCATGTTCGCCCCATCCATCTAATTGTTGTAAAAAAAGTGCCGAATCGAGTTGACCATCTTGGCTGCTATCAAACAATCTGTACAAGCCGCTGTTTTGAATATTGCGATCATTCATCATTACATATAGACTGTTGTGAGACCAGAGTAACCCTTGGGCTTTACCCAAATGCTTGAAATCAAGCGGAGTCACTTGAATAGAGTCTTTGCTACCTATTTCTGGCATGTTCAACCAATATATTTTACCATATTGATCGGAGGAAATAAATAAATCTTCTTTTACGTGTGTTAGAGATACCCAGGAACCCAGGCTATCCGCACTAGGGGCAAGTAGTTTTTCTATTTTGAATCCTTGAGGGACCTCGATATGGGTACGGTTATTGTATGGCTCTTGACAAGAACAAAAAAAAATGATCAGGGATAAAATTAATTGGATTGTTTTCACAAGATTCTCCATTATGTCCAAGAAATATTTACGAGGGAACATTTAAAAATTTATATTTGACAGTAATTAATTCTTTAATCGTAATCTTAATTAACATTAATATCGCTAGAAATAATTGAAAATTCAATAAAACTGACATGAACATAAAAAGCAGATTATTCTACGGGAGCTGTTTTGCTCTAATCACAACAGCACTTTCCTTTAGTATTCGAGCAGGAATTCTACCCCAGTTGGGACAAGAATTAAACTTAACAGCGGAAGAGTTGGGGTATATCAATTCAATGTGGTTTCTTGGATTTCCCATATCTATGGTCATTGGAGGTTTAATATATCATAAGGTGGGTGGTGCCAGAATTATGCAATTTGCAGTTTTTGCGCATGGATTAGGCATTTTACTTACCATTTATTCTGGGAGTTATTTGGGTTTGCTTATTTCTACACTGTTGATAGGCTTGGGTAATGGATGTACCGAGGCCGCTTGTAACCCCATGATTGCAGATGTTTATGAAGGTAGTTTGATGAGTAAAATGATGAATCGTTTTCATATGTGGTTTCCAGGTGGCATTGTGATAGGGAGTCTTTTATCGCAATTTATGGCTGGAATGGAACTGAGTTGGGAAATGCAGATTTGGGCAATAATGATTCCTACCCTGATCTATGCTTACCTCTTCTTTGGTCAGTCCTGGCCTCAGGCGAAAGTCAAGGAAGCAGCAACGATATCAGTTAATTTTAGTGCCATGCTCAGTCCTTTATTTATTTTTATGATGGTGTGTATGGCATTGACAGCGATCACAGAATTTGGTCCCCAACAATGGGTCGGCTTGATTTTAGCTAAAAGTGGCGCACAACCTATGATTATTTTAGCATTAGTTACAGGGTTGATGGCAGTGGCCCGATTTTTTGGAGGAGAGATTGTCCATAGATTTGATCAGACAGGTGTGCTTTTAGGTTCTGCTGTTTTGGCGACTATTGGGATATATCTTTTCAGTACTCAAACTGGGGTCATGTCCTATGTTGCGGCGGTATTTTTTGCTTTGGGGGTAGCCTATTTTTGGCCTAACATGATCGGATTTATAGCGGATAAAATACCAAAAAGTGGTGCCCTTGGTATGTCTATCATAGGTGCAGTAGGTATGTTTTCTACTTCAATTTTTCAGCCTATTATAGGGAAATGGATTGATTCGGATAAAACAGCTACGGCTGCCTTAGGATTGACAGGAGATGAATTAGAATTGGTGGCTGGTCAAGCTACCTTAGGAACAATGGTTGTGCTTCCTGCGACATTAATTGTGCTGTTCACCCTACTTTTCTTTTGGGTAAAGAAATGAAACCTCTAAACAGTATAGGAGATATAATTAGTTCATGAAAAATAATAGTTATCTAATTGAATGGTCTTTGAAAGCAGCCTCTTCATGTTTTGTTGACATTACATCAAGGCTTGTTTCCAGTCATTGATAAGATCATCCATATGCTCAATCCCTAAGGAAAGTCGAAGTAGATTTTCAGGAGTTTGACTTTCTACCCCTTCTACGGATTTCCGATGCTCTACCAGACTTTCGACTCCGCCCAAACTGGTAGCTTGTGTAAAAAGTTTGAGCCTATTGGCTATGGAAAGCGTTTGAACCTTATCTGCATTGATCAGTAAAGAAAGCATGCCTCCGAAACCTCCTTTCATTTGTTGCACTGCGATTTCATGATTGGGATGATTTTTTAAGCCTGGATAGAGTACCCGCTGAACCTTTGGATGTTCGACCAACCAATCTGCTAATTTTTGCGCATTCTCCGTTTGCTTAGTGACTCTAAGATGCAATGTTTGTATGCCTCTGGAAATAAGCCAACAGTCAAATGGGGATGGGATGGCACCCATTTGTACTTGAATAGATTGGATCCGAGTTGCTAAGTCTCCAGACCCTTTGAGAATGATACAGCCTCCTAAAACATCACTATGTCCTCCCAAATACTTAGTCGTTGAATGGACGACGATGTCAGCGCCAAGGTCTAAGGGGTTTTGAAGGACGGGGGTGGGCCAAGTATTGTCGACGGCAATCAATGCTTGATGGGCATGGGCCAATTTACTCAAGCTTTGAATATCTGATATTTTGAGTAGCGGATTAGACGGGGATTCAACCCAAATGAGACGGGTGTTTTGGATTAAGGCATGCGAAACGGCCTCTATGTCTGACATATCGACAAAACTATAGGAGAGACCCCACCTTGAGAATACCTCCTTCATGAGGAGATTAATGTTAAAATAAATATCATCGGGTAGTATGACGTGATCACCGGTTTTTAAACTTTGAAATACGGCGCTGATGGCAGCCATACCTGATCCAAAAGCAAAACCAGCTGTACCGTTTTCAAGGGATGAAATGCTTTTTTCTAGAGCTCTTCTATTGGGATTATCATTTCTACTGTATTTGTACCCCTCTCGATATTGACCTTCTTTATTTCTTTCAAAAGTTGAAGATAAGTAAATAGGTGGACTTACAGCGTGTACTTCACTCTTGATATTTTGAGTACTTTTTAAGGCACGCGTTTCAAATTTTAACGGGTTATTTTTTTTTGGCACGTCGTTCTTTAAGTCAATGTAGTAAAAAGAGAATGATCCTCTATCCTGTAAATCAATTATCTGCTACCAACATTTGTCGCAGTGGCTCTGAAGCTGGATAAAGTTAATTATTTTGGATGATTTCACAAAGAATTAAAGCGCGGAGAGCACACCTCGAATGTTCCAATTAATGCTTATTTGGTTATTGGTACGCAATCTAAAGTTGCTCCAATTATCCTCCATGCCACTGTACTCCCAATCTCCATTTACGAGGGCCGGTCCAGCATCACAACCAATGACCCTTTGTGTTTCCTCTAGGGTATACCTCAGACTGATCCAAAGATCAGAATCATCTATCATTAAACCCTCAGTTAAATCATATGTATTCCAACTATTTACACGGCTACCCGTGATCAGCGCTTCGTACAATAGGCTTTGAGGTTCATTACTTGATCGCTCATTTTTATAAATTCTTAAGGTCAAATCATTAGGAACATGAGAGATGTAAAATTGAACAGATTCGAGGTTACGACCACGATAAGTCAACAAGTCCCTGCTTTCAAAACGAATACTGGATTCATGAAGGCCTTCAGGAATTTGAGGAGCTGAGATATTCACCCCATCATAGTGCATGAGCGCTTTGCCCTCTAAGGTAACTTCAACCGTTTCTTCATTACAGGACAAAGTAAAAAAAGTAGCAATGACCAGAATGATATAGCTTGTAATCTTAAACATTAATTATATGCATTCAATAATCATACCTAGTGACTATTACTAATCATTGTTTTTTTTGAGAGCCAGGAATTGAGTGAGGTTTTCTTTGGCTTGAAGGTCATTTGGATATCTTGCATCAGAGGATGACGTGGTCGGGAGTTTGGGTATATTCAAAGTTTGTGTTGGAAACGCAAAATTGACTTTTAAAGCATTTCCTAACTTTAAAATTTCCAATAAAACCTCATGCCTTGCTTTCAATTCGCTCGACCAATCGGGGACTTCGAAAAATATGTAAAACATAATATTGAGTGAATGCGCTCCCATGTCATTGAAAAAAATATTGTTGTGGTCAGGGTTTGTATCTGGGTGTTGATTGACGATTTCTTTTAGCCCGTCTATAAAAACCTCAATCAATGCAGGGGGCGTATCATAATTGATACTTAATGTAGTATAAAACCTTCGATAGACCCTCAAGCCGTGATTATTAATGGTGGCATCTGCCAATTTCCCATTGGGTACAGTCACCAACGAATTTGAAAAGGTTCGAATTCTTGTAGACCTAAGTCCCACTTCTTCGACGGTACCATCAATTCCATCGGTCGTAATCCAATGGCCAATTTGAAAAGGCTTATCAATAAAAATCATCACAGACCCAAAGAAGTTCTTGATGGTATCTTGTGCAGCCAAGGCAAAGGCCAAGCCACCTATCGATAAACCTGTCAACAACGGTAAAATAGAAATATTTAAGCTTTGTAAAATGGCCAATGTTCCAAAAGTCACCACAAAAACGCGCAATGATTTTCTTATGATGGGAACCAGCTGATCATCCATCGTATTTTTGGTTTGAGCCGCCTTCATTTCTAGGTAGAGTCCAATGAATTTGATTAACCTAAAAGAGGTAATGGTGAATAGTAAGGGAATGGCTGCCCTTATCGAAGTGGCTAAATAAAAGGAGAATGAAGCAGGTAGTTGAAGTATGGGGAAAACGAAGGACAGCAGTAAGATGATGATGAGAAAGCTCAAGGGCTTAATCAGAGAAGTCATTTCTTCTGCTGAAATTTTTTTAACCTTTAATTTTTTTATAATTCGATGCGCGTTATTCTCAATAAATTTACTTATTAATTTATGAATAACGAATGCCATGAATATGAAAAAAAGACCAGCTAAATATTGATTTACGGTCAATCCAAAATATTGATTGGCATGAGATGAATCCATTATCTCAAGTAGGATATCTCCGCCAAAGGCAAAAAGTTTCTTATGGAGTTGCAACACATTTGCGACACTTTCTTTTGGAAAAATCCAAAGCCCATTGATTTTCTTTAGGTACAATAAAGGATAATTTTCATTCAGTTTATAAATATGAAGTTGGGTGGTACTGTCTATGTAATTGGGATCTTTTGAAATTTTCTCCAATTTTATGGAGATACCTTCACCTTTGATCAGCTGAATAAATTTTTTGGGAAAATCCGTCGAATCATTGCTTGCTAATTCGGCACATTTTTTGATTAGTGAGGGATTAAAATGAGCTGATTGCGAATAAAAATTAAAAGATTTAATGGTTTGATAGGGTGTACTCAAATCAAACATTACAGTGTCCTCTGTCAAGGACTGTGATTGTCCAATCCCAATGATTTTAAAGCCAAAAAACAAAATAAGAAATATTTTTTTCATCTAATTATGATTTAAGCGATTACCTGTGCTGATACCTTTTTAAATTTGCCATACAAACTTAGCAAAAATGACTCAGTCAAATCCTTTTTTTAGCCCCTATGAAACTCCTTTCCAAATGGCACCTTTTAATTTAATAAAAAATAGCCATTATTTATCCGCCATTGAGCAAGGTATCCTTGAAGCGAGAATTGAAATTACCGAAATTACTGAGCATCCTGATCCACCTACGTTTGAAAATACAATTGAGGCCCTTGAGAGTTCAGGAGTGCTTTTAGATCAGGTTTCCAATGTACTGTTCAATTTAAATTCTGCAGAGACTTCCGATGGATTACAAAAGATTGCGCAGGAGGTGTCGCCTTTGCTTACTTCTTTTAACAACGAGGTGAAACTGAATAAAAAACTATTTGAACGGATAAAATTTGTTTATAATTTAAATGAATCCCATTCAGGAGAGGAGCGCATGCTTTTGGAAAAAACATACAAATCCTTTGTACGAAATGGAGCAGGACTCCACCCAAAGAGTCAAAATAGATATAAAGAGATTACGGTAGCGCTGTCAAGTTTGGCACTTAAATTTGGTGAGAATGTGTTGGCGGAAACCAATAATTATGAATTGGTTCTCAACAATTTAGAAGACCTTTCGGGTTTGCCTCAAGATTTGATAGATCGGGCAAAAGGGCTGGCCATTGAAACACAGCGGTCAGATAAGTGGATATTTACTTTACAAGCACCTTCTTTTATTCCTTTTATGGAAAATGCAGACCATCGAGAGTTACGTAAGGAATTGTTTATTGCCTACATGCAAAAGGCATTTAAAGAAGGAGCCAATGATAATCGAGATTTGGTTTTGAATATTGTAAAGCTCAGAGCTGAGATGGCGGAACTTTTAGGCTATCAAAGTTATTCTAGTTATATCCTTGAAGAGCGGATGGCAGAAAACCCGAAAAGGGTACAGGACTTTCTAGATGATTTATTGTTAAAATCAAAAGAGAAGGCGATTCAAGAAGTTGATGAAGTAAAAACTTTCATGAGCACCCTTGGTGTTGACCATGAACTAGAGCGTTGGGATTGGGCCTATTATGCAGAAAAGTTAAGGAAAAATAAATTCAATTTTGATGATGAGTTACTCAAGCCTTACTTTAAGCTTGAAAAGGTGATTGATGGAGTTTTTAAAACAGCGCAGGAATTATTTGGATTGACTTTTAAGCTCAATGCTCAAATTCCTGTTTATCATGAAGAGGTCAAGGCTTATGAAGTTTGGGAAGATCAAGAATTAAAGGCTATTTTTCTGGCAGATTATTTTCCAAGGTCAGGAAAACGTCCAGGTGCATGGATGACTTCCTATCGAGGTCAGAAAAAAGTAAATGGCCAACGAATAATCCCACAGGTCAGTATTGTTTGTAATTTCACACCTTCTGCCGATAACCGTCCTTCCCTTTTAAAATTTGACGAGGTTAAAACTTTATTTCATGAGTTTGGGCATGCCTTGCATGGAATGCTCGCGAATACTACCTACGAAAGTTTATCGGGAACTAGTGTGCCATGGGATTTTGTGGAATTACCTTCTCAAATATTGGAAAATTGGTGTTACGAACCAGAATGTTTGCGTCTCTTTGCCCATCATTATGAAACGGGAGAGGTCATTCCGTCAGCGTATATTGATCGGATTAAGTCTGCCACCACTTTTCATGAGGCATATGCAACGATGAGACAATTGAGCTTTGCGATTTTAGACTTATCACTCCACAATCAAAACTATGCAGCTGCTCAGAACATGGATTCTATTGAGGATTTAGAAAAAGATATTTTAGCACCAACCAATCTGTTCCCCGATATCCCAAATACTAACATGAGCGTTCAATTTGCTCATATTTTTGCTGGGGGATACGCTTCAGGCTATTACAGTTATAAATGGGCAGAGGTACTAGATGCTGATGCCTTCGAATGTTTTAAGGAAGAAGGTATTTTTGACTTGAAGATAGCTGAAGCCTTTAAGGATTGTATTTTGAGTCAAGGGGGAACTCAACGACCAATGGAGCTCTACAAGAAATTTAGGGGAGCTGAGCCTACTGTAGACGCATTGTTGAGGCGAGCTGGCTTGCTGGTTTCAAATTCAAAATGAGGATTTTATATTATTGAGCGCTAGTAGGCTATTCTAGTCAGCCGCAGCCCAGATTGACGGGGTGTCCATGGTTAGGGCTTGGTATATGCATTGAGTGTTTTTCCATTGATGAGATAGATTTCTTTTGGGGTAGATTTACCTAAGTTATACATTTCGATGGGATTTGAGTTTGGGAGAGGGGAGAGGGAGCGTAAATTTCCCTTTAGATCAAAGAGGCGCATGTATCGATCTTCGATATGATTAAAAATGATATAATCACCTTGATTACCGTTATTGAAAAGTTGAATCAGTATTTTTTTATTAAGAGGGTGATTTTGCTCGAAGTAGATTTTGTCTTGATCATTGACTAAAGTGATCTTAGTTTTAGTCGCTTTAGCGATCACATATTTTTTATTTTTTGAGTCATTAATAAGAGTAAATTGGGTGTCAGTTGCTGGCTTATATAATTGTTTTTTGTGGAGGATTTCACCCTTAAGATTTATCTGAAATAGGGTACCATTTTCAGTGAGCAAGATCCAATGAGATGATTTGAAATTACTCCCAATGCGTAAGTGGTAATCACTTTCTGTATCGAGATTTAATTTTAGGGGGAATCCCTTATAAACCTTAGCCCGTCTGCTGAGCAAAAAAGTTTCACCATTGGCTAGTACAACCGTAAACACATCGGTGCCGCCGATCCTGAAATGGCGCATGGATCCAATAATATCCTTTTCAAAATGATAAGGATTCCATCCTTCAAGGGGAGTTCCAAACTTATCCGTGAGGAAGGCATCGCCTTGCTGTGTGGTAATTGAAAAACGGTAGTTTCTTTTTTGATCGTAATCTACGATTTCTAAACTTTTGAGATGGGGTGCTAAGTATTTCGGAAAGTTTGCTACATTTTGACCTTTTCTATCTATTACGTAGAGAGAATCATTGGTTATGAAGGCATATTGTAGCTTTTCGTTTTTATAAAAGTCTATTTGATGAATCGGACCTACTATGGGTAGGAAAAGAGGGCGTTGCCAGCCTATTTGAAAATCTGCATGAACAAGATAAATTACTTTTTCATTGTCTTGAACAATTATTTCATTATTTCCATTTCTATGGTCAGTGACCAAATAAGGCTTTGAAATTAAGTGATGATCAAATTCAACTGTATTTGTTTTTATTAAAGGGCTGTTTCTTTCCGAAGATGGGCTGTTCTTTTCAATGAAAATACTCGTAAAATATTTATCATCAATACTTGAAAATTGGATGGCAAGATGCCCAAAGCTTTTGAAAATCATTTCAGACATCATAAAATCATTTTGCCATTGTGTCTGCATTGCAGGATATAAATAGTCCCAAGATTCTGCGCCGTTGACAATAATAGTATGGGGAGAAGCCTTGTTGATTTTTTTAAGAAACTTTTTCTTACTTAATGTTTTGCCCCAAGTGTTTTCATTTAAATTATCGGATAAAAATTCTTTTAACACGGGAAGATTTGGACTTATCAACACATAGTTTTCAAATGAACTATAATAACCTTCAGGGAGATCTTTTGCGATATCGCCAAATAATAAAGCAGCCAGATTTTTTACAGGAAGTTGACGGATGATATGTTGATTGTATTGTTCAACAAAAAAGTGATCTGAGCGTTGGTTAGGTATTTGTTTGGCTATCGCATCTAAATAGTGAATGAGACCCTCACTTTTTTTACATTCGATGATAAGGATTGGAACTTTCTGTCCATTTCTGAGTTGGATGGCACGACCTATTTCTTGACCCAAAAATTTTAGAGCATCCCGAGGAATTACAGATAGGTCAGAATAGGATGTTTTTTGATCATGGAGATTCACATTTTTTTGTTGATCTCTCCACGAATAAGGATCTTGAAAACTAAAATGGTGAAGGATCGAAGTACCATTACTGATAACATCGGACATATCTAATGGCGCACCGGTGATGCCTTTGATCATTTGCAAGGTTTTGCTACTATCTGCGAACGAAAAGCCACTTAAACTGATGTGGTCATCTTCGATATTGAGGTCTAAAAAAGCAGAGGTTAAAAACTTTTTATCGAGATCGTTTGCGACAAAAGCCTGAGAGCCCTTAAGGAAACTCTTGTAATTAAGGTAGATATTACCTTCATCTTGTTTGATTTTTGTTATTTGCTGATGTTCAGCAAAGACCTCTCTAAAGGACTTATAATTTTCATCTTGGAAAGTCCTTATGGCATCCTCAACAAGATAGGGAGTAAAGCTGGCAATGAAATAATGATCATAAATGAGATAAGTTAAACGACCAGATGCAAAAGATAAGGAAACCTCATTCAATTCGAGACCTAAATAAGTTCTAGGTTGCTTATCTATTACTTTAGAAACAAGAGGAGTGATCAATTTTGATAAGGCACCAGTAGTGTTCAAGTCATTTATTGCCACTAAGTAAAGAAAGTCAAATTCATTTTTGCCGGTATTGTGAAGACTGATGATCCCAGAAGTTTTATTAAGAGAGGAGTAAAATGAGTTTAGCCCTGTCAATTGCTCTATTTTTGCGATGTGATCCGGAAGCTTTCCTAAGCTAGGGATACGGATAAGTGATTGGAATAACTCAAGGTCTTGTAATCTGAGAAGTATCCCACCTAGGTCATTACTTTCGTAAACAAGTCCTGAATTTTCTGGAACAAAGTCCCATAGATCAGCAGAACTTTCTTCATTCCAAATGGACCATATAAAATAGCCTGATATGAAGATAAATAAGGCTCCAAATAAGATAACCAAGTTTTTTTTCATAGCCACCTGACAGGTAAAATATTTAATTAAAGTTTAAAATCCACCAAAGATCACAAAACAAAAAAACCTTGCGTCTGTACCAAGGTTTTTTTGAGCAACTATTGGCTATTAAGATTTTAAATTGGACCCAATGAATTCACGATTCATCCGAGCAATATTGGTGATGCTGATGCCTTTGGGACATTCAGCTTCGCAAGCACCCGTGTTGGTACAGGCTCCAAATCCCTCTTCATCCATTTGAGAAACCATATCTGTTACCCGCATTTCACGTTCTACTTGGCCTTGAGGTAATAAGGCATATTGTGAAACTTTCGCTGAAACAAAAAGCATGGCTGAAGCATTTTTACAGGCCGCGACACAGGCCCCGCAGCCAATGCAAGAGGCAGCGTCAAAAGCGTGATCTGCATTCCCTTTGTTGATGGGAGTCGCATTGGCGTCTTGCGTATTTCCAGAAGTATTTACGGAGATAAAAGCACCGGCACGTTGTACACGATCGAAGGCTGATCGATCTATGATCAAATCTTTAACGATCGGAAATGCTTTGGCGCGAAAGGGTTCAATGACGATGCTGTCTCCATCTTTGAATTTTCGCATGTGGAGTTGGCAGGTAGTGGTACCTCCATCAGGACCATGGGGACGGCCATTGATCTGAAGGGAACAAGACCCACAGATACCTTCCCTACAATCGTGATCAAAACTTACAGGCTCATCACCTTTCTCGGTAAGCTCTCTATTCAGTACATCAAGCATTTCTAAGAATGACATATCGGAGGAGACCTCACTTATGTCGTAATCAACAATCTTACCTTTGGCACTGGCATTTTTCTGTCGCCATATTTTTAGTTTTAAGTCCATCTCCTATGAATTTGCTAGCTCTTATTTGTAACTTCTTTCTTTTACTTCAATGTATTTATACTCAAGCATTTCTTTGTGAAGATTCGCATCTTTCGGGGCTCCATTATGCTCCCAAGCAGCCACATACTGAAAGGCTTTGTCTCTTTTGGCTTCACCTTCAGGTGTTTGGTGTTCTTCTCTGAAATGACCTCCGCAGGATTCTTCCCTGTTTAAAGCATCTTTTGCAAAAAGTTCTCCTAATTCTAAAAAGTCAGCAATCCGACCCGCTTTTGCTAATTCCTCATTAAAACCCTCTAGGTCTCCGGGTACTTTTACTTCCTTATAAAATTCATCTCTGATGGCTTGAATTTCTTCGATGGCTGCTTTGAGATCTTTTCCATTTCTGGACATGCCTACTTTATCCCACATGATTTTGCCTAGTTTTTTGTGAAAATAATCAACGGGTTTCGAGCCCTTGTTATTGATGAAGCGTTCAAGTTGATCTTGTACACCCTTTTCAGCAGCGGCAAATTCTGGAGTGTCCACAGGAATGGCTCCGGTACGGATATCCTTGGCGAGATAATTGCCAATGGTATAAGGAAGAACAAAATAGCCATCTGCTAAACCTTGCATCAATGCTGAGGCACCAAGGCGATTGGCGCCATGTTCGGAAAAGTTGGCTTCTCCAATCGCATAGCAACCAGGAATGGTGGTCATCAAATCATAGTCAACCCAGACGCCGCCCATTGTATAGTGCACCGCGGGGTAAATCATCATTGGGGTTTCATAAGGATTTTCATCAACTATTTTTTCATACATTTGGAATAGGTTGCCATATTTAGTGGCAATAATTTCTCTCCCTAATTCAAGAACTAGGGCTTCGTTGTTGGCATCTTGGTGGGTAACCAGAGCTTTTTCTTTTCCATATCTTATTACGGCCGCAGCAAAATCTAAATAGACTGCTTCGCCGGTAGCATTTACACCAAACCCAGCATCACATCTTTCTTTGGCAGCTCTTGAAGCCACATCTCTGGGCACGAGATTACCGAAGGCCGGATAGCGACGTTCCAAAAAATAATCTCTATCTGCCTCTGCGATTGTCGTTGGCTTCAGTGTTCCTGATCGAATTGCTTTTACATCTTCTTCCTTGGCAGGCACCCAAATTCGGCCATCATTTCTTAAAGATTCTGACATCAAAGTCAACTTCGACTGGTGATCTCCGGATACGGGTATACAAGTAGGGTGTATTTGAGTGAAGCAAGGATTGGCAAACCAAGCGCCTTTTCTATGAATTTTCCAGGCTGCCGAAACATTACTACCCATGGCATTGGTGGATAAATAGAAGACATTACCATAACCTCCTGAGGCGATCACTACGGCATGAGCCGAATGTCTTTCAAGTTCACCTGTGATTAAGTTTTTGGCAATGATTCCCCTTGCTTTACCATCTACAATTACCAAATCCATCATCTCGTGACGGTTGTACATCTTTATTTTACCCCTCGCTATCTGTCTGTTCATTGCCGAGTAAGCACCTAATAGCAATTGTTGACCGGTTTGACCTTTGGCATAAAAAGTTCGAGAGACCAAAACGCCACCAAAAGAGCGATTGTCCAACAAACCTCCATAATCTCTAGCAAAAGGGACACCCTGTGCAACACACTGATCAATGATATTGCCGGATACTTCTGCTAAGCGATAAACATTTTCTTCTCTGGCCCTGTAGTCACCCCCCTTGACCGTATCGTAGAAAAGGCGATAATCTGAGTCACCGTCTCCCATATAATTTTTTGAGGCATTAATGCCGCCCTGTGCGGCGATAGAATGTGCCCTACGTGGAGAATCTTGAAAACAAAAGGCTTTGACATTATAACCCAATTCGGCCAAAGAGGCTGCGGCTGAGCCCCCGGCCAATCCTGTACCGACTACAATAATATCTATGAGCCGTTTATTGGCTGGGTTGACCAGATCTATTTTGTTCTTATATGAAGTCCATTTGTCCTCAATAGATCCCTCTGGTGTTTTCGCAGGAAAATT
>MDTB01010119.1_pt1 | contig 16370 bp, 22 predicted proteins | sample 811161 | NCBI WGS metagenome assembly MDTB01 (sample SAMN05326650, study PRJNA326480) | marine metagenome | isolation source: seawater | place: Mediterranean Sea | collected 2009 | reverse complement strand
TCGCCTGGTCCTGCTGGTCCCATATCGCCTGGTCCACCTGGTCCCATATCGCCTGGTCCTGCTGGTCCATCACCTGGTCCACCTGGACCCATATCGCCTGGTCCTGCTGGTCCATCACCTGGTCCACCTGGTCCCATATCGCCTGGTCCACCTGGACCCATATCAGTCATTGGACCCGGTTCCCATGCATCAGGCATAGCACCAGCGTCGAAGTTTGGTCCACCATCAAAGTCACCATAAGGTGGTGCATCGTCCATGTGAACTGCAAAGTCGTCAGGCATTGGAGGCATATCTCCAGCCATATCCATACAAGGCATATCAGCAGGGAAATCCGCCATATACATATCGAGACCACCACCAACAGCGTCAAATGCGTCCATCGGAGGTGAATCAGGGTTTGCTGCCATGTGTGCATCGAAACAACCCTGAGCAACATCTGCTATGTTTGCCATCATATCGGGCGGCATACCAGCGTCAGCCATAAAGTCCATTGCTGCACCCATGCCTTCAGAGAAGGCTGCACCTGGATCTGCAGCAAAATCAGCCCCTTGAAATGGTCCCATAGCTGCATCGCCAGCGGCTTCAGCAAACGCATCCATTTCAGGTGGCAAAGTAAATTCTGCCATAATAAATTCCTTTATTTATGTAAGATTATTTTGTGTTAATACTTTTAATTTAAAGTCAATACAGTCTATTGAACAATATAAATCAAATTTAAAAATTAATCAATAGTTTTATTAATTTTACATACCTAAATTTTTAAAATTCAATATTCCACATAATTTTAGAAGTTCAAAAGACGAGATGATTAACTGATATTGTGCATTTACAAGATTTGATTCAGCATTAGTTAATTCTTTTTGAGCATCAAGTATTTCTAGTGTTGTCCTTGTTCCAACACCCGCTTCTTTGGTTACCCCTTCAACGGCCATAACATTTGATTCAACTGAAACACCTAAAGATTCGATACTAGACTTAGAACTTTCAATTTTTTTCCACGATGATTTAATTTGAAAAGTAAGATCTAATTTTTTTGTTTCTATAGATTTGATTAAAGTAAACGCAGAGTCTTTAGATTTTTCACGGTTCAAATAATTATGACCTTTATTAAATAAGGGCAGAGTTAACGCCGCAGTTACGGAATATGAATCTGTTCTTTCCACAGTTCTAGAAGGATCAAGAGATTTTCCAAGAGAACCGGAAACTGAAAACTCAGGAGCAAAATTCAGACTATTTTTTTTTATATCTAGTTTAGAGTTTTGCAGTTGCAACTCTAGTTTTTTATAATCAGGATTTTTTGCCAATCCTGTTTGTATAGAATCCTCTAAAGATGATGGTAAGGAAGGTATTTTTCCAAATTTTGTCCAATCCTTTGGATTTGAATCAACAACTTGAGTTCCATCAGAATCAAACCAATTTATTTTGGGATCTCTTCCAACAACTGTGTTAAAGTCTGAAATAGAAATTTCTAAATTATTTTCAGCCTCTATTCTTTTCGATGTTGCTCCTGCCAACCTAGCTTTAGCCTGGAATACATCAGTTTTGGTAACATCCCTGAACTCAAATCTTTTTTCTGTGGCGTCAAGTTTTATCATTAAGTTTTCTTCATTTCTTTTTGAAACATCTAATAGGAAGTGATCTTTGAGTACTGTGTAGTATGCCTTACTAGCTTTAAACAAAACATTTTGGACAGTTGAATAAAAACTTAATTTGGAAATATTTAATTTATTTTTAGCTTGCTTGAAATTTATTACTTTTGTGTAACCAAGTGGTTGAGAGAGATCGATGTCAAATGTTGAGGGATTAAAGGCACTGTCATTAATTCTAGATGTATCCGGATTGCTTTTAGTAATTTTTCTACCTTGAGTGGCAGAGAAGTCAATTGAGGGTAAAAAGTCTGTTTTTGAAATTGTCAAATCTTTTTCTGAAATTTGAAGTTCTTTCTTACTTTTCTCAATATCCGGATAGAATTTATATGCGTCTCTTAAAACATCACTGAGTTCTTCAGAAAGTAAACATAGTGGGAAAAATATAAAAATTAGAAAGACAAGTTTAGATTTAAATTTCACGTCAATTTTACCATTTCCCCGGAATTAGTTAATTCTAATTGTAAGTTACATTTAACGGCAACATATATAAAGGAAAATTTAAATATAATTTTTCTCTTTTAATTGGCTTATTCATATATTATAAGCAAATTAGCGGGGAGTAGCGCAGCCTGGTAGCGCATCTGTTTTGGGAACAGAGGGTCGCAGGTTCGAATCCTGTCTCCCCGACCAATATAGCAGTTTTTGGAAAGCATAAATATATATATCTACGAAGAAGGAGAAAGTTATGTTTAAAAATTATTTAGCTTTATTGTTGTTTAGTTTAATCGGAGTAGCTGCGTCTGCAAACGATTATTTTAAAGCATTAGAATTGTTTAATAAAAAAAAAATTGAAGAATCTATTCTTCATTTTAAAAAAGTTGCTGATGATGAGAACCATGAAAAAAGAAGCGACGCTATGTTTAATATTGCGCTGATCTACGATAATGGCTTTGGAATCGAGAGAGATAAATCAAGAGCATTATTCTATTATGAATCTGCATCAAAACTATCAAACAAATATGCTCTATTTAATTTAGGTTGGATGTATTATAATGGAGAAAATGTAAACAAAGATGTTTTTAAAGCATTTGAATTGTATAAAATGGCTACTGACTTTGGTCATCCAAGAGCAATGTTTAACTTAGCTAACATGCATTTTTCAGGAACAGGAACTGTCAAGGATTTGAAAATGGCTTATAAGTTATTCTTAAAGTCAAGAATGAATGGAGTTAAAGAAAGTGATTATTTTATTGAGGAAATAACCAATCAATTGAAACCGGAGGAATTAAACTTACTTAATAGTGAATTTGAGTCATTAATAGAAAAAAAAATTGTAATGCCGGTTACAAATAATCAGTAGTTTTAAGTTTTAATTAAATAGAAATTTTAATAATTTTAATGCAATATAAAAGGATACTAAAAAACACAATATACTAAGGCCCAGTTTTCGTTTTTTAGATCTTAAGTAATATCTATAAGACAAATACGTATCAATAACTGCTATTGTAACTGCTATGAAATATATATTCATGAAATAAATAAATTATATTCTAATAATAAATTTTACTAATTTACATCAATTGCTAATATTAGACTACTTCCTCCCCATGTTAATACAAAAAGGCGTTTGTTAAAAACGCCTTTTTTCCTTCGTACAGCTGTATAATTTAACAAACTGTCCTTTATAGGAAATCCATTTATTTCTAGAAATATTAAATGTACTTCTAGTTTTAAAAACTCTATTATCTAGAATAATTTCATTTGTTCCAAATAAAATTACATCGTCGAAATATCCACCTGAATAATTGAAAAGTGTTTTTTTTTCAAAATTTACTATTTTTGAAAAACTTGAGCTTAGGCCAATTTTAAGAGATGTGTCTGTTTCTGAACAGGTGAGTTTGAAATCCTGACAAATAACAGAATTACTCATAAAAAAAATAATTATATAAAAAAATTTTAACATATCTCGCTATGGCGACCCCGGTACGATTCGAACGTACGACCTACTGCTTAGAAGGCAGTTGCTCTATCCAGCTGAGCTACGGGGCCAATTATTTATTTATACATAAAGAGATAATAGAATGAAATATTTCTTTTTTTTAAATTTTAAAGTTGATGACTTAATAATCTTAAAAAGCTTTTATATATTTAGTATATTTTTTAATTATATTTCTGATCAATTTAATAGATAGCCATTTATTATTAAACTCGCTTTCAACCAACGAAATATTATACATCTTATTAATTAAAGGATCATTTAGGTTTGGTCTTGAAATATTGAATGAATTGATAATTTTTTTGAAGTTTTCTAATGCCAACTTAACCTCATTTTTGTTTAAATTTTTATCTAACTTTAACTCCTTTTCACACCAAATAAGTTTTACATTATACATTTTATTCTTTTTGTTAAAAATAACATTTCTTGGTTGCTGCAAGTTTTTATAATTCATATCATCTAATTTATTTTCTGATTTATTGATAAAAAAAAGAGAATATTCAATATGATTTAATGCATTTTTTTTTTGGTCAGTTAAATGCTTTTGCATAAATCTAGAATCTTTCCCGATTATATTTTTAAATGGATCAATTATATCAACCTCAATTTTTTCTTTTAAAACAATTTTTTTTGTCTGACCTTTGTTTATTTTTGCGGTTAAATTAAAACATTGAATTATATCAGGGTGTGATAAGTCGGGTTTAATAGTTGATATTTTTGAATAGAATTGCTTGATACCCGTTAATGCATCGGATACATCTTTTTTTTCAATATTTGTTTGTGACCTGATTATTATATGAGACCATCTTAAATGAATATGAAAAAGTCCTGAAAATAGATTGGAAACTTGCCAATGAAGAAATTTCTTTTTTTTAAAAAAAATTTTTGATATCAGTCCCTTTTTTTTAAAATCTTCCCAATGTAAAATTGATATTTCTATAGCTTTTAAAGCTTCATTTTTATCATTTTTTAGATTATTAAGAATTTTTTTTTCTATTTTCATTAACGTGCCTTTTTTTCATAATAAAAACTGGGAATAAAGTCAGAAAAGCCATCACTAATGAAGTTATTGAGATAAGAATTATCCAATATGATGTTACAATATTTTCACATATTTCTTTATTTGACTTTTCATAATCTTCTGCACAGAATTCATAATTATTAAATATATGTTCAATAATCTGTGTATCACTAGAATAAACTATTTTATATAGAAAGACAGAGGATGACATAAAGATCAAAAGAAAAATTACCCCAATTAGAGACAAGACAAACCTAATTAATAAAAATATCATCACAAAATAATTTTGAAGAGTTCTATCAATTTTTTATTTTATATTCTAATTCATTAACATTTCTTTGAAATTTATCTTTAAGCGTCTTGTGATTTTTTAAGAACTTTTTAAAATTTTTGCATAGAGTTTTATAATACCATAATACATCTTCCGGAGTTTGAATGTAATTTCCCCAAAGTTTTTTACCAATTCTATTATGGTCATTAATCATGCAACTTACGCTATGTTGTTTATCACATAGAATAACAAGCAAAGAAGATTGTGACTTTGTTTGCATTGTCTTTAAATACTTTTTTTTCTGACTTACCCATTCTTCGTTTTTAATGTTGTAGCCTTCATAATCGGAGCATTGTTTGACAATATTTAAAACTTTAACACCAAACTTTTTTTTTACAAAGTTTGATTTTTTTGAGATATTTTCGAGTTCAAAATAATCGTGAAGTAGTGCAGCAATAGCCTCGTCAGTGTTCCCATTGTTTTCAATAATAAGGTTGCTCACTGATGATAAATAATTGAAATATGGAAATTTTATCCCTTTTCTATATTTATTTTTGTAGAAATTAAATGAAAAGTCTAAAGCTTTTTTGTATAATACTAAGTCTAATGTTTTTCCCATTTTATTTTTAAATAAAAAAGATTAATAACAGTATTGGAACAATTTTTAAATGCTTTTATAATAAATTATTTAACATTTGAACATGTGCTACTGCTGCCTTAGCATTTCCATCGATATTATAACCACCTTCCAAAATTGATAAAACTCTTCCATTACAGTGTTTTTCTGCAATTTTCATAACAATACTGGTTAGTTCTTTAAAACCTTGATCAGAAACATTAAAGCATCCTAGTGGATCATCTTTTCTGCCATCAAAACCTGCTGATATTAAAACAAACTCAGGCTCAAATTTATTCGTTTTATCTACCAATAGATTTCGAAATACCTTTATTATATCTTTATTTTCAGTACCACACGGCAAGTGAACATTGATATTAAATCCTTTTCCTTTTCCAATTCCATTTCTACTTGGAAATCCGGTTCTAGGATAGGCGTTAACATCATGAGTCGAGAAAAAAAGGATAGAAGGGTCATCATAAAAAAATAACTCTGTAGAGTTACCATGATGATAATCCCAATCAACAATAAGAATTCTCTTTAAATTATACTTCTTTTGAATATATTTTGCTGTTATTGCAATATGATTATAAAAACAGAATCCCTCATGTTTACCAGTATTTAATGCATGATGGCCAGGAGGTCGGACCGCACAAAAAATATTTTTTTTTGCACCACTCATTATGATATCAACGCCTTGTAAGCATCCTTTTGTAGCTATAAGAGATGATTTTTCACCAGTTGGAAATTTTTTCCTTAATGAACGTATATGCTCATCCGAGTGAATTGTCTTAATCCATTTATCTTCTAATATATTTAAATTAATTTCATTAATTATAGAGTCTAATTTATTTTTTCTTAATAGATGTATTATATTTATTATTCTTTCAGGTTTTTCAGGATGATTTTCAGCAATTAAATGTTTGAATAAAATTTTATGAGTTAAAACTTTAGTTTGATTTGAATCAATTATATTTGCAAATAACTGGTTAAACCATTTAACTTTTAAAAATAAAATCAAAAGAGAGATGAAAGAAAACAGTAAAAATTTTCTCTTTTTCATTTTATTTTGTTATTTTGAATATTGATTCATAAGTCTTTTCATGGATTTCTTTTATGAAATTATTTAGTGCTATTTGACTAGACTTAACCGCTCCTTGTTGTAAGTTGCAGTTAAGAAAAATATTTTTTTCCCAATTCATATTTGAAGAAATTTCATTGAAAATATTCTTTGATGAATTTTCAACTTTAATTTTTATGTACAGTGAAATTTTATACTTTCCGGTATTTCTTTCCGTAGTGAATTCTGATTTACCCTGAAAGTCTAAAAACGAAATTTGAGAAACAAATCCTTTTTCTTCTATCTCAGATTTTAAAAGTTTTTTTTCTAAAATATTATAATCTATGTACATTTTTTTTATTAAGCTTTCAATAGATGTTCTTAAAGGTTGGTCAAAATCTAATTTGAGAGCCCAAGATTCACAATCTTCCGATCTAATCTCTTTAATATGATTAAAAATTTTATTTGAAATAAATATTGCATGTTTTCCCTCGATTTTAGCTGTAATTGGTGGATCTACAGCAATTATCTTCTCCCTGTCAAAATTTTTTGTACAACTTGCTAAAAAAAAAAGCAAAGATATAAGGGTAAATTTTTTCACATCAATATAGGTTTCTAAACAATATTTATAATAATCTAAAACAATTTTAAAATACGTAGAATTGTAAACTAAAATTCTACGCATTTTAAATATAAAATTATTTTATTCTCTTGTAAAATCTAAATCCCCATCTATTTTCAGAGGAATCCCAAACTCTATTTGTTTGCTGAGGGATTTTAATTAAGCAATCATTAAATTTTATTATATTTTTTGTTAATAACATACCGTTCACTCCATTGTTAAAGTTATTTAGCATGTACTTTTGACGCATGTACTATGCGCCACTTTTAATCCATGTGGATGGAATATTATATTACTATTATTTATATGAAAAATCAATATAATATTTATTGGTCATAATTTATTTATGTGTTGATAAATAAATATTAAATTTTGAAAGATAACCTATTTATGTTTTTATTTAATAATTTTATAAATGAGTTTGTAAAAGGGCTGAATATCCTTGTCAGAAATTTATTGTAGGATCAAAATGGTTATTTTTTTTATTTTAATATTTTTTTTTTCAGTCTCCGCCCACTCGGGAGAGATAGATGGCAAAGGGATTATCTGTAATGTTTATGGAGACACAATTGGGTATTTTTTTGATTCAGATAGAGCTTTTGAATATAAGATTGCTGGTGGAAAAGAAGATCTTGAAATAGTTAAAAAAGATGTAGGTAAATATTATACAAATGAGAATTCTATTTTTATTAACGAAATTAAAATTAACAGAAAAGAACTTAAATTCCAAAAATATTCATCATTCAGAGGTGATTGTGAAGCATATGAAAATTTTGGTTCCTTTAAAGATGGGTTTAATATAGATAAATTAATCGAGGAAAATAAAATTTAAATGAATAGTTTTAATCTTACTTATTCCGCTTTTCTTTTCCCAGCGATTCCCTTAATGATGCTGACATTTGGAAATAGATGGATCGCCATCAGTAAATTAATAAGACAAATGCATGCAGACTTTTTAGATGAAAATAAAAGTAAAGGCCAATCAGCATCAAAGTACTTGGCACAAATCAAAATTCTTTATTTAAGACTCAAATACGTAAAATATATGCAACTTTTTTCTGGTTTGGCTTTTATTTTAAATCTCTTTACAATTTTCCTGGGAATTTTTGGGAATGCATTTGTTCTATATATTTTTTCATCGGCTTTAATTCTCTTCTCATTTGCATTGTGTATTTTTATTATTGAAATAAATCTAAGTAGCCAGGCGTTGAAAACTCATCTTGAGGATATAGAAGATAAAAAAAACTAATTTTGATTAAGTGTTAAATTTATCTTGAGTTTTTTTTTTTTGATATTAAAAGTCTAATATGTTTTTTGTTTTATTAAATAAACTAATTATTTTAATATTATTTATAACAATTCCTGATCACGGATTTTCTGCGGAGTTCAGCTCTAGGAAAAATTTTAACAAACTTCTTAAAGGTTTTTATAAAAATAATATTTATAAGTGCAACTATATTAATAAATCCTGGAGTACTGGCTTCGAACAACAACCATACGGAATGGTAAGTAATAGTAGTGCGTTTAAAAGTATACTAGTTTTTAATAACAGAAACGTAGTAGGGACATTATGGCCCAATATAGGTGAAATTTCTCTTGAGAGAGGCGTCAGAAAGTATCAATTATGGAAGAAAAATAAAAAAGATGAATATTTTTTAATTAATTCGGATTATCAAGAAGATACTAACAGCGCTGATATTAACCTTTCTGGTAAGGTCTATTCAGACTACAAGACATATTTTGATAATGAGACATTAAAGATAAGTATAAAAAACTGGATAACGGATTTTTATAATTGTGAATTAATTGAATCGTCTAATTTCGCAAAAAAGAAACTGATAGACATATTTGTTAACCAAAAAGATTATGTAAAAAAAGACTTCGCCTACAGAGAAAAAAACCCCAGTTTGTTTAGTAACAGAATTGAACTTTTACCAAATTAATACTGGTAGAATTGTGGTAGAATTTCTCTATAAACTCTATAATCATTGATATGTACTTAAAATAAATGCGAAATATAATATAATAATTATAAATTCTAATTTTATTTTAAAACATGAAGATATGTCATTAGTAAAGAACTTTACAAAACAAACAGCGGTCGTAAGATCTATCAACTAATCAATAGAAGGTTATAATAAAACAATTGACTAAGAGCTTAAGCAATCCAATAAAACACATGGATAAACATTAGAAAGTTTGAGTTCAAATCTTGAGATTTACTGCTGAGTTTTTACCGTTTTCCTCAGCTATTTCAAAAGTTATGTCTTGACCCTCTTCTAAATTATCAATACCAGAGTTTTTCAGAGCAGTTTTGTGAACAAATACATCTTTAGAACCATCTTCAGGTTGGATGAATCCGTAACCTTTTTTGAAATTAAACCATTTAACTTTACCTTTTATCATTGTTCTCCTTATATAAAAATGAATCTAGATCTATCTGATCTAAATATGTTAAAATAAACTGAATTGATTCTGTATGATATTTCTGTTAGAGATATTATTTTAGTAGTCAACAACATTTTATTTATAGCAATCGGCATTATACGTAATTATATCTAATTAAATAGTTTAAATTATAAAAAAAACAAGTTTAAAATAATTTTTTTAGTTCTCCACCTTGCTTTTGCTTCAATCAAAGGATCTACTGTTACAAGGTGGATAGTTATTTATAGTGATTTTAAAAAGAATTTAAATAGTAAATCTATAAAATATTCATTGAAAGTAATAATTTTTAGTAATCAAATTCAATTTGATATAAATTTAGATAATGATTAAACATAAAGACATCGAGCTTAAAGTGTGTAAAAATTGTGACGCCCCCCTTCCTTGTGATCCCAATAGTATAAATTATTTTACTAAAAATAAGTTCATCTGTGATGACTGTTTAAAGGCGTAATAGATATATGAGAATAAGAGAAGAAAGAAAATGTTTTAATTTTGATAAATTATTCCAAGAATTATTTAGATGTAGACTTGATGAAAGAGTAAATTGGACATTATTATGCAAAAGTTGTTTAGATGACTCAAAGAAAATAACTTATTTTATCAATACGGCGGCACTTGGAAATCCAAAAAGATAAAATAAGGTTGTCTATTATGTGTGGAAGATTCGCTCTTTATTCAAAAAAAAAAAATTAAACTAAAATTCAACATAAATATTATGGAGAATTTTAATATTGCCCCAAATCAAAAGGTTTTTATTATTAATCAAGACAATAAACTCATAAAAGCAAATTGGGGAATAAAGCCTGAATGGACAAAATCTTCAATTATCAATGCAAGAATAGAAACATTAAATTCAAAAAAAACATTTTCAGATTTAAGTAGATGTGTATTTATTGCAGACGGCTATTATGAGTGGAGTCGATCAAGAAGAGAAAAAATACCATATTATCACTACATTGATGATGGTCTTTTGTATTTTGCCGGTTTATACGGCGATTTAGGTTGTGTTATTGTTACTATGAATGGATTTGGTTATCTTTCAATGATACATGATAGGCAACCATTTTTTTTAAAAGAAAATCAAATAGAATCATGGATAAAGAATAAAAACAGTAATATAATTTATGATAAAACGATTAATTTTCATAAGGTTTCAAAATCAATTAATAAAGTTTTTAATAATTCACCTGTTCTTATTGAAGAAATTTAATTATTAATACAATACAATTACATATAAAAAACTAATCTTTATGTTAAATAACAAATATTTTATTTTATTTTTCTTTTTGAGTGCTCTGATATTTGCTGAAGTCAATAGCTCTCCATTAGGTAAAGGGCTTTCATGCAATCTAAAAAGTGACTCAGAATCACCAAAACATAAATATTTTCGTGGATTGTATTTTGAATCTAATGAATCAGTGAGGGTTGTGAGTTTTAAAAATAAAAATAAATCCTTAAAAGTAATATCAAAACTTACTCCCTACAAAATTTCCAACGATTTCATCAAATTTAAAGTTAAATTTATTTGGTACGGTCATATATCCTTTGAGGACTTCAAGTTAAATAGAGAGACTTTAGAGCTGTATAACGAAACAAATAACGAAATGAATATCTTACAGTGTGAAATCTTGGAGGATGAGTTTATGAATGAAATGAACAAGCTAAAATCTGAATTTCAGTTTAATTTTAATAATGAATTAAAATTAAATAGAATATAATGAAGTTAGTGAAATTGACATTTTTGCTTTTCTTTTTGTTATACTTATTAAAATCTCAAGTTATTGTAGCTAGACAGCATTATTTAGATTCAAAAAAGCTGAGAGTTATAGATGGCGATTCTTTAACATTAAATTCAATAAAATATAGACTGTTTGGTATTGATGCTCCTGAACTTAATCAAACCTGTTCTGTTAATGGAAAAGATTATAAATGCGGCATTAAATCAAAAAATTTTTTGATTTCAATTATAAGTGAAAATAAACTTAATTGTTTTACTAAAGGCAAAGATAGATACAAAAGAATTATAGCAGTATGTAAAATAGGTAATTTAGATATCAATAAATCAATGGTTAGAAATGGTTGGGCTGTAGCATACAGAAGATATTCTACAGAATATATTAATGATGAGAGCTTTGCGAAAACAAATAGTTTAGGATTATGGGAAGGCAAGTTTATTAAACCAGAAAAGTGGCGTCGTTTAAAAAATTAATTTTTGAGCAAAAAAAAAGCCTGACAATTTGCCAGGCTTTAAATATAAAATCTCGAATTATTTACTTCTCAGCGCAAGCGTAAGAATTGATTTCAAGTCCTACAGAGATTTCAGAAATAGTTGGTTTAGTCCAAGCCATTGTTATGCTCCTTATGTTTAAATATTATCAATTGTAAACATCTTATCAAACTAATCTTAATTAATCCTGATTGTGATATTCATGTTTTGTTAATGTTACTTAAATTCTTTTGAACAACTAATGTTTTTTTGAAGCTTAGATCTTATGAAAAGGTGTATTTAATGTAACAAAGAGAATGACTTGCATTCTCTTTGTTTATTGAGTAATTAGTTGTTTAGTAAGGCAAGTGCTCTGTCAAAAATAGCTTCTGCATTATCAAGTTCACCAATTTCTAATTTTTCAGCACCTTGAACTCTAAGATTTGATATTTTTGCAAATGTTTCAGTATTGAGTTCACTTTTATCCGAAAAAAGTTTCGAATCTACTTGAGCCATTTTTTGGTAAGGGCAAGCTTCAGTGTTAGAGGCAAATGTAAAGGCAAAGGCAAAAGCAAAACATATTAAAATTTTTTTCATTTAAAACTCCGTTAAATTGTTAATAATAACATAATACGATTATAAGATTTTTCTATTATTTTTTAAATTATTTATTTAAAAATTAAAACATGTGTAAATCTCTCATTTACTGTGTTTGATATTTGCTTAAACAATGCTGTTTAGATAAAATAAGTCCTTATGAAGAGCTGGTGGGTCTATATAATCCAATGTCGTGATAAAAGTTTGTATACTGGTATCACCACTGATATTGATAGACGTTTGAATGAACACCATAACGATAATAAGAAAGCTTCAAAGTATTGTTGGAGGCTTCGTCCTCTTAAATTAATATATAAAAGTTTACCATATGAAAATAAAAGCAATGCATCTAGAGAAGAATATCGTATAAAACAATTAAGTCGTAAAGATAAACTACAATATGTAAAAAAGAATAAATGAATCAATTAACTAAAACTCTTGGAGATGTATTTGGTTTTAAATCCTTTAGACCAGGGCAAGAGGAAATTATTAATTATTTAATGCAAAGGAAAAAACTTTTAGCAGTAATGCCAACGGGAGCTGGTAAGTCTCTATGTTATCAAATTCCTGCATTGCTTTTTGAGAATCAAACCATAGTGGTTTCACCTTTAGTAGCTTTAATGAATGATCAAGTAATTGGTTTAAAAGATTTAGGAATTAAAGCTGAACGTGTTCATTCAGGAATGCCAGAATCTCAACGCAATCAAATATGGAAAGATTTTTTAAATAAGAAGATAAAAATTTTCTATATTTCACCCGAATCTTTAATGCGTATGGAAGTGATAAATGTATTAAAGTCATTAAATATCAGTATGTTTGTAGTGGATGAGGCTCACTGTATATCAAAATGGGGGAGTGATTTTAGAAGAGAGTATGAATTATTAAAAGAACTACAAATTCATTTCCCAGATTCGATTTTATCAGCTTTTACGGCTACAGCTGATGAAGAAACACGTAATGATATTAATCAAAAACTAACTAGTGGTACAGGGAGAATATTTCTTTATGGGTTTAATCGACCAAACCTTTCCTTAGCTGTGCAACAAAAAACAAATAATTGGAAACTACAACTTTATGAGTTCTTAGTTGATAGACAAAACCAATCAGGAATTATTTATTGTTTATCAAAAAAACTTACTGAACAATGTGCTGAATTTTTAAAGACTAAAGGGTTTAATGCTTTCCCTTTCCATGCTGGTTTAGATGCTCAAGTTAAAATAGATACACAAGATAAGTTTATGACAGAAGATAATCTTGTTATTTGTGCGACTATTGCTTTTGGAATGGGGATAGACAAGGCTGATGTTCGTTATGTTGCCCATATAAATTTACCAAGTAGCATGGAGGCTTATTATCAGGAAATTGGTCGTGCGGGACGTGATGGTTTGGAGTCCGACACATTGTTAATTTTTGGATTACAAGACTTATTTCAACGCAAGCGTTTTATCGATATAAGCGATGCTGATAAAAGTTTTAAAATAAAAGAACACAAAAGATTAGATTCATTAATTGCTTATTGTGATTCAGCAACTTGCAGAAGACAATCTCTGTTATCTTATTTTAAAGAAAACTGTGAGCCTTGTGGTAAGTGTGACAATTGTCTTAACCCACCAGAAATGATTGAGGGTACGGAGTTTGCCCAAATGGTTTTGTCGGCTATTTATCGAACAGGTCAATATTTTGGTTCTGTGCATATTATAGATGTACTCCGAGGTGTAGAAAATGATAAGGTAAAAGCAAAAGGTCATAATAAAATAAAAACATTTGGAGTAGGTCAAATGGCATCATCTGATTTTTGGAAGACCTTTATTCGACAAATGGTTTCAGCTAATTATTTAATAATTAATATTCAACGTTATGGTGCATTGCAAATTACTTCGAAAGGTGAAGAGGTGCTTAAAGGTGAGGAAGAATACTTTTATCGCAAGATCGAATTTAATAAACCTATGAAAGAAAGAAAATTAAAGGCTGAATTTATTGACGCCGGAACAATTGACGATGAAAAAGAATTATTTTCTGCGTTAAAATCTAAACGTATGGAATTGGCTCGTAAAAGAAGAGTACCTGCATATATAATTTTCCCTGATTCTACTCTCCACCAAATGTTACTTCACAAGCCTCAAACTTTGGAAGAGATGGGAAGGCTTAATGGAGTGGGGGCGCAAAAATTGGATAAATATGGTGAAGCATTTTTATCAGTCATAATAAATTACTAAAGTTTAAAAAGAAAAATTATAAATTTGATATTTTTTAAGGGAGAGGAAAGTTTGTAGATGAAGAATATAAAGGGTACTGATTTTCAAAAAATGGTCTGGAGTGAAATAAAAAAAATTCCGAAGGGAAAAACAATTACTTACAAAGAACTTGCGATAAAGATAGGTAAACCCAAAGCCTATCGTGCTGTAGCTAATGCATGTGCTAAGAATCCTTTACTTGAAACTATTCCTTGTCATAGAGTTATAAGAGGTGATGGTAAAATGGGGGGATATATGGGAAAAAAAGGAATTGAAAGAAAGAAAAAACTTCTTGAAAGTGAAGGTGTAAATCTTACTATCACATAATTTCTTATTTTAAGTGAAATCTAGATATTAAGCTTAAGTAATTGATAATATATTATATTTATATACCTTCGTTGCCTATAAAAATTCAAAAAATAAAAAATAGTTGATGAAAATATGAGATTTAAATTTTTAGCCCCAGTTTAGGCTAAACAATGATTTTACAATCTATTTTTAATGAAACCTTTGCTTTGTTGTACCGGAAAGCGGGAGGTCAAATTGCCTTTGCCAGCCCATTAATTTAAAAAAAATACTTTAAACTGATATTATTAATTATAAAGAAATCCATCTTTGGATATTTTGTTTTGCAGGAAAAATATCAGGGTGAATAATCTCCGCTAGTATTCTTGTGCTTTCAAGAAGATCAGGTCCTGGTCTATTAAAGTATTTATTACCATCTACTATAAACTTTTTTTTATTTTTTAAAATATTATCAAAATCAATATTTGTTTTTAATATTTCTTCTTTTGACCTTTTGATATCAAAACCACATGGCATAAAAATTACAATATCAACTTCTTCAAAGTTTATGTGTTCGGGTTTAATGAAATTAGAATTTTTTCCTGATTTTGCTAAAACGCTATTACCTCCTGCAAATTTTACCAATTGAGGAATCCAGTTTCCTGCTATCATAATTGGTTCAATCCATTCAATGCAAAGAACATTTTTAATTTTAGAGTTTAGAGTTTTTGCCTTAATTTTATTTATTTCATTTTGGATGTTTTTAACTAAAAAATATGATTCTACTTTTTTATTTAGTTTATTACCAACTAGGTTTATATCTTCAAGTACTTCCTCGTATGTATTTGGTTTTAAATCAATAAGTAGAGGCTTTCTATTTATAAACTTACTTAAACATTCTTCCACATCTTTTAAAGACACTGCACAAACTGAGCATTGTGATTGTGTTATTATTACATCTGGATCTAATTTTTTAAGCAAATCAGATTTGACTTCATAAACTGACAAACTTTTCTCTAATATTTCTTTAATGTCATAATCGATTTTTGATGATGACTGTTCTGTTTTAATTCTACTATTTGTTAGTTTTGGAAGTTTTAAAATTTCATTGGGGTAATCGCATTCATGAGAAATTCCTACTAAATTATTACAAAGGTTTAAGGCAGAAATAATTTCAGTAGCACTGGGTATCAGACTTACGATTTTCATTGTATTTTTTTTAATACTTAAAAGTTATAATGATTATTTATCTTAATATGTTTATTTTATTATATTAAAAAACTGATTTTTGAAGAATTATTATTTCTTTAATAAAAAAATAACTAAAATCTTTTCGAGACTTTTACTGCTATAATAGAACCTAACTTTACAACTAAACCCCAAATATTATGAAAAAAATTCATTTTTCCAATTTTTTGTAAAGCC
>MDTB01091390.1_pt1 | contig 16371 bp, 10 predicted proteins | sample 811161 | NCBI WGS metagenome assembly MDTB01 (sample SAMN05326650, study PRJNA326480) | marine metagenome | isolation source: seawater | place: Mediterranean Sea | collected 2009 | reverse complement strand
TATTATTTTTTTTATTCATTCGGCCTGCAATTTACCACTATTTAAGTAATTTAAAAAGGAGAATGTCTAAAATTTCTTAATCTCCTTACTTGTTCAAAGCTCTAATCTCAAGCCATCAAACGAAGGTTTTATAAAATCAGGCAATTCTTTTTCTACTTCATTGTGGAGTCCCATCAAATGACTGATATGAATAAGGTAAGCTTTTTTAGGTCTTAATTGTTCTAATAACTCCACCGCTTGGTTTAAACTCAAATGTGAAATATGGGGGCTTTTTCTAAGGGCGTCTAAAACAATTACTTCTGCCCCCTTCATTTTCTCTTTCTCTTTTTCGGATATCTCACTTATATCTGTTAAATAAACAAAATCTTTTATTCTATAACCAAACACCCTTAGCTTATAGTGTAAAGCCTCAATAGGAAGAATATTAACTCCTCCAATATTGAATTTTTCGTTTGTAATTTTGTGAATCTTTACTGCTGGTACTCCGGGATATTTGTAAGACGAAAAAACATAAGGGAACTCTCTAATGAGTGCCTTCTCAACTTCTGCAGTACAATAAACATCCATGTCCTTCTTAAGCTTATAATTAAAAGCCCTTACATCATCCATGCCAGCAACATGATCTTTATGTTGATGGGTAAATACAATGGCATCTAATTTTTGCACATTTTCTCTTAGCATTTGCTGACGAAAATCAGGACCAGTATCAATTACAATTGTTTGATTATCAGTCTCAATCAGCACAGATGTTCTTAATCGGCTATCCTTTGGGTTGCTAGATTTGCATACCTCACATTTACAAGCAATAACGGGTATACCCTGTGAAGTTCCTGTGCCTAAAAATGTTACTTTCATATTTTGGCTAGCATTTATAGCAGGTAAAATTAATACATTAATCTTGTCTCAGTAAATATATCTGTATAAATTTGCAACTGAAAAAATTAAAATGGAAAAAGCTATAACCTTATCTGCAAACCAAAAAGCCTTACAAGTAAATCGGGATTCAAAAATTTACGGTACCTTTGTAGAAGTTGGCGCAGGACAAGAGGTTGTACGCCACTTCTTCAGAGCAGGATATGCATCTCGAACAATAGCGAAAACCATGTCTGCTTACGATAAGGATTTTTCTGACTCTATTTATGGAAAAGAGAAAAATGGACGTTATGTCTGTGAATCGCGCTTGCAGAATATGATTGAAAAAGAGTATGGCTTATTGGAAGAACGGCTAGATAGAAAACTACATCAGGATAAAAAGTTTTTTGCATTTGCCAACACCATGACAACCATCAATCATGAGAAAACCATACAAGGCCATGGCTGGATGGGAATCCGCTTTCAGTTGGATCCAAAAAAACAGGCAAATAATGTTATTCTGCATGTGCGCTTAAATGATGCAGATGCTAAATTGCAACAAGAAACAATCGGAATATTAGGGGCGAATTTAGTTCATGCTTGTTTTTTCAATCATGATGATCCTAAAGAATTATTAAAATCTTTATATGATAATTTGAGTCGAGACAATTTAGAGATTGATATGATCAAAATCACTGGCACTGATTTTACAGAGGTCGACAATCGGCTACTAAGCCTCACATTGGTAAAACAAAGGATGACAGATGCTGTTATTTTTAGTCCTGATGGAGTAAACCAGCAGCCAGCAGACATTCTTCATAAAAAGAATATTTTAACCATGAGAGGTAGTTTCCGTCCAGTAACGAAAGTAAATATCAATATGCTAGAAAATGGCATGCAGAAGTACTTAGAAAACAAAAAAGTAGATAAGGGTAATATGCAAATCCTTTTTGAAATTACACTCTCAAATCTAAAAATGGAAGGCAAAATAAACGAAAAGGACTTTTTAGATAGAGCTGACATTTTATGCTCACTTGGGTATACCGTAATGATTTCCAATTACAAGAAATATTATAAATTGATAGAATACCTTTCTCAATTTACTAAAGCTAGAATGGGGCTGATTATTGGAGTGGATAACTTAGTAGAAATGTTTGATGATACATATTATCGGAATTTGAATGGAGGTATTATGGAAGCGTTCGGTATTATTGTTACAAGAGACATTAAAATATATCTTTATCCATTTAAGCCAAACAATAAAGTTGAAATACAAAACAGTAAAAATATTCCTATTCACCCACGTATAAAACCAATCTACAACTATTTGTATTCTAATGGGCGTATTGAAGATTTGAATTATGATTCTGAGGTTTTGCATATCTTTTCAAGAGAAGTATTGTCTTTGATCAAATCATGTAAAGATGGTAAGTGGGAAGATATGGTTCCGGAAGGAGTTGCAGAGATCATTAAAGCAAAATCTCTTTTTGGCAGCAAATGCAAAAATTAATCTTTTATTAATTATATAATCTGAATAAATTAAAATGAAGAAAACAGTAGTTTTTATTTTTATCCTTCCGCTTTTTATACTTGCTCAAGATAGAGGTGGTGGAAGAGGAGGAAGTTTCAAAGGATTTGGAGGGAAAGATAACTCTCAAGACTATATTAAAGGAAATATTGTAGGCAAAGTACTTGATAGTGAAAAGAAAGCCCCTTTAGAATTTGCTAACATCAGCCTTAGTAATGTTAGATGGGATAAAATAGTAGAAGGTACCATAACAGATGAAAAGGGTAGGTTTCAAATTGATAATATTAGATCTGGAAAATATCGTATCAGTATCAGTTTTATTGGTTACGATACTCAAGAAATAGATTTTGAATTAACAAAAAGAAAACCTGATATACGATTATCTGATATAGTATTAGTTCCAAATAGTGAGATGCTTTCAGAAGTAAAAATAGAAGATGAAAAGCCAATATATGAATCAAAAATTGATAAGATTGTATATAATGCAGAAAATGACGTTAATGAAGGTTTAAGTGATGCAACTGAAGTGTTAAGAAAAGCACCTCTTCTTTCTGTAGATCTTGATGGTAATGTTGAGTTAAGAGGGTCAAAAAATATTAAATTTTTAATGAATGGAAAAGCGTCTACATTTTTAACTGGAGATCTTGCCTCCGCATTAAAAATGATACCTTCTGATCAGATAAAAAGTGTAGAAATAATTACAAGTCCTGGTGCAAAATATGATGGAGAAGGAGATGCAGGTATCGTCAATATTATAACTAAGAAAAAATTGATTGATGGATATAAAGCGACAATTGATGGATCTGCTGGAAGTAGAGTCAATAAGAACGGTTACAATGTAACCTTAGGTAAAGGTAGGTTTAGTTTATCTGCTAGTGGAAGTATTCGTTACAGTTGGCCTAGAGAAGGTGTTGTGAATTATTACAGAAAAGATTGGGATGAGAGTGGTGTTAATACATTAACTAATAATGGAGTATCTGAGAGTCAATGGATTGGGTTTTGGGGTGGAACAAATTTATATTATGAAATTAATGCATACAACTCTGTATCTTCTAATATAAGTTTTAGTGGTAGAAATACACCATCTAAAAATACAACATATTATAATTATGAGAGTTGGAATTCGGATCTTGATACTAGTTATCAATCTATTACTAATTCAGAAAAAGACATTAAAAAAATTGAATGGACAACAGATTATACAAAAATATTTGACGAAGAAGGTCGAGAATTAAGTATCTCATTACAGATTGGTGGAAGATTAAAAGATGAAGATACAGATATATCAGAAAATGATGGCTTGATTCAACTTCAGAATATAAATGATGAAAAGAATCTTGAACAAACTTTTCAGGTTGATTACACATACCCAATAAATAATCATAAAATAGAAATAGGTGGTAAAATCATAAACAGAAATCAAGAAATGCAATACACAACTACAAGTGAGGATATGTTCTATAAATTACCTACAGAAGTATTTAATTATAATCAATTAGTTTCAGCAAGTTATGTTTCAACACAATTTCAACTATTAAATGATTTTGGGCTTAAAGGTGGTGTTAGGCATGAAATGACAAATATTAACGGTAATTGGAAGAATAATTCTCAAGACGAATTTGAAGACTCTTATCATAATATACTTCCAAGTTTGACATTATCTAAAACATTCGAATTAGGAAAATCATTAAAATTAAGTTATTCTAGTAGAATATCAAGACCTAGTAGCAGATATATTAATACCAACACGAGTAGAACAAATAATAAGAATTTAACAATTGGAAATCCCAACCTTACTCCTTCAAGATCTCAACAAATAGAAATAGGGTATAATAGTTTTGGCAGAAAGTATCAAGGTAGTTATTATGTTTATTATAAAAGAAGTACAAATCTAATAGAGTCTTTTGTTACGGTAAGAAATGATACATCTGTAACATCATATGAGAATATAGGTGAAAGCGAAAGATATGGATTAAATTATTATGGGTCTATTAAGTTTGATAAACTAACTTTTAGAGGTGGTTTTAACATCTCGTTATATAAATCAGAAGATCAAGAATTAAGAAATGAAGTGTCTGAAGCTATTCTATATAACTATAATTTTGGAGGAACATTTGATTTAGGTAAGAATTGGAAAGCTGAAGGATTTGGGTTCTTTCGGTCGCCAAAGCAGACTATACAAGGGTCATCTACTAGCTTTTCTATGATGAGTTTTGGAGTTCGAAAATCTTTCAAGAATAAACGTGGTTCACTAGGAATAAGATTAGTAGAACCATTCTTAAAAGAAGGATATAAGGTATTTGAAACTGATATACAAGGTAACAATTTTGAGCAAAATAGTGAATCTAAGATTCTTTTCAGATCAATTGGGATCAGTTTTAAATATACTTTTGGAAAACTAAACTTCAGAGATTCAAGTAAAAGAAGTAATATTAGAAATGATGATGTTGAGCGGGATGATGGGCAAGAATTTTAGTGTTTAAAAAGTATCTAAACACTCACTAATTGTAGGCCTTACGGTCCTAATTTCGAACTTTTTTCATAATCCCGTATCAATAAGTGGTACATGAAAACACCAAAAGAATATAAAACAGCTGTTATGTAAAAGATATAAGCATAAGGAAGGCCTTCAGCTTTTAAGTATCTAAATATTTGTGAGCTGAAAAACCAACTTCCACTCCAAATTGCCGCCGTAATAGCACTCAGCATCTCTTGGTTTTTCTTTCCTACATAATTCATGGTAAGCTCGGAGGTCATAGGAGCAGCCATATTCATAAGAGGAGTCCTTATCCAGAAACATAAAACAGCCACAGGAAAAGCCCACCAATAATTTGAAAAAAACTCTGTTGTAGCCAAAGCAATCAATGCAATAACGGCAGAAATTTGAGTGTAAGTAATACCTTTTTTAAATCCTAATTTATTTTTTACATTAGGGACGAGTAAAGCCAAAATACCAACTAATAAACTAGCCATTCCACCAATAACAGCAAAGCCTGATGAGTCAATTTCGAAATTATGATAAAAAAATAAATTAATAAAAGGAATAGTTAAGCCCGCTCCAATCGCGATAATAAGAGTAGGAATAATAGCCTTCAGCAATAAAGCCCAATCATAAGATTTCCAATTAACCTCTTTTTTCAAAGAAACTACCACGTCAACCTTCATTTTTAATAGATAGTAAACCCCAAAAAATCCGAGAAAAGCAATAAATAATAAAATCACCCCCTCATTAATCTCTTTCAGAAGCTTCCCAAATCCAAAGATAATTATTCCACTTATAATTGTGCCAAAACTATGAGTTGCATAATTTAATGATATAGCATGCGATTGATTTTCAGAAACTGTATTACGCATTACATAAGGTAATGAACTTACTTGAAATAAAGTAAAAGCAATACCCCATAAAATAAATAAAAAAGGTAAATAATGATAGCATGTATTTTCTACTGCTAATACTAAAGAAATAGCAACCAAGGGAACCCCTAAACTGCCCAATATAAAAAAAGGTTTCAATGGTTTGTTCTTAATATAAAATCCTAAAGGAAATGCCAATAACATAACTGCCAAAAAACGATAGGATATGTAATTAGCTATCTCAGGATCAGAGAATCCTTTTTTTGCTAAATATATATTTAAAATCAAAAAGAAAGACGCTCCAATTAACTGCACAAAAAACTCTGCTTTTATCATCAAAAGAACATGCTCCTCTATCTGTAAATACGATTTAATTAGTTTCTTCAAAATAAGAAGTTAAATAAATACGAAAATAAACAAACCCACTCAAATCAATGGGTTTGTTTTTGGTGGACCTCACAGTGCCAGTCTCGAGCTTTTTCAGCAAATTATTTAGTAAGTTTTATGCGTGTAATTTTCAATAATAGAAGTAATGCAAAAATATGGCATGATTTCATTTTAATTATTTGCTGTATGTAAGACCAAACCCTAGAGGAAATAAAGGATTACAATTGTTATCATAGTTACATGGAATATCTTTTATGCTTTTAGGCCATGAGAAAGATAGCTTTCCTTGAAGGTTTTTCTCTCCAAATAATATGTCAGCTACTCCGCCTCCTTCTGTGCCAGGTAACCATGCAACTAAAAACGCATTAGAATTATCGATTGTTTCATTAACAATTAATGGGCGTCCAGTTATTAAAACTACAACATATGGAATGTTCATTTTCTTAACTTCATCAATCTTTTCTTTATCTTTTTCTGATAAATAAAGTTGATCTGAATCTCCTTTCATTTCAGTGTAAGGATCTTCACCAACAACTACTATAGCAGCATCAAAATTTTTATTTTCATTGTTACGATTTGTTGTCGCGTATTCTTCAATTCCATCCATAATACTGGTTCCTGTCGTGATGTTACCTAATCCTCCTTGCCATTTAATAGTCCATCCACCACATTGTTTTCCTATATCATCAGATCCAGATCCTGTTACATAATAATTTTTCGAACTATTTAAAGGTAGAGTTCCGTCATTTTTTAGAAGTACTAAAGACTTTTGAACTGCTTCTCTAGCAACAGCTTTATGTTCATCGGTTCCTACTTTTTCAAGTAAGGCTCTATCGGTCATTGGATTATCCATTAAACCTGATCGAAATTTAATTCTTAATATCCTTCTTACAGCATCATCTATTCTTTCTTCTGAAATCAATCCTTCATCAAAAGACTCTTTAAATAATCGTAAGAATGTTTTGTAATGTTTTCCACCTCCTTTAACGGCACCTGGAACCATTATCATATCTAAACCTGCATTTACTGATTTTACAATATCGGATTTATAATCACCAGGGATTTCATCAATACCTTGCCAGTCTGAAATTACAAAACCATCAAACCCCATTTCTCCTTTTAGTAAATCGTTAAAAAGATATCCATTAGCATGGCATTTTAAATCGTTGATGCTGTTAAACGAAGCCATAATAGTTCCAACACCAGCATCAATTGCTTTTTGATAAGGTGGTAAGTATTTAGATCTAATTAATGCATCACTAATTGGAGCATTACCTCTATCTATTTTATCTGATTGATTGCCCATACCGGTCCCCCATATTGTAGCGCCATCTGCAATAAAATGTTTTGCACAAGCTACAATAGAATGGTTAACTGATCCTAATTCTGTAGTTTGGTAGCCAATAATTGATGCTTCACCCATTTCGCTTACGATATCTACACTCTCACTATATCCTTCATAGTGTCTTCCCCATCTTTCATCTTGAGGAATTGCAATACATGGGCTAAAGTTCCAATTTATTCCCGTTGCAGCTACTTCGATTGCAGTAACCTCAGAGACTTTTCTACATAAATCATAATCATTTGCACAACCCAAGCCTACATTATGTGGAAATATTGTTGCTCCTAATACATTATTGTGTCCATGCACAGCATCAACACCATATATTAAAGGGATTCCTAATCTAGAATTTAGAGCAATTTTCTGATATTTATCATACATATCAGCCCAGCCCTCAAAATGGTTAGTATCAGGATTTGAGCCTCCACCACTAAGAAGTGAACCTATAGCATAATCTGAAATATCCTGTATGGTATCTAAGAATTGTTGATCAATTTGAGTCATTTGACCAATTTTTTCTTCAATTGTCATCAAAGATATGATAGAATCAATTTTATCTTCTGTATTATTTGCAGTTTCTTTTTTTACTGGAGAGCAAGCAAAAAAGAGGATAAATAAAGCTAAAGTGAATGTAGTATTTTTCATAATTTAATTTTTAATTAGATTTCCGGCTTTTTGAGCAAAGTAGGTCAAATAAATAAAGCAAATAACAGCAATCCAATAGGATTCATGAATTCCTATTATATCAGCTAATTTTCCTTGAAGTGGTGGAATAATAGCACCACCTAGTATCATCATAACTAAAAATGAAGATCCTTGTGAAGTGTATTTCCCAAGCCCATTGATGCTTAATGCAAAAATTGAGGGCCACATGATTGAGCAAAACAAACCACCACTTAGAAAAGCATATAAAGCAAATTGACCACTGGAAAACAAGCCTAATAGTATGGATAAAATTCCAAGCATACTAAATATTTTAAGTGTTAAGGCTGGTTTTTCCTTTCCTAAGAAAAAGCCTCCTATTTGAATAGCGACACATAAAGCAAACCAATACAATGTTGATATATCAAATCCAGAAATAGAATTAACAAGTAAGATTACGCCAAATGCCAAATATGGGACTAATATATATAGCCAAGTTTTTAACTTGCCAACTGGATTGAAAACAGCTATTGCTCCAGCCCAGCGCCCAATCATTAAACCTCCCCAGTACATCGAAATTAATGGTGCTATTTCATAATCACTCATTGAAGGTAATCCAATTGGATTTATCCCATTACCTAAATCAACTTTTAATAATTCTCCAAGATTTGACTGAATTGTTACTTCAACACCTACGTAGGTAAAAATAGCTAACATCCCCAAAACTAACTGTGGATACTGCATTGCTCCCCAACTGTCTTTGTCTTTAACAGCTAATTTATTAGAAATTAAAAGAGTTCCTACAACAATAATTAAACTAAGAATAGTATAGTTCAAAATCACCTCATGATTTGGATTACCCTTATATTGAGCAAAGATTAAATAAAAACATACTGTAAGTAATATGGTCATCGTCAGTAATGCACTTAATGCTTTAGGTGCTTTTAGAAACTCAGAATCATCTTTTGCTTGAGGTAATTTTTTTGAAAAGTAAAATAAGGCTGCAGCTGCAAGAAATAAACCACCAACAGATAAATACAACATTTGAATTGTTGACAAACTTATACTTCCATTGCTAATCATTTCATTAAGTTCTGCTCCCGACTTAGGTGTTGAGCCAAATAAAATTAAGGCTACAACAATTGGACCAATGGTTGTGCCTAAAGAGTTGATGCCACCCGCAAGATTTAATCGATGTGCCCCTTTTTCAGCTTCGCCCAATGAAATGGCGAATGGATTAGCAGCTGTTTGTTGTAATGAAAAACCAAGTCCGACTATAAATAGCGCCCCTAACACATAGTAAAAGACATTAGAGTCTCCCGGACTTGCGCCTTGAACTGCTGGATACATAGCAATAGCGCCTAGAAAACTTAGAAGCAAACCATAGATGATACCATTTTTATACCCCCACTTATTCATGATATCTTTTCCAGATGAGTTAGATAAGATGAAAAGTATCAAGGCTCCGAAATAATATGCTCCATAAAAAGCAAAATCGACTAATTGTGATTGGAACTGATCAATTTGGAAATAGGTTTTGCAAAAAGGGATAAATACACCATTAGAGGCTGCAATAAATCCCCAAAAAAAGAAAACGGTTACAAGAGTCCCTAATGCTTGTTTGTAATTAGTTGGTTCACTCATTTTTAAAAGTTTAAGTTGTTAATATTTGATTTTATTTAATTTTTACTATTTATAATATTTAGAATTTTGGAGTAAATTTAAAAAACTTTGTGTTCAAAAGACACTTACTTGAAAATTATTATAATTTAAAATGAAAAATTTTATGCTCTTATACTTGTGAAATGGAATCTGATTTTTTAAATTTACTAAAGTATTATAATTATTAAAGATACAACATAGTTTAAAATTAACAAGTAGTTATGTCAAGAATTAATGTCTCAGTAGATTGTGTTATTTTCGGATTTGATAATGAAGAAAAAAAATTGAAAGTTCTTCTTATCAAAAAGAAAATTAACCCTTACGGCAAAAAAGATAGTGGAAAGCAAATAGCTTTACCGGGTGATTTGATTAGGTTAGAGGAGAATATTGATGAGTCAGCAAAAAGAGTATTATTTAGCTTAACGAAGCTAAACAATGTTTTTCTTCGTCAGTTTAAAACTTTTGGTGACCCTAAGAGAGTGCAATCGTCAAAAGATCAAGAATGGCTAAAAAACTTCAGGCAGGAGCCCAATGAAAGAGTGGTAACAGTAGGCTATCTCTCTTTAGTGAGAATGGAAGATTACATACCAGCACCTTCGTATTTTGCAGATGAGGTAAAATGGGTTGATATTTGTAAAGTGCCTGCTTTAGCTTTTGATCATAATGACATAATTGAATCAGGATTACTTTTTCTAAGAAACCAGCTTAGTCATGAATTGACTTCAGAATTATTGCCAAGAAAATTCACACTTTCTCAATTGCAAGAATTGCACGAAATAGTTTTAGATCAAAAGTTAGACAAAAGAAATTTTAGGAAACAGGTCATTAGCAAAGGTCAGCTAAAGGAAACCGACGAAAAACAAAAAGGTGTATCTCACAAACCTGCAAGATTTTATTCTTTTAAAAATTTAAATTAGGCAAAATCTAATTTTTTATTAAAGGCTAATGACGCTGGACCGAGTAGGTTCATTTTTTGATTTAATAATTCAGAAACTATATAATTTGTTTTTCCTCGCATATTATTTAATAAGTTTCGCTCACATTCTCTCTTTACAAGTGGCATGTATGTGCCTAAAGACTTAGAAATATTACCGCAAAATACAATCGCTTCTGGAGTAAGGATGTGAATTAGATCGGATAATTTTTTACCTAATAACTTAAATGTATATTCTAGTGTTTCTTTACAAACAGCATCACCTTTTTTAGCATTTTCAAAAACGGATCTAACACTAGGTGCTTCGTTAGGGCTATTAAGCTTTAATTTTTTTGCTATTGTATGCTTAATTCCATTAGCTGAAACTACAGTTTCAAGACAGCCAATACCCCCACAATTACAGATCCTATCAACATCTTCTAATTTAGTGTGTCCAAATTCACCGGCATAGCCATACGAACCGTCGAAGAGGTGGTTGTTAATTACTATGCCAGCTCCTAGACCAGTTCCAATAGTAATGATTACGAAAGAATTTACTTGTCTCCCTATCCCATATCTATTTTCAGCTAGTGCTACTGCATTCGCATCATTAACAACTGATATCGGAATACTTACTTCATGTTCTAAATGTTGCTGTAAATTGAAAGGACTAACATCTGTCCAACTAAAGTTAACTGGACAAAATGTATTCGATCGAGAATCAAAGTTAGGAGCTCCAATACCGATAGAAGAAATATTGAACTTTTTTGTTAAACTTTTTATTTTATCTGTAAAATTTTCAATATAATTTATAAATGAATTGTGTGCTTTTGTTTTGATTTTCTCAATATTTACAATCCCTTTTGTAGAGTCAACTACTGCAAATTCAGTATTGGTACCACCTATGTCTATGCCTAAAACCATTGTTTAAATAGTTATTCTTTTATTAGCCTCTAAAAATAAACTAAATTTATTCTCTATAACTATAAGCTTTGTGTTTTTTTAATAAAAATAAGATTCTCTATTTAGAAAAAATTTTAGAATAGTTATTCCATCATTAAATTAATCTCTTTTATTCAAGAGCCAAGTGTTCTACTCCATTTTTTTCTGGCGCAGCCACTAATTCAGCAAGATCTATAAGTCTTTTTGAATAGGCTGTTTCATTGTCATACCATATAAGTAATTTAATGATCTTTTCATTAACACTTGTTAATGCAGAATCAACAATAGCTGACTCTGTTGTACCTATAATGTCTGAAGAAACAATAGGGTCATCACAAACAGAAACGATGGAAGAAAGATTATTTTTAATGATATCATCTTTAATTACCTTATTTACTTCTTTTGCAGTAGTTGAGGTTTTTACCTCGCATACCAAATCAACAATTGAGCCGCAGCTTACAGGAACCCTCAACGCAATTCCATCAAGTTTTCCATTTAATTTTGGTAATACTTTACCCACAGCTGATGCAGCACCCGTTTTAGCTGGGATGATTGCATTGGTGGCTGATCGAGCTCTTCTTAAATCTTTATGTGGAGAATCTTGAAGTCTTTGGTCTGCTGTAAAGGCATGCGTCGTAGTAATGTAACCTTTTTTGATACTAAAATGCTGATCGATAATTTTTGCAATAGGAGCTAGGCAATTTGTTGTACAGCTAGCATTAGAAATAACATCATCTTTATTTTCTAATATATTTTCGTTTACACCAATAACAATGGTTTTTGCATTAGGAGATGGGGCTGAAATTATAACTTTTTTTGCTCCTGCAATGATATGAGAAAAGGCATCCTCTTTTTGAATAAACTTACCTGTAGACTCTATTACAACATCCACATCTAAATCTTTCCAAGGAATATCTTTAGGGTTTGGTTCTGAAAAAATTTGAATGCTTTTCTTGTTCACAAGAAGTGTTGACTCGTGAGCAGAAACGTCTGCATCTAAAACCCCATGTGTAGAGTCATACTTGAGTAAATGTGCTAAAGTAGAAGGATCGGTCAAATCATTGATTCCAACAATTGTAATAGTTTCATTATCTATAAGTTGCCTGAAAAGAGTTCTTCCAATTCTTCCAAAGCCGTTAATTCCTAATTTTAATTTCATTTTGCAAATATATAAAATTCTAAGTGTAAATATCACACTAAGCTAAATATTTTTTTTTTATGATTAAATTTTTCTAATAACAAATTTTATACGATATATTTAATAATCTTATTATGCCACTTAAATACTCAACTTAAAGTTTACTGATTGAATTGTAAAGACGTAAGAATTATAGCTTGATTACTTTTAGTGTTTTTTTCTCGTTTCCATAGATAATCACACAGAAATAAGTTCCAGAATTAAACTTCTTAAAAGAAAGCTTTTTCCCACTCTGAATACCCATAAAACCTCCGCTTATATCATAAATTTCAGTCTGTAAAGGCCCTGAATACTGCTGTATGGATATATTCACATTATCATCAGTTACGCTAGGGTAAAGTTTTATATCTTCTTCTTTTATTTCCAGAATACCCATATAACCAGTGCCATTGTAGGCACCAATATTTGAGGGAAAAAGATGCGAAACACTATTTCCAAAATAGTCTAAACCACCATTGTGCTCTATATAGTTAGTTGTGTCTGTACTTCCATTAATTAAAAACCCATTGCCAATTGCTGGACTATTACTTTGGATTTTATATAAATTAGGATCATTTACTCCCATACTATCTAAATTAAGTAATAAAGGATCTCCATAAAGTGCATTATTCATTAAGTTACTATCAAGATCAATACGAGAAGAATCATAAAAAAGATTGTGGCTGATGTAAAGATTATTTTGATTATTCTCAATTAATGTAGAAATAATTTGGCCGTTTTGACTGACTACTATAAGGTTATTGTATACATGTATATCACCGATGTTTGGCCAAAAATATATTTCAGGGTTTAATGTATCATTCACAAAAACAGTATTGTTGTAAATGAAAGTTCTAGTACTTGGGCATCTTATTGGATTTTGACCGCAAAAATTAGAAACCCAGAAGATTTTACCTTTTTTATCCCAAGGTGTTCCATTTGGATCTTCCCGATAACCATCATTTACACTAATATTATAGCGGTAACCACAGTTTATATTATCTCCTAAAATTTCTGCAAAGCCTCCTTCATTGTTATAGCTATAGTTATACTGAAATACGACATTCTCATTTCCATAATCAATATGTGAACCATAAGAATCCATAGGGCCATGAGCGTTCATAAATTTATTATGTTGTGCGACTACATTTTTACAGTCAAAAGTCCACATGCCACTGCCTCTTTTCCACATTCTATTATCATTGGATGAACCTGTGTGGTTGAAAATACAATTTTGTACAAGCACATTTTCGCTCTTGTTAGGCACAAAGCCTGAACCCCCTGTATGTTCAAACACACAATTATCAACAAGAATTTGATTGTTCTTTACGGAATCTATACCATTAAGGCCTAATGATTTGATCCAAAAACCATAATGTCCAGTCTCTGATATTGTTGTATTGATGACTTTTACATTAGAGATGGTATTGATTAGTCCAGAAACAGTATCTGATTGGGTCTCTAACTTGATACCGTAACCTAAATGCATGTTATTAACTATATCTGGAGTCGGATAAATATCATGAATATAAAGATTATTAAAAGAAAAGTTTTCTAGGTCTTGGGTTGATGCAACGACTTTAATACCGAAACGAATATTCTTACCAGAACCCCAAGAATTTTCGACCCCCCCAAATCCGGGTAATTTTTTGACTGAACCACCGTATACAGTTTGGCTATTTAGTGAAATAGCATCAAATTCAACGGCATCATTACTAAATTGAAACTTTACACTTCTATCAAAACTTACCGCAGGTACTGTGATAGTATTTAGCCCTAATGATAAGGGCTGCGCTGAGGCATTATACCAATTTTGGTTAGCTGTAGTTTTTGCCACTCTATAATTAGCTCCTTGCGGAGGCAGATTCGTTACATTTATCACAAAAGTTTGTTGAGCCCCATTATTTCCATCACCTATTTGGCAAGCTGTGTACACATTAGTCCATATGTTGTTTGCAGGTATGTTTGAAAATAAATTTGGTGTTTGTGCTAAAATTGTTGATGGCACGTTGGAATTAAGATGATAGGACGAATTATACAGCTCTAAACCATTAATATGAATGTGCTGATCATTAAAAATTAAAATAGACGCTTGATAACCAAATCCATTTATAATGGGCCTAATGGAACCTCCATAAACACCAATAACAATGGGTTGTGAAAATGAGCCAGATCCATTGAGCCAGAACATCCCTTCCCAGTAATCACCGGACTTAAAATAAATAGAATCTCCTGGGTTGAACTGTATGGAGTTTAACTTTTCAATCGATTGAAATGGGGATTGAATACTTAGCCCGTTATTCAGGTCATTTCCCAGAGAACTACTCACATAATATACATTAGCTTTAGTATTTACTATTATAAATATTGATAATATTATAAGAGTGATTTTTTTAGAAAATAAACAAATAGATTGCAACATCCACATCAAAATTACGTAAGAGTAAAGTTATAAATACAAAATTAAATAAAAAAAAAAGATTTGGATATAAATTATGATTATATCTTATAGATTTAGAGGAGAGGATAGGCCTTTGCCTTTTCAAGGTGGCCAACTAATTTATCACAAGTAAATAAAAAAAGTAGCGATAAGCATTAAAAATGTTATAGATGACATATAACTCTAAATTTTAAGCTGTTTTAAGAATGAACTATAATTTTTAGTGTGAATAATACACTAACATTGTTGGAAATTTTTAAAATGTGTTTTATATTTGTTTACTCTAAAATTCTTATTTATGAAATTAGATTGGCTTCATATATTAACAATAAGTTATTTGTGTCTTTTAAACTTTCTTTTATGAACTTTTAGATTTAACTATTTTATTAACTAACCAAAAATATGTATTATGAGTTTAAAATCTACTACCAATTGTTCGTTCTTGGAACGACTATCACAAAAAGTTAAAATACTTTTATTATTAGCTGTATTTACTGTTAGTTCTTTTAATATGTCTGCACAAAATTCTTCATTAATTAGTGCTTGTGGCGATTTTGATTCGGGACCTAGTAGCTGGCCTTTTGTACTTACAGCTACAACTATTGCAGATGGATCAGTTAGTCAAGGAACTCAATCATTTACTATTAATGTAACTTTGTTACCCCTTGTAAATGGAGCATCCTATAGAGTTTACAAAACTACAGCTAATGGAAATGATTTCTTTGGAAATCCAGTAGCATTGACATATGGGCCAAATACTATCACCGTACCTGCGGTAAGTTTTGATCGGGCAGTTAAATTTCAATTTTCAAATGGAACTGTACGCTTTAATGCTTTAAGCTTAAATGGAGTCGCTTCATCTTGTGTTGCTGCTGCACCACCACCAACTAAATCATTAATAAGTGCTTGTAGTGACTTTGTTGCTGGGCCTAATGCAACTTGGCCTAAAGTGCTTGTAGCGACAACTATTAATGATGGTGTAGCTAGTCAAGGAGCTCAAACATATACTATGAATGTAACTTCTTTACCAGCAGGTGGAGCCAATGTTAGGTCTTATAAAACTACAGCTAATGGAAGTGACTACTTCGCACCAGCTGTTGCATTGACACTTGGTTTAAACACCATTACAGTC
>MDTB01029709.1_pt1 | contig 16372 bp, 14 predicted proteins | sample 811161 | NCBI WGS metagenome assembly MDTB01 (sample SAMN05326650, study PRJNA326480) | marine metagenome | isolation source: seawater | place: Mediterranean Sea | collected 2009 | reverse complement strand
TTTTCTAAGTTAAATGGTGATGTCCTTAAGAATTTGAAATTTGGAGTGTTTGCTAAATCCCCTGGAGCGGACTGGGTTGTTTCAAACGGTTTAACTGATCAGATGGTTCCTTTCGTTCATATGCAAAGTGACCCAAATGATTATCCTGGAATGATAATAGAAAAAAGTTTAGCTCAAGGTGAGATTGATGTTGCTTTTGCTTGGGGTCCTATTGCAGCATATTCCGCATCGATGGTCAAATCCAGGAAACTAAAGCTTGTGCCACTAATAGCACCTAACGGTAGTAGAACCGATTACTCCATTTCAATGGCTGTTAGATACAGAGAACCGGCTTGGAAAAAAATGGTGGAAGATTTTTTGAACAAAAGAAAAGACAAAATTCAAAGCTTGATCAGTTTATACAATATTCCTCAGGTTCTTGAGGATGGATCTGTTTTAATTGGAAAAGAAAAGTTTGTTCGAACCAAAAATTAATTCTTTTGCTGATACATGCCTTAATTATTTTTGTTTTGTTTTGTTGATATTTTTGTTTGCTGTATCATCTAACGCTCTTTCCCGGGAATATAAAAAAGGGTTTGTTTTTGTTACAAATCAAGGGGAAGATTCTGTATCTGTTATTTCTTTAAGTGATTTTGAAATCATTAAATCAATTGGAGTTGGCAAGGCCCCTGCAGGGATTGCAATTGACGCAATTAACAATTTTGTTTTTGTTTCTAATGCTGAGGATAAAAGTATTAGTGTTATTGATGCTGATGAGTTAAAAGTAGTTAAAACAATAAAAATTGATGGAAGCGCCGTTGGAATTGAAGTTTCAGATGGCAGTAGATTTTTATATATAGCGGATTGGTTTAACAATAGGTTATTGGTTTACAGTATTGAAGAATTTAAGCTTCTAAAAAAAATTAAAGTTGGTAAAGCTCCAGCAGGTGTAGTTTCTAGCCGAAATGGTTTAATATATGTTGCTAATAGAGACGACAATTCAATATCGGTTGTATCTGAAAAAACATTTGAAGTTGTTGATTCCTTAGAGGCGGGTGATCATCCTTTTGGCTTGGCCTTGAATCCAACTGAAGACAGACTCTTGGTTACTAACGTGAAAAGCCATGATATTTCGATTATAAATCTTACAAAATCAAGAGAAACTGTCAGAGTGCAAGTTGGCAAAAGACCTTATTGTATTGCCTTTTCCTCCAAGGGCTTATTGGCTTATGTAACCAATCAATATGAGGACACAGTTTCAGTTTTAGATTTAAAAAAAAATAAGATTATTAAAACCATCACAGTAGGATCTTTTCCAGAGGGAATTGATTCGTCTAATGGTTATATTTTTGTTACCAATTGGATGGATGAGGAAATGATGGTTTTGGATGCAAAAACATACAGTGTTGTTAAATCAATTGAACTGGGTTCAAATCCTCGGAATTTTGGACGTTTCTTACTAACGCAATGAATTTTTTATATTTATTTTTTTGAAGAGGTGCAAAATGGTTTTTTCGAGAATTTTGATTCTATGTTTGTTTTTCTGTTCCGCCTTAGTTTATGGACACGGGCCAACTAGACAGAAAGTCAAAGAGACTATCAATATAAATGCCACTGCTGATGATTCATGGAAAATGTTAAAAAACTTAGATTCTGCAGGCAAATGGCATTCGGAGTACTCCGCTATCTCTATTGAAAAAAACTTTAGAAAATTTGCTTCAAAAAGGGATGGTGCCAAAGGACTAATTGAGATATTATCTAGCAGTGATGAGGCAATGAAGTTTAAATATAGACTCAAAAATCCGGGTTCCATACCAGTGAATAATTACAGTGCTAATATATCTGTGAAGCAAGTTGGCACCACTTCCAAAATCACTTTTAAGGGCGCTTTTTACAGAAAATATGTCAACAATGATCCTCCCCCGGGGGAAGATGACGAGGCAGCGATTAAAGCAGTAACTGAAATTTATAAAAATTCTCTAAATTTACTTAAAACAAAGTTAGAAAGCGAACAATAATCATTTCTTGCATATTTAGCCTTTAAAATAATCTGAGAGAACTATTTGTGAAAATGGAAACAGCTAAGTGCATATTAGAGACTGCTCTTTTGACTAGTCAAAAGCCTCTTGATGCTACCGAATTAAAAAAACTATTTGATGGAGAGTTTGACGTTAGAACTGTAGATTTACTGCTTGATGAGTTGAAAACTGATTGGGAAAACCGGGGACTGGAGCTAATTTCGGTATCGTCAGGTTGGCGATTCCAATCTAAACTAGAGTATTCTCATTATTTGGAAAAATTACAAACGGAAAAAAACACCAGGTACTCAAGAGCTGTTATGGAAACCCTGGCAATTATTGCTTACCGTCAACCTGTTACAAGAGGTGACATTGAAAAAATTAGAGGTGTGGCAGTATCATCACACATTATTAAAATTCTGGAGGAACGCAACTGGATTTCTTCTCTTGGACAAAAAGAAACTATTGGTAGGCCCACCCTGCTTGGTACATCAAAAAAGTTTCTTGATGATCTTGGTTTGCTATCTTTAGAGGAGTTACCTTCAATTTCAAATTTTGAAACCGAGCTGGATGCGAAACTAATTGAGTCAGAAAAGGTAAATTATGAAGGATAAAGAAGAACCTACTCATGTTTCGGACGAGGATGTTCCTTTTTTGTCTAATTCAAATTCAGTTTTGTCAAGTGAGGAAGTTGAGAAACACTTACTTACCAAAAAAAAATCCCACACCAAAACTTCAAATAAAGATGTACCAAAATTGCATAAAGTTTTAGCTGATGCAGGGGTTGGTTCGAGGAGAGAAATGGAAGAGTTAATTTTAGCAGGTAGAATTTCTGTGAATGGATCTCCTGCACATGTTGGTCAAAGGATAATTTTTACAGATCAGGTTAGAGTTAATGGCAAAATTATCAAACTAAATATCGTACCACCTCCAATTAGAGTTCTCGCCTACCATAAACCTGTGGGTGAGATAGTAACGAGAGATGACCCACACAAAAGACCAACTGTATTTAAAAAATTACCATCAGTAAAATCTGGGCGTTGGATTGCTGTAGGGAGATTAGATATTAATACTGAAGGACTTTTGCTTTTCACCACATCTGGTGAACTCGCTAATAAGTTGATGCATCCAAAGTCGGAAATAGAAAGAGAATATGCTGTTAGGATTTTTGGTAAATTAAGTGAGAAAGATATCGAACTTTTGAAACAAGGCTTGGAATTAGAGGATTGCTTTGCTAAATTTGAAAGCTTGGAATTTGCTGGTGGCAGTGGTTCCAATAAATGGGTAAGGGTTGTAATCAAAGAGGGCAAGAGAAGAGAGGTTAGGAGACTCTTTGATGCTGTAAACGTCACGGTAAGTAGGTTAATTCGAATTAGGTATGGTGTTGTCGCTCTCCCCCCAAATTTAAAAAGGGGACAACTTACCGAGCTCTCCAAGAGTGGAGTTGAAGAAATTTCTAAATTTGTTGGTCTGAAGACGAGAAATCCAAGACCCACGAAATCTGTTAATAAAAAGACCAGGGCTTATGATCGTTTTAAAAAAACTAATTTCAAACAAGAAAAAACAAAGTTTCACAATGGAAATAATCCAAATGCTTCTCTAATGGATGAGGATGAATGGCAACCAAGTAGTAATGATGCTCATCTGTCTAAGCTGGGAGGGCCTATGAGAAAAACACCGAAAGCTAATAAAAGACCAAATCCTTTACAAACGTCTTGGGGTTCTACTTTGAATAGTAGTTCGAATGCATTATCCGCGCCTCAACGTCTCTTAAGTAATTCACCAAAATCAAAAAAACCCAGACCCTTTAGATCAAAGGGTGCTAGAAATAGAAATTCACCTTCAAAAGGTTAATTCTGGGGAGTTCCGCACTTTACAGGCTTGCTGCTTTTTCGCACTTCATCTAAGATGTAATGTTAGGGCAATTGATTAAAAGATGGGCGAAATGCCCTTTTTTTGTTTTCAATTGCTATTTATTGGAGAGATGAAAGGCATGTTCATAGATAAAGTCTTAAAAGTTGTGGAGTCGTCGGTCGTTCCTTTAGGATACGAGGTTATAGATATAGAGTTGGACAATTCGGGTCTCGTAAGAGTTTTTGTGGATGTTTTTGACGGCATGAGAGAGGTCAATTTAAAAGATTGTGAACTTATCACCAAGCAGTTAATTTATCTTTTTCCTGTAGAGGGAATTAATTTTGAACGCTTAGAAGTTTCGTCACCAGGATTAGATCGAAGATTAACTAAAGCGCATCACTTTGAAAGATTTATTGGAGCAAAAGTTAAGTTGAAATTTCGAGATTTAGTTGCCGGGAAAAAAAAATATGTTGGCCTTTTAGGAAGACCATGTAAAAACAGTTCATTTGAAATGTTCAAGAATGAATCAGCAAAGTTTGATGATATTCACCTAAATGGTAAAAATTCAATTTTTTACATAGAAGAAATCGGAATTAATGGTGTTGAAAGGATAGCTTTTGATATTGGGGACATTGAGCAGGCCAGACTTGTTGAAGAAATTTCCATGAAGGGTAAATCCGAATGAGCAGAGAAGTTCTAATTTTAGTTGATGCTCTGGCAAGAGAAAAAAATGTAGATAGAGAAATTGTTTTTCAGTCTCTAGAGAGCGCATTAGCGTCTGCGTCCAAAAAACGTTTTCATGCGGATGTTGATGTGGTTGTAAGAATTGATCGTGAGAGTGGTGATCATGACGAATTTCGAAGATGGCAGGTTGTTGAGCCTGAAGAATTCGAGGATGAAGAAAGGCAAATCGAATTAAATAATGCAAAAAAACAAATTTCTGATATCGAAATTGGAGACTACATAGAGGAAGATTTAGAACCAGTAGAGTTTGGAAGAATTGCCGCTCAGGCGGCAAAGCAGGTAATAATGCAAAGAATTCGAGAGGCAGAGAGAGAACAAGTTCTTAAGGACTTTCTTGATAGAGGAGAGTCTATAATTTCAGGTACTGTAAAGCGTTTGGAGAGAGGGGATGCAATAGTAGAAGCTGGGAAAATTGAGGCCAGACTCCCCAAGGATCAGATAATACCAAAAGAAAATCTTCGACCTGGTGATAGAATTCGAGCTTTTATGCTAAGAGTCGATAGATCCCAAAGAGGTCCTCACATAGTGCTATCCAGAACAACCCCTGAAATTATAATTAAACTTTTTGAGTTAGAAGTGCCAGAAATCGAGCAAGGTTTGATGTCAATTAAGTCTGCTTCAAGAGATCCGGGAATTAGGGCAAAAATAGCTGTTCAAACTTCTGACAAAAGAATTGATCCAATTGGTACTTGTGTAGGTGTTCGAGGCAGTCGTGTTCAAGCAGTAACTCATGAGCTTGCTGGAGAAAGGGTAGATATTGTTTTGTGGTCTGAGGATCCTGCAGAATTTGTAATTGGTGCCTTGGCTCCGGCAAACGTTTCTCAAATAGTTGTAGATGAAGAAAGGCATTCAATGGATGTTGTGGTTGAGGAAGCAGAATTAGCTGTTGCCATAGGACGAGGTGGGCAAAATGTTAGACTTGCGTCCGAATTAACAGGTTGGCAAATTAACATAATGACAGCTGATGAGTCCGAGAAAAAAACTGCAACTGAAAGAGAATCTACACTTGAGATTTTTACAGAAAAATTAGATGTTGATGAAGAAGTTGCTAGTGTACTTATTGATGAGGGTTTTACTAACTTAGAGGAAATAGCTTATGTTCCAGTCGCTGAAATGCTATCTGTTGAGGCATTTGACGAGGACACTGTTAACGAACTTAGAACACGAGCTCGTAATGCATTGTTAACCGCCGCACTTGTAGCAGAGGAAAAATTACAAACCACTGAACAAGAACTATTGGAATTATCTGGAGTTACCAATGAAATTGCATCAAAACTGGCTGATGTAAAAATCTTCACTCGTGATGGGTTAGCTGAATTATCTACCGATGAGTTGGTAGATTTAGCCGGCTTTGATAATTCTTTTGCAAGTGAATTGATTATGCAAGCAAGGGCGCATTGGTTTGAATCTGAATCTGAAGAAAATTCAGACAAAAAGGAGGTAGCAAATGATAGCAAGTAGTAGTGTAGAAGCTTTTGCTACCGAACTGAAAGTTCCTGTAGAGACTTTACTAGAACAGTTACAAGCCGCAGGGGTTCCTAAGTCCTCTGGTTCGGATTCAATTTCCGAAGAAGATAAAGAGAAATTATTAGCAACTTTAAGAAAATCACATGGCAAAGCTGATAAACCAACTATAAGAAAAAAAATCACTCTTACCAAGAGACAAACCTCGGAAATTAGGCAAGCCGACTCAACTGGAAAGTCCAGAACGATCCAAGTTGAAGTTAGAAAAAAAAGAGTATTTGTGAAAAGAGATCAACCTAATTTGAAAATAGGAGGTGAAGATGAATTAGATAATTCTGATCTTACAGATATATCTAATCAAGAAAAAAAATCACCTAATGACAGTCCGTCAATTTTAGATTCATCCAAAACCATTGAGAATTCAAACAATTCTGATGATGTTAAATTAACAACTAGTTCAGATAAAGAAAAAAAATTAGTCAAGAAGAAAAAAACGAATACTAAAAATACTCAAGGTTCAACAAAGCCCGAAGAAGTAACTACTAAAAATAATATTTCATCCAATCAAGAATTGGTGTCCCCTAATAGCGATTTAAAATCTTCGATTGAAATAGATAAAGATTCACAAAAACAAACAGAGGATTCAAAAAATAAAAAAAACACAGATGATGAAGTGGCCGCTATAAACGCCTTAATGACAGCTGCGCGCTCTGGTAAACTGCCTTCTACTTCTAAAGTTTCAAAACCCAAGAAAAAAGTTGATAAAGCCTCAACGACAATGAAGCTTAGTCGACCAGTTCCTCGTCCACAGGACGAGGATAAGCCCAAAGAAAAAAAACAAGAAAAATCAATTAAGTCATCCCAATTGTCATCTACGTGGAAAGAGGAAGCACAAAAGAAAAGAGCTTTAAAAACACGCGGTGATACTTCAGGTGGAGGTGGTGGCTGGAGAGTTGGTCCGAGACACAAACCGAAAAGTTCTACCCCAGAGCAAAAAAACATCGAGGATGAACTGCCGGCAGAAATTGTCGTTAAGGATGTTCATATTCCCGAGACTATTTCTGTTGCTGATCTGGCTCATAAGATGTCTATTAAAGGCGCTGAGGTTGTAAAGGCATTAATGACCATGGGTCAGATGGTTACAATAAATCAAATTTTGGATCAAGAAACTGCAATGATTGTTGTTGAAGAGATGGGCCACAAAGCTTTCGCAGCCAAGTTAGATGATCCTGAATTGTTCCTGGTGGAAAGCAGTATTAGTTCAGATTCAGAAATTGAACATTTAGCCCGTCCTCCTGTAGTAACAATCATGGGTCACGTTGATCACGGTAAAACTTCTCTTCTTGATCTGATCAGAAGAGCAAAAGTGGTTGACAATGAGGCTGGTGGAATAACTCAGCACATTGGAGCCTACAATGTAGTCACCGACAAGGGCACTATTACATTTTTAGATACACCAGGGCATGAGGCATTCACTGCGATGAGGGCAAGGGGTGCGAATGCAACTGATTTAGTTGTTTTAGTTGTGGCCGCCGACGATGGAGTAATGCCTCAAACCAAAGAGGCTATTTCCCATGCAAAAGCGGCGAACGTTCCCATTGTAGTTGCAATAAATAAAATTGATAAAGCTGAGTCAAATATTGAAAAAGTACGTGGCGAGTTGGTTGCTGAAGAGGTTGTTCCAGAAGAGTTTGGCGGAGATGCCCCGTTTATTCCTGTTTCTGCCAAAAACGGCAAGGGCCTAGACGCACTTCTTGAAAACATTCTACTTCAGGCAGAAATCTTAGAGTTGAAGGCTCAAGTTAATACTCTTGCAAAGGGATTAATTGTTGAGGCAAGTATTGATAAAGGTAGAGGGCCAGTGGCTACCGTTTTAGTACAATCAGGTACTCTTAAAAAGGGAGATTTTGTTTTGGCTGGCGCCTCCTTTGGCAGAGTTAGAGCTTTATTGGATGAAAATGGTAAAACTATAAAGTCTGCTGGACCTTCAATTCCCGCTGAAATTTTAGGACTCACTGATGTTCCTCAAGCGGGTGACGAATTGTTAGTTCTTGGCGACGAAAGAAAAGCCAGAGAAATTGCTCTATTTCGCCAAGGCAAATTCAGGGATGTTAGATTAGCCAAACAACAAGCAGCAAAACTTGAAAATGTATTTGATAATATGGGAGATGAAGTCAAGACTTTGCCTCTTATAATCAAGTCGGATGTGCAAGGATCTCAAGAGGCTATAGCAGGGTCATTGACTAGACTTTCAAATGAGGAAATCAAGATAGGTTTAGTTCATACTGCTGTTGGCCCAGTAACTGATTCAGATGTTAATTTAGCCATAGCTTCACAAGCAGTAATCATAGGATTCAACGTCAGGGCTGACTCCAATGCACGAAAGCTTGCTGAGGTTAATGGAATTGACATTCGCTATTACAATGTAATTTATGATGCTGTTGGCGATGTTAAAAATGCAATGCAAGGAATGTTAAGTCCAGAAAAAAAAGAAGAAACAACTGGATTAGTAGAAATTCGTCAAATTTTTCGAGTTTCTAAATTAGGTAATATCGCTGGTTGTATGGTTTTAGAGGGAGTTGTTCGAAGAAATGCTTCTGTTCGACTTTTAAGGGAAAATGTGGTCGTTTGGACAGGTGAGTTAGATTCTCTAAAAAGGTTCAAGGAAGATACGAAAGAGGTTAAAGAAGGCTTTGAATGCGGACTAACCTTGAAAGGCTATGATGATATCAAGGAGGGAGATCAACTTGAAGTATTCGAAGTCAGGGAGATTGCGAGAGCACTATAGTAAAACTTCATCACATAGAGAGTTTAAACTAGCCGACCAAATACAAAAAGAGTTGGCACAGCTTTTTCATTTGGAAGTAAAGGACCCTAGAATAAATTTCATTACAATTACAGATGTTGAGCTTAGCGTTGATTATTCTCTTGCAAGAATTTTTTATAGTACTTTCCCAAGTGATTCAAATCATCTTGACACTACTCAAGAGGGACTAAAGGCAGTTGGAGGGTTTTTGCGTTCCAAAATCAGCAAGAACATCAGACTTCATCATGCACCTGAATTAAAGTTTGTTTATGATGATTCACTCGAAAGAGGAAGGTTTTTGAGTAATCTAATCGAAGAGGCTTGTAACAAATCTATTAAAAAATCGAAATAAAAAAGGAAATTAATTGAAGCTCAATAGGAATGGTATTTTGCTTCTTGATAAGCCAAAGGGTATATCTTCGAATAGGGCTTTGAGTTTAGTCAAAAAAATTTTTTGTCCCAAAAAAGCTGGTCACGCAGGTACACTAGATCCTTTGGCGACTGGAATCTTGCCTATACTATTTGGCGAGGCAACTAAGTTTGCAGAGTATGGACTTAATTCAAACAAAAGGTATTTGGCTGAAATTTCATTAGGAACAAAAACTAGCACAGGCGATTCAGAGGGTGAAATAATTGAGAAAATTTCTTTTACTGAAAACGTTGATATAAAGTCAGTTTTGAAATCGTTTATTGGAGAACAATTTCAAATGCCCCCTATGTTTTCTGCTTTAAAATATAATGGAATACCACTTTATAAATATGCCCGAGAAGGTCAAGAAATAGCAAGAAATAGCAGGTTAATTAATATCAAATCTATTAAATTCATTTCACTAAATAATAAGGTCTTAAAAATAGATGTTGTTTGTTCCAAAGGTACGTACATACGCACCCTTGCTGAGGATATTGGCAAAAGGCTTGGTAGTTGCGCGCATTTATCTGCTCTAAGAAGAATTGGGATAGGCGCATTAGAGATTGGACAAACAATAACTATTGATAAACTTGCACAGTTAGCAGATTCATCCTCTTCCTTTTTGAATGATGCCCTTAAACCTATCGAATTATTTATCAATCATTGGCCATCAGTACAATTAGTGAAGAGCAACGAAAATAATTTTTTAAATGGGCAATTGATTAAAATGTTTTGCCCAAGCATTCAGGACAAGGAGGAATGTTTAGTTAGGGTTTACGGATTTTCAAATAATTTTCTTGGTACTGGTCAAATAATTGATAATAAACAGTTACGTCCGGTTAGATTAATTTCAAAAACAAATTTTATAAATGCGTACTATGAATAGCAGAAGAAACTTAGCCATTATTGCTCATGTCGATCATGGCAAAACTACTTTGGTAGATCAACTTTTAAAGCAGTCAGGAACCTTTTCGGAGCATGAAAATGTGTCTGAAAGAATCATGGATTCTAATGATCTGGAAAAAGAGAGAGGAATAACAATCGTCTCAAAAAATTGCGCTGTCAATTATAAAGGCGTGCATATAAATATTGTGGACACCCCTGGGCATGCAGACTTCGGAGGAGAAGTTGAGAGAGTACTATCAATGGTTGATGGAGTCTTGTTATTAGTTGACGCAGTTGAAGGGCCCATGCCTCAGACAAGATTTGTCACAAAAAAAGCTTTAGAGCTTGGCTTATTACCTATAGTGGTTGTTAACAAAGTTGATCGACCTGGTTCAAGGCCTGATTGGGTAATAAACGAGACATTTGATCTTTTTGTTAAACTCGGTGCTTCGGAAGAGCAACTTGATTTTTCAGTGGTTTTTGCATCTGCTTTGAAGGGTTACGCAACGTTAAAACATGAAAACCCCTCCAAAGATATGAGTATTTTGTTTGAAAAAATCATCGCACTCTTACCTGAAGGAAGTGGCGATATAAACGGTAGTTTTCAGATGCAAGTAACTTCCTTAGACTACTCCAACTATGTTGGTAAAATAGCAATTGGCAGAATCAAAAGAGGAAAAATTACGCCCAAACAAGAAATAGTAGTTATTGATGGTTTTGAAGGACAACCAAAAAAAGCCAAAATAACACAAATAGAAAAATTTGAGGGTTTAACCAAACAGGAGGTACTCTATGCTGAGGCTGGGGATATTGTTCTTTTAAATGGTATTGATGAAGCAAATATTGGTTCAACACTTTGTGATCCATTAAACATTGAGGCTTTAGATATGCTTGAAGTTGATAAGCCTACCCTTTGCATGAATTTTCTTGTCAATACTTCTCCTCTTGCTGGAAGAGATGGTAAATTCGTCACTAGTCGACAAATTAGAGAGAGGTTGGAAAAAGAATTGAAAAGCAATGTTGCTCTCAAAGTTTCATTTGGGCAGGATAGCGATGTGTTTGAGGTATTTGGAAGAGGTGAGTTGCATTTAACAATTCTTTTAGAAAATTTACGAAGAGAGGGTTATGAACTTGCAGTTTCAAGACCAAGAGTTGTTTTTCAAAAGGATAGAAATGGAGCACTCCTTGAACCATACGAATTATTGACGATTGACATAGAGCAAGAGCATCAAGGTTCCGTCATAGAGGCTTTAGGGGCAAGAAAGGGAGAGTTAGTCGATATCGTACCTGACGGTAAGGGAAGACTGAGACTAGAGTATACGATTCCTGCAAGGGGTTTGTTAGGTTTTCAAAGTGATTTTTTATCACTGACTAGGGGAACTGGCCTTTTAAGTCATGTTTTTGACCATTATGGTGAAAGAAAAGGTGATTTTTCTGCCAGAAAAAATGGGGCTCTTGTTTCTCAAGAGGATGGAAAAGCTGTTGCTTTCGCCCTATGGAAGCTTCAAGAGCGTGGTCGCATGTTTCTTGACCCTGGTGAAGAGGTATATGAGGGAATGGTCATAGGCATTCACTCCAGAGAAAATGACTTAGTTGTTAATCCAATTAAAGAAAAAAAACTGACAAATATAAGGGCATCAGGCAAGGACGAACATATTGATTTAGTCAGTCCGGTTCAGCTGACCTTAGAAAAAGCGATAGATTTTATAGATGATGATGAACTTTTAGAGGTAACTCCAAAGAATTTAAGAATTAGGAAAAAGCAATTGAAAGAAAGTCAGAGACGTAGGAAAGAAAAAGTAGCTTAGAACTAAGTACCTGCTACAGTCATTTTTTTTATCAAAATTGAACCACAGGTTTTATTGCCTCTGATACACTCATCTGCTCCAATTGCAATAATATTTTTAAACATCGTTTTTAAATTTCCAGCAATAGTTACTTCACTAACAGGGTGAATTATTTTACCTTTCTCAACCCAAAATCCTGATGCTCCTTTTGAATAATCACCTGTAACTCCATTAACTCCTTGCCCCATTAGTTCAGTAACAAAAAAACCAGTGTCAAGTTTGTCTAACATTACTTCAAGATTGTCATTGGGCAATGTAAGGGAGGAAAACATTCGAAGATTATGAGAACCGCCTGCATTTCCAGTGGTTTTCATCTTTAATCTTTTGGCACTATAACTTGATAAAAAATATTCGCGAACTTGACCGTCTTCAACTATATTCCTTTTTTTTACTTTTACACCTTCATCATCAAAGGGAGTCGAGCCAATACCACCCTTAATGAATGGATTCTCATGAATTTGAATATGAGGTGAAAAAATTAATTTGCCAATTGATTCATTTAAAAAAGACAGTTTTTTATACAACGCACTACCACTGACAGCTTGCACAAATGAACCCATAAGTGCTGAACTCAGAGGAGCGTCAAAAAGTATGGGGGCATTTCTTGTGGAAATTTTTTTTGAGCCTAGTCTTGATAACGCTCTTTTGGCGGCATAATAACCTACATCTTTAGGGTTAGAAAGTTTCAAAGGGTTTCTATCAGTTGTGTACCAGAAATCTCTTTCCATTTCACTTTTATAGTGTGCTATTGGAGCTACCGAAAGAGCATGTCGAGTATGGGAATAGCCGCCTTGAAAACCTTTGGTATTCATCATATAGAAATGGGAGTGTGATGATGACAGTGAAGCACCATCACTATTCTTAATCTGCTGGCTAACTTCAAAAGAGGCATTTTCTGCGGTTAGTGCAATTTCAATGGCCTCTTCGGGACTGAGATTCCATTGAAAAAAAAGAGGTAAATAATCTGGAGAAAATTCTAGGTCTTTTTTTTCAGGTAAACCTGAGAAAGGATCCTCTGCGGTGTATTTTGCTATATCAATTGCTTTCAAGACTGTATCACGAATTGCATTTTTTGAAAAATTTGAAGTTTGAGCATAACCTTTACGATGACCATTAAAAACTGTAATAAGAGCATTTTTTTCTCGGGTTTTTTCAATTGTTTCAACATTTAATTTTCTGACCCCAACAGAAAAACCGTTGCTTTCAGAAATTTCAATATTGGCATCTCTTATTCCTTCGCTCTTCGCGATTTCAAGCATAAGTTCTGCTTTTTTGATTAGAGTTTCTTTTGAGATAAAAAAGATATTATCATTATTATTCATAAATATATTATAGACGGTAAAATGAGTGAAATAAGAGAAATAAAAATCGGTTTGGTTTCTATTAGTGACAGAGCAAGCAAAAAAGTTTACGAAGATCTTGGTTTACCAAATCTAAAAGATTGGTTATCAAAGGCAATTATAAGTCCGTGGCGTGGAATTGAAAAATTAGTTCCTGATGAAAAAGAATTAATTTCTAAAACTTTAATAAATCTTGTGGATGACTTGAATTGTGATTTGGTTTTAACTACAGGGGGAACAGGTCCTGCAAAAAGAGATGTAACTCCAGAGGCAACCCTTGCCGTGGGCGATAAAGAACTACCCGGATTTGGAGAGCAGATGAGGCAAGTTTCATTAAACTTTGTACCCACTGCTATTTTGTCTAGGCAAACAGCCGTAATTAGAAATAGTACTTTAATCATTAATTTGCCGGGTCAACCCAAAGCAATACGCGAAACTTTAGAGGGCCTTAGAGATTCTAGCGGGAGAAATGTAGTTAAAGGTATTTTTGCAGCTGTTCCTTATGGAATCGAACTAATAGGCGGACCCCTTCTCATGCTGAATGATGAGATTTGCAAAGCCTATAGACCCAAAAAAAAATAAGCATACAAATTTAGTCGCAAATAAACCTAGCTTAGGTTCTAATTGTTTTGTACATCTTCTCAGTTCTTCTGAGATGTCGGAAAATATTAGCTAAATGTTGGCGATTTTTCACTTCAATCGATGTTTTAAGAACGGTCAACTTTGAACCTTGGTTTGGTAATACAGAAATATCAACAATATTTCCCTCGGCTGTGGTGATCGCCGATGCAATAATTGCAAGTGTTCCTGGCGTATCCTCGACTTCTAGTCTGAGATTCGTTACGAATAACTTGTGAATCGGTTCACCCCATATCACATCTGTCCATCTACTCGGATCTTTTTGTTTTTGGCTTTTGGCTGTTTTGCAGGTTTTCCTATGAATTGATAAACCGGCTCCTCCCAGCATTTGTCCAAAAGCTGGATCCCCTGCAATAGCATGACAACAACTTGCGTATTGAACTGCGGTACCTTCAGATCCGTTAATAGTAATAGCGTCAGGAGATTGGGTAAGATGATCTATTGAAACTCTTAAAGCTTCGCGAGCATTTAATGACAAGTTGTTGACTTTGTCAAAAGCGGCAGAATGAGCAATAAGTCTTCTTGCAGCTACGTGTGCAAGAGTCCTTCCAAGGCCAATATCCTCAAGCAAACTATCCTTATCATTTGATTTGGTTTCTTTGAATAATTCATCCCAATTAAGTTGTGGATCATGCATGCCAAGACACCCTATAGACTTTAGGGCCTGGTCTAATAATCTATGACCAAAGGATAATGCTTTTTCTTTAGTCACATTTTTTAGAGTATGTCTGATACCTGCTCTGGCCTTTGCAGTTTTCACAAAACCTAACCAACCTGGATGTGGGGATGAATGTTTCGACTGAGAAATTATAACTACATCTCCATTTCTTAATTCAGTATCAAGAGCTTTTTGGTCACCGTTGATACTCGCTCCAGAGCAACGATTTCCAATGTCGGAGTGAACACAATAAGCAAAGTCTACTGGAGTTGATCCTCTGGGTAGTTCTCTAATTTCTCCCTGCGGAGTAAATACGTAGACCATATCCGGAAACAAATCAACTTTTAAATTATCGAGAAATTCAGAGGCTTCAGAAGATTGTTTTTGAAATGTAAGCAAAGATTGCATCCATTCATGTGCTTTTTGTTGAATAGGAGTAATTTCTTTTGAATGTTCCTTGTATATCCAGTGGGATGCGATACCTACTTCAGCTAATTTGTGCATTTTTTCGGTTCTAATTTGAAGTTCGAGTGGTGTCCCGTATGGGCCTATTACGACAGTGTGAATAGATTGATATCCATTAGATTTCGGTAACGCAACATAATCTTTAAATCTTCCTGGTAGGGGTTTGAATATTGCATGGATGGCGCCTAATGCAATATAGCACTCTGGAAAAGTCCTTACTAGAATTCTGAAACCATAGATATCTAAAACCTCAGCAAAACTTAAATTTTTCTCTTTCATTTTGAGGTAAATAGAGTAAAGACTTTTTTCACGACCGAAGACTTTTCCTTTAATACCAAAACTTGGTAATTTTTTTTGAATTTTTTTTTCAAGGTCATGAATAACTTCTTTCCTATTACCCCTTGATGTCAGCATTGCTTTGTGAAGAGTTTGATAGCGATAAGGAAATAAATTACAAAAACATAAGTCCTCTAATTGTCTGAATAACTCGTTAAATCCAAGCCTGTAGGCAATTGGAGCAAAAACTTCTAAGGTTTCTTTTGCAATTCTTTTTTTTTGAGTTTTTGACAAAGCTTCAAGAGTTCGCATGTTATGCAAACGATCTGCTAATTTGATTAAAATTACTCTCACATCAGCTGCCGTTGCGAGTAGCATTTTTCTAAAATTAGCAGCTGCAGCTTCCTCGTAATCTTTAAAAACAAGCTGATCAATTTTTGAGAGCCCATCTACTAATTCTGTAACAATCCCACCAAATTGACTTGAGATTTGCTTTAAACTGGTGTTAGTGTCTTCTACCGTGTCATGCAAAAGAGCTGCAATTAGTGCCTCCCCATCTAGTTGCCATCCAGCACAGATCTCTGCTACTGCTAATGGATGAGAGACATAAGGTTCGCCTGTTTTTCTGAACTGTCCAGTATGCGCGGTATAGCAAAAATTGTATGCTTTTTTTAAACCTGATCTATCGGATCTGGAAAGATAACTAGCCTTTTTCAAAAGGGTAGTTATAGAAACGACCGATGTTTCGGTCATTTAGTTTCTCACAAAGGAACCTTACGCAACATTTCTGTGCCGACATGACCGAGCGCAATTTCTCTCAAGGCTGTTACAGTTGGTTTATCTTTACTAATCATCTTTGGAGCTGTCCCGTGAGCTAGCTGGCGAGCACGGTATGTAGCACATAAAGCGAGATCAAATCTGTTAGGTATTTTGTCCAAACAATCCTCAATAGTGATTCGCGCCATCATCTATTCTCCATAAATGTTAT
>MDTB01026776.1_pt1 | contig 16374 bp, 15 predicted proteins | sample 811161 | NCBI WGS metagenome assembly MDTB01 (sample SAMN05326650, study PRJNA326480) | marine metagenome | isolation source: seawater | place: Mediterranean Sea | collected 2009 | reverse complement strand
ACCGCGTTTTGACTATATGCATCTACTAATTCAAACATATACCTTCTCCTGTATTTACTCAGTAGTTCTAAAAAAATGTTTAAAAATTACCTTGAATCCAATCTTTTACTCGGCCAAATATGGATGACCCGTTTGTTGCTGAAAACTGACTTAATTGAGTCGACTGTTCACTCAAGTGCCCAAACAGTAATAAACCCACACCGGTGGCATGAATTGGGTTCCTGATGACATCAATGAGTCCGGTGACATGTTGTGGTTCACCTAATCGCACTGGCATGTGAAAGACCTCTTCTGCCAACTCAATAACACCTTCCATTTTTGCACTGCCTCCTGTTAACACCACGCCTGAAGCGATCAGATTTTCATAGCCACTGCGGCGTAACTCGGCCAGGATTAATGTCATTAATTCTTCATAGCGTGGTTCTACCACCTCAGCCAATGTCTGGCGGGCAAGGCGGCGGGGCGGTCTGTCACCCACACTGGGCACTTCTATCACTTCGTCTGGATTAGTTAATTGACGTAATGCACAGGCATATTTGATTTTAATTTCTTCGGCATATTGGGTAGGCGTGCGCATCGCAATAGCAATATCATTGGTCACTTGATCACCCGCGATCGGAATCACTGCTGTATGTTTAATAGCGCCATCATTAAAGACTGCGATATCAGTTGTCCCACCCCCGATATCTACTAGACATACGCCTAGCTCTTTTTCATCCTCAGTTAGGACAGAATAACTGGATGCCAGTTGCTCGAGGACAACATCATCAGTTTCCAGGCCACAACGTTCAATACACTTGATAATATTCTGAGCTGCCGAAACCGCACCTGTGACTAAATGTACCTTTGCTTCCATGCGCACACCCGACATACCGATTGGCTCACGAATACCCTCTTGCTCATCGATAATAAATTCTTGTGGCAAGACATGAAGTATTCTTTGATCCGCCGGAATTGCCATGGCACGTGCGGCATCAATGACCCGCTCCACATCACCCTCGATCACCTCACCATCTTTAATTGCGACGATGCCATGTGAATTCATACTCTTGACGTGACTGCCTGCAATACCGGCATACACAGAATGAATCTGACAGCCAGCCATGAGTTCAGCTTCTTCAACAGCACGCTGGATGGATTGGACAGTAGATTCTATGTTGACGACCACCCCTTTTTTTAACCCGCGCGAGGGATGTGAACCAAAACCAACAATTTCGAGTTCATTGTCTTCCGTTATCTCAGCCACGATAGCGACTATTTTGGAGGTCCCAATATCTAATCCTACAATCATCCCTGGCTCTGATTTTTTACTCATGATCTTAATGCACCATTAGTAGTTTAATTTTGATTAATTTAATGACTAACACCTGCTAGCTATTCCAACTGATCGCTAAGCCATTACTATGACGTAAGTCTATAGTTGCTATGGCTGAACGTTCTTGAGTACTTAATAAAGCTAAAGTCCTTAAACAATGTTGCATTTGCTGTGCTACATCGCCTCGTCCCATGTTAATTCTGACACCATTGCTTAATGTCATGACCTTGTCGTACCGCGCATCTTCATGCAGCGCATTAATAGCTATACCCAGCTCAGCAAATTGATGGTTATATTCTTGATACAGACTGGCCAAATAAAGTGCGCGTCCCGACTCGCCTCTGATATCTGGTCGATGCGCGAATGACTCACTACTGCGCGCCGAAAATACTTGCCCATATTTATTCAGTAAGTGTTTTTGATTCCAACGAAATATCGGCGTCTGCTCTTCTATCTCAATAACTAATTTATATGGCCACTGACGTTTTATATTTGCTTTATAAATCCAATCCAAATTATTCAAATCATGCTCAAAATCACTCAGGTTGACAGTGAAGAATCCAGTCATCTCATAACGCTGAACGATTTCACTAATTTCGATTTTACTGACACGAACAATATTACTGCTGACATGAATTGATTTGATTGGCACATCTTCGATCATTCTTATGCCGACGATACATACAATCAAAAATATGGCGCTGGCCGTCAATTTACCCAGCTCAGCCCAATCTATAGTGGTCTCCTGCCTGAGATGCGTGTTACGTCTATTTTTTTTATATGCCATGATCAGTTTTTCACCGCAAACGACGTGTTTAATATTTTCTCGACCAAGGTCGTGAAGTCGATACCTCGGGCGGCAGCTGCCATCGGTACTAAACTGTGGTCTGTCATACCCGGTACGGTATTCACTTCCAGTAACCAACTCCGATTATTGCCATCCATCATGACATCAACCCGCCCCCAACCTTGTGCACCAGTAGCCGCAAATGCCTGTTGAGCCTGTACTTGCAGTTGTCCTTCCAGTTCGACAGATAAACCACATGGAATGAGATATTGAGTAGTGTCTGCTTGATACTTAGCCTCGTAATCATAAAATTGATTCGGCGTTTCCAAACGAATCACAGGCAGAGCCTGTTGCTCCAGAATAGCCACGGTATATTCCTTCCCAGCTATCCATTGCTCAGCCATTAATTGACCTTGATGTTGTTTTGCTTCCGCCACTGCTGCAGCGTATTCAGTAGCATTATTAACTTTATGAATTCCCAGACTAGAACCTTCTTGGGAAGGTTTAATAATAAATGTTGAGCCCAGTTGATCTGCCAGCTGTGGGTAGCCTGATTGTTCATTCAGTGCGACATAGGCTGGTGTATTGATTCCGGCTGCCAGCCATAACTGTTTGGTGATAATCTTGTTCATGCATATACTCGACGCCATTACCCCGCTACCGGTATAAGGTATACCGATAGTTTGCAAGGCACCCTGCATAGTTCCATCTTCTCCTCCAACACCATGCAAAGCTATAAACGCACGATCATATTGAGCTACTGCCAGCTGGGTGAAACATTCTTTATCAACATCAACAGGGTGAGCATCTATGTGTAACTTCTGCAGGGCTGCCAGTACTGCAGCACCACTTTTCAGTGATATTGCACGTTCGCCTGAATGCCCCCCCATCAGCACTGCAACCTTGCCATATTGCTCTGGCTTATGCGCATTCATGACGCTTTCCTCTCACCAATAGTGCGCACTTCAGGCTCAAGCTGGATAGAGAATTTCTCTAATACAATTTGCTGCACATACTCCATCAAGGCTTCGATGTCGGCAGCACTGGCATCTGCGTCATTATTAATAAAGTTGGCATGTTTCTCAGATATGCTGGCACCACCAATGCGGTAACCTTTCAAGCCGCATTGCTCAATCAATTCGGCTGCATAGCCATTAGCTGGATTTTTAAATACTGAACCACAGTTCTTTTTACCAATAGGTTGGCTTTGCGCACGGCGTGCTAGTAATTCCTTAATACTGACCGTATTCGCTTGTTCAGTATTAGCGTTGAGTGTGAAATGAGCGCCAACAAAATATTCATCCTCGAATACTGATGCTTGACGATAAGCAAATTGATATTCTTCGACTTGCCTAGAATACACATCTCCCTGTCGATTGATCACATCGACATAATCAACATGGTCCCAAGTCTGGCCACCAAAAGCACCCGCATTCATTGCCAGAGCACCACCCACAGTACCGGGAATGCCCGCCATAAATTCAATTCCTGCCAAACCTTTATTGCTGGTATATTTAGCTAATTTGGCACATGCCACACCAGCCTGAACATAAACCTTAGCTGCTGCTCTGGATTCGATATTTTTTAGACAGGCATGGGTCACGATCACCACCCCAGCAACACCACCATCACGCACCAGCAGATTAGAACCCAGACCTATATACGTCACCGGCGTAGCGGCCTCAAGTTGTTTGAGGAAGACACTCAAATCGTCTAAATCTTGTGGTTGATAGAGACACTCTGCACGCCCTTTCAAACCCCATGTGTTATAGCGAGTAAGCGGCGCATCCATAGTTATTGAACCACGAATATTATGTGTCTTGAGCTGCTGCATCATCATGCACCCACCTCAGCAGATAACTCAGCAAACGCTTGTTGGGCCATACTACCAATACTGCCCGCACCTAGGGTGAGAACAATATCACCTGCACTAATTACTGCCCGTAAGCTGTGGGTGAGAGATAAATCATCGTCCAGCACAATCGCATCTAGTTTGCCGCGTAAGCGCAGCGCTTGCGCAAGCGCGCGGCTATCGGCATGCTTGATTGCAAGTTCACCCGCAGGATAAACATTCATTAACAACAGCACATCTATATCTGCTAGGACGGCAACGAAGTCATCAAATAAGTCACGTGTCCGCGTGTAACGATGGGGTTGAAAAACAACCACCAAACGTCTCTCCGGCCACCCCTGTCGGACAGCTTCGATACTTGCCGCCAGTTCACGTGGGTGATGCGCATAATCATCGATAAAGTCTATCTCCGCCGGCCCGCTATTGAGCTGTCCAACAAACTGCATGCGTCGACCAATGCCGGCAAATTCTCGTAACGCTCGCTGCATGGCCTGGTGGTCTACTTTGAACTCGCATCCGACCGCAATACTGGCTAGTGCATTCAGGACATTGTGTGCGCCTGGAAGATTGAGTTGATAGCTATGGTGACTGTCTTGGCCTCTAATAATGACATCAAATTGTGTGTGTCCTTGCTGATGAAGAATATTGACGGCACGGATATCAGCATCCTGAGACAGACCATAGGTAACATAAGGACGACTGACTTCAGGGATAATATTTCTGACTATTTCATCATCAATGCATAACACTGCCAGACCATAAAATGGAATATTGTGAAGAAACTCAATAAACGCTGCACGTAGCTTTTCAAAATCATTCTCATAGGCCGTTAAATGATCAGCATCAATATTGGTAATCACAGCAACGATTGGCTGCAAGTGTAAGAATGAGGCATCACTCTCATCCGCCTCTGCTATCAAGTATTCACCATCACCGAGACGAGAATTACTATTGATGCTATTGACACGCCCGCCCACAATAAAGGTTGGATCCAGCTCACCCTCTGCCATCACTGCCGCCACCAGACTGGTGGCGGTAGTCTTGCCATGGGTTCCGGCAATAGCAATGCCCTGCTTAAAGCGCATCAGTTCAGCCAGCATTTCTGCCCGCCTGACAATTGGTATACGTTGTTTAGCAGCGGCTAGTAGTTCAATATTATTATCTGCAATCGCAGAGGAAACAATGACCACATCCATGTCTTCTATATTGCTGGCGGCATGATCCGAATATATCTCTGCGCCCAGTGATTGCAGATTGTGAGTTGCTTTATTGAGTGAGCAATCACTGCCATAGATGGAGAAACCGAGATTAAGCATCACTTCCGCAATACCACTCATCCCCACGCCACCTATACCAATAAAAAATACGTTATTGACGCGATGCATGGGCAGCGTCACTGGACGGTACAGCACATCCATCAGCCCTCCTCCATCGGGTCCTTGTGACCCGCTAAGTGCATACATTCTTGCGCCACCCGCTCAGCAGCATTCACGCTAGCCAGGGCCTTCGCCTGACTGGCCATGTGGCGATATTGTTGTGCATCTAGAATAGTGCGCAACGCACCCGCTAATAGATCTGGCGTGAGGGACTGCTCAGCGATCAAATGAGCGGCACCTCGCTCGACAAATTGCTGCGCATTGACTGTTTGATGGTCATCCACGGCATACGGATAAGGCACCAAAATTGCTCCTAGGCCGACACTGGCTATTTCTGCCAAAGTCATTGCACCACTACGACATATAATTAAGTCTGCCCAGCTATAAGCTGTCTGCATATCATTGATGAATTCATCGACCTGCACTCGAGCATGCTGCAATGTGTCGCCAGACATATAAGCCTGACTGACTGCATCATATGCGCCTGTGCCTGTCTGATGTCGTATGGCCAGATCAAATGTATCCGCAATAGACTCAAGTGCACTTGGCACGATAGTATTGAGTGCTTTCGATCCCTGACTGCCGCCGACAATGAGCAGCCGAATTGGTGAGCCGTCACGCTGAGCAAAACGAGTTTCAGGATGATCGATAGTGAGTAATTCATTACGTACCGGATTGCCACAAAACTCGATCTTCTCCGAGTGGTAGACAAAGCCAGCGAAAATTTTATTCGCCAGCGGTGCCAAGATGCGATTTGTTAAGCCCATAATGGCATTCTGCTCATGCAGCACGAGTGGCTTTCTCATTAATACCGCCATCAAACCACATGGCCCAGTCACAAATCCGCCCATACCTAACAGCACACTGGGCCGATGTTGCACAATGATTGCTAACGCCTGGCATAGTGCTTTGAGAATAATAAATGGCGCCAGGATGGAGTACCTCAGGCCTTTACCGCGTAGCCCTTGAATCTGCATCGTGACTAATTTGAAACCTGCCTCAGGTACCACTCGGTATTCAATGCCACGCTCAGTACCTACCCAAATCACTGGCACCTCACAGCGTTGTAATTGTTTCGCGACGGCTAAAGCAGGAAAGACGTGACCGCCTGTACCGCCCGCCAGAATCATGACCGGCCGCATTACAGCATCGTCCTTTTGCGAACTTTGCTCACGCTTTGTTGGGTCACTTCTGAATACACCCTGACAAGTAAACCGATCGCAATACAGCTCGCTAGAAGATTACTTCCACCTACACTTATAAACGGTAGACTGAGGCCTTTGGTCGGTAACATCCCCATATTCACACACAGACTAATGACCGTTTGCAGTCCAAACCAGATACCACAACCATAAGCAATATTTTGTGCGAATGTCATATTCTGTAAACGTGCTTTGTTACCCAAGTCAAAACAGCGCCAGATAAAAATGAAAAAACTCATCAATAGTATCGCGACACCGATCAGCCCTGTCTCTTCAGCTAAAACAGCAAAAATGAAGTCATTATGTGCCTCAGGCAAGTGAAATAGTTTCTGCACACTCTCACCAATTCCGACACCGAATATGCCACCATTGCCTACGGCAATCAGCGCCTGAGTCAGTTGATAGCCAGAGGCTTGTGGATCCGCCCATGGGTCCATGAAGGCAATAATTCTTTGCATCCGGTAGGGTGAGGTAATGGCAAGTATCGCCATCATGCTGAGTACCGTTGAGATACAAGTAATCAGTGGCAGCATACGCACCCCAGACAGGAACAACATGCCAAACATGATCAACACAAACACAATCGCTGAACCAAAATCTGGCTCCAGCATGAGCAACGTGATGATTAATCCCAGCACTAGCATCGGACTTAGAAATGTGACTAATTTAGTTTGCACATTCGTCCCGTGCCGAACAACATAACCGGCCAAGTAAATGATCATCGCAACCTTGGCAAATTCAGATACTTGCAGACCGATAGGGCCAATCAATAACCAACGCGTGCTGCCATTTACGGTCCGGCCTAAACCTGGTAACAAGACCAGAATTAAGCATATTATAGCGAGCATGAGTAAGGATGGACCGAGACGCTCCCACACCCCAAGCCGTATGCGTGACACGACAAAAATAGTACTCAGGCCCAACAGTAAGAAGACTAATTGTTTTTTAACGTAAAAGAATTCATCAGCATGCAAGCGAGCAGCCATATCAATCGTCGTAGACGTCAGCATGATCATACCTATGCCGCAGATCATCAATATCGCAATAAACATCTGCACATCCATGAATCGAGCTATCGACTGATTCAGGTCAGCTGACTGGCTGGCGTGGCTCATGCCTGCCCCCCGTGTAGCGCCTGCACTGCACCACGAAATGTATCACCCCTGTGCATGTAGTTGTCAAACATATCGAAGCTGGCACAGGCGGGGGATAATAATACTGCCTCACCTGTCAGCGCCTGCTGCTTGGCCAGTGTGACTGCCTCTGTGAGGTGAGCAGCCTGTTCGACTAAGGCATGATCTTGCAGAGCATCAACAAACATATCTGCTGCCTCGCCAAATACAATCACAGCCCTCACTTTTTCTTCAATAATGGGCACCATAGTGGCAAGTGAGCCACCTTTGTAGACCCCACCAAGGAGCAGAATGATGGTTCTATCGATACCTTGCAGAGCAGCAATCGCGGCAGCAACATTGGTTGCCTTACTATCGTTAATCCACACAATATCATTCTCATTCGCGACCACCTCGCAACGATGAGGTAAGCCATTAAAAGCTTTGATGGTGTCAACCGCGGCCGCCATATCGGAAATGTAAGGCTCAGTCAGAGCCAAGGCCGCTAACACATTCAGTTGTCCGGTTAAGCCTAACAAAGGAATATCATGCACTGGCATGATCGGATGATCACCACGGACTAGCCACTGCTCGCCTGCAGCATCTGTACTTATTCCATACTGTCCTGAAGTCGGCACATCAGCACCAAAACTACAGTCTCCAGCAAGCGCATCAGCCAGTGCTGGTCTGGCTACGACTTTACGTGCCGCTTGTTGGTAGATTGATAATTTGATTTGCTGGTAGTGTGCAAACTGTGCATGCCGATCGAGATGATCAGCTGTGATATTCAGTACCACAGCTGCACATGGACTGAGCGATTGGCAGGTTTCAAGCTGAAAACTCGATAACTCTAAAACATACATAGCGAGATTATCATCAGCTAATAAATTCAAAGCAGGCTCGCCAATATTTGCGCCAGCACGCACTGCAATGTTTTGGCTGGCTAACAATGCTGTCACTAGGGTGGTCACTGTACTCTTGCCATTTGACCCGGTGATTGCAATATAGGGTTTGCGTGCTGCGCGTGCGAACAGCTCTATATCTCCAATCACCTCGACACCAGCAGCAATTGCGGTCTGAATTTCTGCTCGTTGACTATCGATACCAGGACTCACTATGACGGTGTCAGCCTGCTGCAACCAAGACCATTGCAATTGCCCAAAACAAATATCTTCCCTGGCCAAAACAGCTTTAATCTTGTCCCCATTAGGTGGAGTTTCACGACTATCAGTCACCCGTACAGAGTGACCTTGCGCGAGCAAGTATGCCACTACCGACCAGCCTGTTATGCCTGCACCCAGGACGAGATAATTATGCTGTGTATTTTTCATTGCATGTTGACTCACGCTCATCACCTGATTTTCAGAGTTGAGAGACCAATCAAAACAAGAATAATAGTAATGATCCAAAAGCGCACAATCACTCTCGGTTCAGGCCATCCACGTAATTCAAAATGATGATGTAGTGGTGCCATTTTAAAAATACGTTTACCGGTTAATTTATAAGAGGTGACTTGCATCATCACAGACATAGTTTCTACTACAAATACGCCACCCATAATCACTAAGACAATTTCTTGCCTGACTAATATCGCTACTACCCCCAATGCTGCACCCAGCGATAAGGCACCAACATCGCCCATAAAAACTTGTGCGGGATAAGCGTTGAACCAGAGGAAGCCCAAACCCGCACCCATGATGGCGGCACAAAATATAACTAGCTCACCGGCAAGAGGTAAATATGGAATGGCCAGATATTCTGAGAATTCCGAATGGCCACTGAGATAAGCAAATACGCCTAGTCCACCAGCCACCATGACAGTCGGCATTATAGCTAGGCCGTCAAGTCCATCAGTAAGATTAACGGCATTGCTTGAGCCAACAATGACGAAGTAAACAGCTAATATGAACCATGGTCCGAGTTGTAAAACAACATCCTTGAAAAAGGGGACATATAAACTCGTTTCGGCAGGCAATTGCGCAGTTTCGAATATCCACCAGGCTGTAATCAGTCCGACCACCGACTGCAGAGTAAACTTTAATTTAGCCGAAATACCTGCGCTATTACCTTTCAGAAGTTTTTTAACATCATCGAATGCGCCAATGGCACCATAAAAAAATGTTACAAAACATACTATCCATATATAGCGATTAGATAAGTCTCCCCATAGTAAAGTACTGACCAGCACACCTAATAAAAGAAACACACCACCCATGGTTGGGGTGCCAGCTTTCAGATGATGCGTCTGCGGACCATTGTCTCGTATCGTTTGCTTGATACTGTGATCAGTCAGGCGTTTAATCATGACTGGTCCAGTTATAAAGCAAATAATCAACGCTGTGAGCACACCTAAAATAGAGCGTAGGGTAAGATAGCCAAACATATTGAATGAGCTATTGAACTGTTCTAAGTACTCAAATAAATATACCAGCATAGGTTTCTCTATTTAGTGAATAGCCTCGTTTGTAATTAACAAATTGACAATCTTCTCCATCTGCATCGCCCGGGAGCCTTTCACCAACACACAACACCCTTGATGCAACTCTGTAATGACCGCATCAGCAAGCGTTTGGTGATCAGTAAAACTAAAGCCGTTGTCACCAAACCCAGCGGCGGCATACTTACTCAATTGGCCGAGAGCAAACAATTTTTTGACCCCTGCAGATTTTGCCAGCTGCCCCATTTGGGTATGGATGTTCGCCGCGTCCGTACCCAGTTCACCCATATCGCCGAGTACCAGCCAACTGTCACTGGACTGGGCGCATAACACCTCTATCGCCGCACTTAATGAAGCAGGATTTGCGTTGTAGCTATCATCAATAATCTGAGCGCCTTTAATGGCCGTCTTTATTTGCAGACGACTACTCGCCTGGATCATGCTTTCCAGACCTAATTTTATATTCTGGTGACTGACACCCGCTGCCTTTGCTGCGGCTATCACAGCCAGTGCATTGCATGCATTATGCTTGCCTAATATCGGCAACTTAACGGTCAGCTGACTATCTTCACTTTGGACATCGAGCTGACCATCAAGCGCAATATCGCCTCTGATGTCAGCTTGCGCACTAAAACCAAACGTAACGATCTGTAGATGTCGAGCCTTAGCAGACCAAAAAGTGAGGTATTGATCATCAGCATTCAGCACAATGACACCGTTGGGCTTAACACCATTGATAATTTCCCCCTTACCCTGAGCGACGCCTTGGATAGAACCAAAACCCTCTAAATGTGCAGGTCCTGCGTTAGTGATAATTGCAATATCTGGTGTTACCAGATGACTCAAGTGGTTGATCTCACCAAGATGATTAGCACCCATCTCAATGACAGCATATTGATCATGCTGCTCAAGTTGTAGCAGGGTTAATGGCACACCGATATGATTATTGAGATTACCCTGGGTACTGCAGGTGGGCCCCAGCCTAGAAAAAATACTGCTGAGCATTTGTTTGACTGTCGTTTTACCATTACTACCAGTGACACCAATCACCAGTGGATTGACTTTATTACGCCATGCTTGTGCCCAATTTGATAAGCCCAGCAAAGTATCATCAACTATTATTTTAGGTAATGTTGAGTCAACATCACGCTGTAAAAAAAGTGCACTGGCCTGAGCACATAACTGCTCATCAATAAAATTATGGCCATCAAATTTCTCGCCCTTCAAAGCAACAAATAGCTGATCAGCCTTCACTTGACGCGAGTCAGTACTCAAGCCATTAATAGTCACGTCCTGACCTAATAACTCGCCGCGCGCCATAGTGGCGATAGCGCTTAATTTGATGCTATCCACAGGCTGCCTCCATTAATACTTGCTGTGCTACATGAGCATCATCAAAAGCAATTTTGTGCCTACCTATGAGCTGAAATTTTTCATGCCCTTTACCGGCAATCAGGACTATATCATTGGCTCGAGTATGTTGGATTGCATGCGCTATTGCCGCCTGTCGATCAACAATCTGTGTGCACGGAGTGTCTGCCAGACAACCCTCTACAATCGCATCAATAATAGCCTGCGGTATCTCATCGCGCGGATTATCTGAAGTAATGACCACAGCATCAGCATAGCGACTGGCCACTTCACCCATCTTGGCGCGTTTACCTTGATCGCGATTACCACCACAGCCAAATACACAGGTCAGCCTACCCTGACAGTGCTGGCGCACTGCATTGAGTGCGCAGGATAAAGCTGCTGGGGTATGCGCATAATCAACTATGATGGACACCATCTGTTGGTTAGGAATAAATTGCATCCGACCCGGCACCGCTTTGAGTTGGCTGAGCACATCTGCAATGATCTCATCAGCATGGCCCAAACTCACAAGTGTCGCCGCCACAGCGAGTATGTTGAGCACATTAAATTGACCAAAAAGAGCTAGCTCAAGTGGGTAATCCTGCCCTTTCATATGGATTAGTAGTTTGGTCCCTGAGGCATGATAATCAACCTTCTTCACATAAAGGTCCGCATCACTGTCTGATAATGAGTAACTCACTACTTTTATTTTGCAAGCTAATTGCTGATGCCACTTTTTACCTACTTCATCATCAATATTCAGGACTGCAGCGCGCGCACCTGATGCGAAAAATAGTGCCGCTTTAGCTGCAATATAATTTTCTAGAGTATGATGATAATCAAGATGATCACGGGTGATATTGGTCAGTACTGCAACATCTACTCTGGTATTGGCTAGGCGACCCTGCTCAATCCCATGGGATGATGCCTCTATCGCAACCGCCTGACAGCCGTCACCTGCCAGCCGTTGCATCTCTCTGGCTAACTTAGCAACGCCCGGTGTAGTGTGATTGGCAGGACGGAGTTGCTCTGCATAGCCGTAACCCAAAGTACCAATCAGACCGCAGGGTTGACCCATGCATGTTAATGCTTGTGCCAACAAATGAGTCACTGAAGTTTTCCCATCAGTGCCAGTCACCGCGACGGTGGACAGAGATATTTCTGCCTGTTTATAGAAATACTCAATCATATGCCGGCTATGAGCCGCCAGCTTTGCGACTGCTACAACGGGCACAGTCAAAGCTAATTTCTGCACATCCTGGCTAAGCGTTTCATCACATACGATCGCTACCGCACCGGCAGACACAGCCTGCTCAACATAGCTGCATGATTTCATAGCCAGAAATAAATCCCCCACCTCACAGTCACCACTGTACTCACAGATGCCCGTGATGAGCACGTCATCCGCGGCTGCGACAGATGTCCATGCAGACAATAACTCTGATAACTTGATAGCCGCGCGAGTGGGTGTCATTGGCTTCCCCCAGCGGCCAGCACAATTTGCCCTTCACTAGTATTAATTTGATCCGGCAAGATATTCATCAATCTGAGGCTGCCCTCAGCAATCTTGGCAAATGCTGGCGCAGCAACCATACCACCGGAGTAGCCATTGCTGGTCGGCGTATCCACCATCACAACCACTACGATCTGAGGATTAGTATAGGGTGCAAAACCAGCAAACAAAGCAACATAATCCTCCTCTGAATATCCCCCTTTAATGAATTTCTTGGAAGTTCCAGTCTTACCCGCAGATGAATAGGATTTCATTTGAGCACGTGAGCCTGTACCTTCAGCAGACACTACGCCACGCATCATGTTGACGATAGCTGTTGTTGTTGCTGCTGAAATGACGCGTGTGCCTGGCGGAGGGTCTTGATGAGCAATGAATGTCACGGGTAAGCGTATGCCATCATTGGCTAACACACTGTAGGCTCTCGCCAGCTGCAATGAGGTGGTCGACATGCCATAACCAAATGCGATTGTGGCACGTTGCAGCTTATTCCACTCACTATAACTTTCCAGCTCACCCTCGGTTTCACCGGTCATGCCTGAGCCTGTGAGTTGACCAAAACCAACGGCCTGATACAGCGACCAGATATTGGCGGGTTGCATATTAAGTGCGACCTTAACTGCACCCACATTACTGGACTTAGCCAGCAGGGTTGGCAGTGTGATCTGACCATAATTGCGGGCATCTTTAACGGCCAGCTGACCATACTGAAAATGACCCGGAGCAGTTTCAATTACGCTGTTCAAACTGTGTATATCTCGCTCCAGACTGGCAGCAAGTAAAAAAGGCTTAATAGTTGAACCCGGTTCAAAACGATCGGTAATCGCTCGGTTACGCATCTGATTATGAATTGCATTTCTGCGATCATTGGGGTTGTATACTGGCAGGTTAGTCATGGCTAATACTTCACCTGTTGCCACCGATAATACGACCACAGATCCGGATGCCGCTGCGTGTTTTTGAATAGCGCGCTTAAGTTCTCTGTGCGCTAGATATTGAATGCGTTTATCGATCGACAGAACTAATTCATTACCCTGCTTGGGTGCTTCAATAGATTCAATATCCGCAATGATCTGACGCTTACCGTCACGTAAGACACGTTTCTTGCCTGGCTCACCATGCAACCAGTCATCATAGGCATGCTCAATACCGTCAATTCCCTCACCATCAATGTTAGTCAATCCGATCACATGCGCCAGCATGTCACCCGCAGGATAGTAACGGCGATATTCTTCTTGGGTAGAAATACCAGCTAATTGAGTATGCATAATTGTCTCCGCTACCGCTGGCGGTACATGTCGCTTCAGATAGACAAAGTATTTTTCTGCCCGACTTTCAATCTTGCTGCGTAATCGTACTGGATCCAGCTGCAAAATCCGGGCAACAGATACGATAGACTCGGGATGTTGCAGGATAACTCTGGGATTGGCTGAAATAGAGTAAACAGGTGTGCTGATCGCCAGCGCCTCACCATGGCGATCCTTGATGACCCCTCGATGGGCAGGAATTTCGACCACACTGACTTGAGTTTTTATACCTTTCTGCTCGTAAAATTCTGCATCTAATAATTGCAGTTGAACAGCGCGCATGAAGAGTAGAATAAATACCAACAATATCAAGCCCAATGAAAAATATCTGCGTCCATTGAATGTTTTCAATTGTGCTTTTTTCATTTAATCCAGCTCCAACATCTGCACATCTGAATATTGCAAAATTTGCATATCTAACTTTTGGATCGCGATTTTCTCAATACGTGCCTCATTCGACCATGCACTTTCCTCAAGTAGTAACTTCTCCCATTCCGTTTGAAGTTTGTTTTGACTGGCTTGCAAAGACTGCAGCTGAATAAAATATTTCCTCTGTAAATGCTTGCTATAAGCCAAGCCCGCAGCAGTGACTACAACCATCAAATAAAATATCAGTAACAGACGCAGTTTCATTTGAATACCTTCTCTGCGATGCGTAAGCGGGCACTGCGTGATCTCGGATTATGCTCCATCTCCATCTCACCCGGACGGATCAATTTCCCAATAGGCGCGAGATATTCTGCTGCCTGATGTTGGATTGGTAGCTTGGCCAAACTTTCCAGCGGCCGGCTGTTGCGGATAAAACGCTTGACGATTCTATCCTCTAGCGAATGGAAGCTAATGACAGCCAAGCGGCCAGTCATCTTAATTAATCGATAGGCCGCGGATAGGGCTATTGTTAATGCTTCTAACTCACCATTCACAGCAATTCGTAGTGCCTGAAAACTGCGTGTCGCTGGATGTATACCTTGATAATGCCTGGGATAACACTGCTTTATTATTGTGGCTAACTGTAAGGTACTGTTGAGGCTTGTTTGTTGCTGGGCCTGCATGATGCTGGTAGCAATTTTTTTGGCATGACGTTCCTCGCCAAACTCTCTCAACACTGCGGTCAGTTGTTGCAGCGAACAGCTGGCCAACCACTCGGACGCCGTTTGCCCTACGGTATTATTCATGCGCATATCCAAAGGACCATCATGGCTAAAACTAAACCCACGCTGGGCATCATCCAGTTGGGGTGAAGACACACCTAAATCAAAAAAAATACCATCAGTTTTGTTCAACAAATCGTACGTCTCTCCAATTTGCAGTAGATGCTCAAAGCTACTGTGTATAATCTCCACACGCGCATCATGCCTGTATTTCTCTGTCGCTGTTTGGATTGCTGTTAGGTCTTGATCCAGCACAAATAGTCTGCCTTGCTCAGATATTTTATTGAGGAAAATCTGACTATGACCGCCGCGCCCGAAAGTACAATCTATGTAGATACCATCAGGCTTAATATTCAGCGCTTGCAGGGATTCCTCAGGCAAAACTGGCACATGCGCTTGGCCATTCATATTTAAAGAATTATCCGATCAAGCACAGATTCACCGTCATCCGAGTCAGCTTCATCCTGCAACCATTCCTGAGTGTTATTGTTCCATCGGTCTTCGTCCCATAATTCAAATTTGTTACCCTGACCTAACAAAAAAACATTTTTCTTGAGGGCAGCAAATTCGCGTAATTCATTGGGCAGGAGCAGGCGCGACTGGGCATCAATCTCACATGGCTTGGCATAACCAAGATACAAACGATGCCAGCGTCTGACTTGCTTTCTGGCATTTGGTAAGCTCAACAACTCGGACTCAACACGTTCCCATTCAGGGAAAGGGTATATCAGCAGACAACGATCAATATCGACCGTGATGACCAAATGGCCCCCACAGGCGGCATTAATCTCATCCCGATGCTTAGTCGGAATGCTAATACGCCCTTTTGCGTCGATTGTTGTTGATGTTATGCCTCTAAACATGCCCTTTTAACCTTGTTTTTTCACAAAAAACCACTTTTCCCCACTTTTTCACACTATAGGAATCAGTGAGTCAAATTGCAAGCAAAAACAGGTATAAATCGGGTGGTTT
>MDTB01226068.1_pt1 | contig 16378 bp, 12 predicted proteins | sample 811161 | NCBI WGS metagenome assembly MDTB01 (sample SAMN05326650, study PRJNA326480) | marine metagenome | isolation source: seawater | place: Mediterranean Sea | collected 2009 | reverse complement strand
CTATTGATGCGGGGTGGAGCAGTCTGGTAGCTCGTCGGGCTCATAACCCGAAGGTCGTGGGTTCAAATCCTGCCCCCGCTACCATCTTAGGAAAGCCCCTCACGAGGGGCTTTTTATTACTTAGGCTATTGCCGATTAGGCGTCGCCAGGTAGGAAGGGACACTTATGGGAGTGTCGAACGTGTGGAGTCTAAACGTGAACGACTCCTTTGCCGGCCCTCGGTGGAGAGCCGAGCGACAAGGGTCACGTAATTGAGATGGGCGTTAGGCCCATTTTTTGTGCCAGCAATAAAGCTATGGCGCCAGCGGGGCCGCTTTTAGGCAAGGTTGTAGGTAGTTGAATAGCCGGGAAAAACAGATAGAAGAACTGATCGCGCCGACCGTGGAGTCGCTCGGTTGCGAGGTGTGGGGTATCGAATACCTCAGCCAAGGAAAGTACAGCAAGGTGTTGATCTACATTGATCGCAAAGAAGGTGTCGACGTTGACTTATGCGCCGCGGTCAGCAGACACGTAAGCGATTTGTTAGACATAGAGGAGTTGATCAACAGCCGCTATACCTTAGAGGTTTCTTCTCCTGGTATGGACAGGGTGTTGTTTAAGGAACAGCAATACATAGCTCACGTGGGTGAACGTGTCGAGATTCGGCTCAACTATCCCTTTGAGGGACGAAAGCGAATAAGTGGCGTTTTGGCCGGGGTAGAAGATCACATGGCGATTGTGCAGGAAGCAGAAGACGAATTTTTGCTGCCGCTGGAAAATGTGCAAAAGGCACGGCTAGTGCCAACTTTTGATTGAGGCAAAGAAATGAGTAAAGAAATACTTTTAGTGGTTGAGTCGGTTTCGCACGAGAAGGGTGTTTCTAAAGATGTTCTATTCGGGGCGATCGAGTCGGCTTTAGCGGTAGCAACCAAGAAAAAATACGGTGAAAACGCTGAATTCCGCGTTGCTATCGATCGTGATAACGGTGAATACGAGACGTTTCGGACATGGACAGTGGTAGATTTCGACGAAATCGAAGCGGATGAAGAAGCAGAGGCGAATCCTGAAGCCCAATACTCTGTTGAAGAGGCACAAAGTAAAAAGCCTGGTGCAGTGATTGGTGACCTGATCGAAGAACAAGTCGAATCTGTCGCTTTTGGCCGTATTGCTGCGCAAACCGCGAAGCAGGTGATTGTGCAAAAAGTACGCGAAGCAGAGCGCGCGCAGGTTGTTGAGGCTTACGAATCTCGGATAAATGAACTGGTAAGCGGCACGGTCAAAAAGTTGGGGCGCGACAGTGTCATCGTCGATCTTGGTAATAATGCTGAGGGGATTCTCACTCGAGAGCATTTGATACCTAGAGAGATTTTCAGAATTGGCGATCGCCTACGTGCCATGTTGGTAGAGATTCGACCAGATAACCGTGGTCCCCAACTTATACTGTCACGCACTGCGCGATCCATGTTAGTGGAGTTGTTTAAGGTAGAAGTCCCAGAAATCTCAGAAGATGTTATTCAGATTTTGGGCGCTGCCCGGGATCCGGGATCTAGAGCCAAGATCGCTGTAAAGACTAATGACGGTCGTATCGATCCCGTAGGTGCGTGCGTGGGCATGCGCGGTTCGAGGGTACAGGCGGTGTCTGGCGAGTTAGCAGGGGAGCGGATCGACATTGTGCTTTGGGATGACAACCCAGCTCAACTAACGATAAACGCTATGGCGCCAGCAGAGGTTGCGTCTATTGTTCTAGATGAAGAAACCCACGCTATGGACATCGCGGTCACGGAAGAAAATTTAGCCCAAGCCATCGGTCGTGGCGGCCAAAACGTTCGCTTAGCCAGTGATTTGTGTGGCTGGTCTCTTAACATCATGACGGAAACAGAGGCTGCTGAGAAACTTGAGGCTGAGTCGACGAAATTTATCTCTGACTTCATGGATGCATTGTCCGTAGATGAAGACGTTGCAGCAGTGCTTGTTGAAGAAGGTTTCACTACCTTAGAAGAAATCGCGTATGTGCCGTTGGAAGAAATCCTAGCGATCGAAGGCTTTGACGAAGAAATAGTCACAGAGCTGCGTAACCGCGCGAAAGATGCGCTGCTTACTCGAGCGATTGCCAGTGAAGAAGCGCTAGGCGACAACAAGCCGGCGGACGACTTACTAGAAATGGAAGGCATGAATCGTGAGTTGGCTTTCAAATTAGCTGCGCACGAAGTGATCACCATGGAAGATCTTGCGGAATTGGCGGTGCCAGAGCTGCTCGAAATAGAACCAGAGATGGCTGAAGAGACGGCGGCTGCCCTGATATTGAAGGCGCGAGAGCCCTGGTTTGCAGAAGAAGCAGAAGCGGCGGCGGAATAAGTAAACGCTGGCCGCGTCGGCGTGAGCCAGCTGGAGTGATTGATGGCAGAAGTAACAGTAAAACAGCTTGCAGATACCGTGGGCGCGCCGGTGGAGCGTTTGCTCAAGCAAATGCAAGAAGCCGGCCTCGACCATAAGTCTGAAGGTGACGCTGTAACCGAAGAGCAAAAACAAGTGTTGTTGGGTTATTTGAAGCGCAGTCACGGCGAAGCGACAAAACCCGCCGAGAAAATAACGCTGAAACGTAAGAGCACAGGTACGCTGAAATCAGGGCAAGGCCGAGCTGGTAGAAACGTTACGGTTGAGGTTCGCCGAAAGCGCACCTACGTGAAGCGCAGCGAGGTGGAAGCAACAGATAAGCCCGCAGTGGCGGAAGAAACGGTCTCCCAGAGCGATCTTGAAGCCAAACGCATCCGCGATGAGGAAGCGGCTCGGATCCAAGCTGAAGAAGATGCTCGACAAGCCGAGCAACTGCGTAAAGAAGAAGCAGAGCGCAAAGCCGAAGAAGAGCAGCAGCGGCTAGAAGAAGAAAAACGTCGCGTAGAAGAAGAACGCATGGCCGCCGCGCAAAAAGAAGAAGCCAAAGCCGAGCCGGTCGAGGCCGCGCCGCTATCGGCGGCAGATATCCAAGCTAAAGAACAATCAGAACAACGTGGTGGCAAGCGATCGCGCGGTCGTGAACGGAGCAGCGGCGGGCAGGGGCGTGGCGATAATCGGCGACGCGAGTTGAGTCTTAAGTCTGAGCGACGCACAAAGCGCAAACAGCCACAACGTGACGCGCCGCTGCATGTGGACCAGCAAGGTGGCGAGTTCAAACCTACCGAATTCATCTCTCGCGAAGTTGAAGTGGGCGAAATGATTTCGGTTGGTGAATTGGCGCAGCGCATGGCAGTGAAAGCCGGTGAGGTGATTAAAACCTTAATGGGCCTAGGTGTGATGGCGACCATTAACCAGACCGTCGATGCGGACACCGCGACTTTAGTCGTCGAGGAAATGGGCCATCGAATAAAGCTGGTTAGCGAAGATGTACTCGAGGAACGCCTCGAGGCGTCCCTGGTTATTGAAGGTGAAACAGAGCAGCGAGCACCAGTTGTGACCGTCATGGGACATGTGGATCACGGTAAAACATCGTTGCTCGATCATATTCGTAATACCCGAGTTACCAGCGGTGAGGCAGGAGGTATTACCCAGCATATTGGCGCTTACAGCGTCGCTACCGCTAACGGGGATGTCACGTTTATTGATACGCCTGGCCACGCCGCGTTTACGTCCATGCGAGCGCGCGGTGCAAAGATCACTGATATCGTCGTGCTGGTGGTGGCCGCAGATGACGGCGTAATGCCTCAAACCGAAGAGGCCATTCAACATGCGAAAGCGGCAGAAGTACCGCTTATCGTTGCCATCAACAAGATCGATCTAGAAGGCGCTGATGCAGACCGAGTCACTAATGAACTGGCGTCGAAGGACGTAGTGCCTGAGGAATGGGGCGGCGACACACAGTTTGTAAAAGTGTCCGCCATGACCGGCGAGGGTATAGATGGTTTGCTCGAGGCGATTACGTTGCAGGCGGAGCTGTTAGAAATTGGCGCTATTGTTGAAGCGCCGGCACAGGGGGTAGTTATTGAGTCGCAGTTGGATCGCGGACGCGGTCCTGTGGCTACCGTGCTTATCCAAAACGGCACCTTGCGCCAAGGCGATATTGTTATCGCCGGTGAATTTCATGGCAGGGTGCGGGCAATGCTGGACGACACCGGCGGTGCGACCAAACTGGCGTTACCGGCTCAACCAGTAGAAGTATTGGGCATCAACGGCACTCCTGGTGCTGGAGATGAGTTCGCGGTGGTGACAGATGAACGCTCGGCGCGAGAATTGGCGGAATTCCGTCGCGACAAAACCCAGGAGCGCCTGCAGGCGATGCAGCAGGCCGCGAAGCTTGAGAATATGTTTGCCAACATGGCAGAAGGCGAGAAACGTATCCTTAAAGTTGTGGTCAAAGCGGACGTGCGTGGCAGCCTTGAAGCGATCATTCAAGCTATGGCGGATATCGGTAACGACGAAGTTTCGGTTCAGGTGCTCGGCTCCGGTGTGGGTGGAATTTCGGAATCTGATGCGACCATGGCCGTGACCTATGGCGCTGCTGTTTTCGGATTTAATGTTCGCGCAGATAAGCGGGCCAAGACATTGCTAGAACGAGAAGGCGTGGACTTGCGTTATTACAGCGTGATTTACGAACTTATGGACGATATCAAAGACGTTCTGTCCGGTATGTTGTCACCTGAAGTTCGTGAGGAAATTGTCGGTATTGCAGAAGTTCGTGACGTATTTAAGTCACCCCGCTACGGGCAAATTGCGGGCTGCATGGTGATAGAGGGCGTTGTCTATCGCAACAAGCCGATACGAGTGTTGCGCGATAACGTAGTCATCTACGAAGGCGAATTAGAGTCGTTACGTCGCTTTAAGGACGACGTTAATGAAGTCCGCAACGGTACTGAATGCGGCATAGGCGTGCGTAACTACAATGACGTACGTGCCGGCGACTCTATCGAAGTATTTGACACTAAGGAAATTGCTCGCGAGCTTTAGCTCGAAGGTAACGACGTCATGCACACTCACCTAGAATTGACGGGAGCGCATAGTCATGTCGCGTGAGTTGCGCGTTGCTGACTTTGTTCGCGATGAAATAGCGCGGATTTTGCAGACGCAAATGCGTGATCCACGCGTTGGTGAGTTCGTTAGCGTTAGCGATGTGCGGGTTAGCAAAGACCTTTCGTATGCGGAGATCTACGTATCGTCCTTAGATGCAGATACACCCGAAAAAAGAACTGAGTTGATCGAGGTACTGAATAGTGCAGCTGGTTTTTTTCGCTCGGAGCTGGCGAAGCGACACAAGATGCGCACCACGCCACGGCCACGCTTTCATTATGACGAGCTACTTGAATCAGGGCCGCGGTTAGAAAAGTTGATTGCCAACGCAGTTGCAGACGACACAGTGCGGCGTGAACAAGATGGGTAGGGTGCGTCGCGGCAGGAAAGTGAACGGTGTGTTGGTACTAAACAAGCCCACAGGCATGACCTCCAATGACGCGGTACAACGGGCGAAGAAAATATTTGCGGCCCAAAAAGTGGGTCATACCGGCAGTTTAGATCCACTTGCCACCGGTGTCTTACCGCTGTGTTTTGGGGAGGCGACAAAGTTTTCGCAATATCTTTTGGATGCCGACAAGAAGTATTGCGCGCGGATAAAATTCGGGGTCACTACGGATACGGGTGACGCTGACGGTAAGGTGCTGGAGAAAGTTGATAACAAGACACTCGAGGCCTTGTGCGCTGATAAGGTACAAGCAGCGTTGAATGAATTTCGTGGCAAAATTCAGCAGTTACCGCCCATGTATTCTGCGTTAAAACATAATGGGCAGCCGCTGTACAAGCTGGCGCGCCAAGGCATAGAGGTGGAGCGCAAAATTCGTGAGGTCATGGTGTTCCGCAATGAAATGACTGAATTTGATGGCGACGAATGCGTATTAGAACTGCACTGCAGCAAAGGTACTTATGTCCGAAGTATTGCCGAAGATCTAGGTGATGCGTTAGGGTGCGGCGCCCATGTTAAGGCGTTACATCGTCGTGCCGCTGGGCCGTACACAGAGGACCATATGGTCGACTTGGCGGCACTGCAGGGAATCGAAAGCCAACAAGAGCTTGATGCTTTGTTGCAACCCATGGCTAGCGCCGTGGCGCATTGGCCGGAGGTTAAGATGGTTGAAACCACGGCGTTTTATGTACGTCAGGGGCAGCCGGTACAAGTGGCGCACGCGCCTGTTAAAGGGTGGGTACAGCTCACGGAAATCGCCGAAAATACGGACGACCGTTTTTTGGGCGTAGGAGAAATTTTAGCGGACGGCCGAGTCGCGCCCCGGAGATTGGTGGCTTACGACTAGGCGATCCGCTAGAAGAAAGCGCACTGCGACTGTAAATATGCGCGGTTTCAGTGCGGATTAATCAGCGTATTAAGGAGAAAAAAATGGCTTTAAGTGCCGAGAGCAAAGCAGAAATCGTTAAAGAGTATCAGCTTGAAGAAGGAGACACGGGTTCTCCCGAGGTGCAAGTTGCGTTATTGACTCACAACATCAATACCTTGCAGGGACATTTTAAGGAACATCACAAGGATCATCACTCTCGGCGTGGACTGATAAGAATGGTTAATCAGCGTCGAAAGCTACTCGACTATCTAAAGAACAAAGACATTGCTCGATACAGCGATTTGATTAAGCGCTTAGGACTGCGCCGTTAACAAAATCGAGCGAATTTAAGTAAACGTTTACCCCAAAGATGGGTAAACCTATTCGGAGAATACAATTTGAATCCTATAACCAAACAATTTCAGTTTGGCGGTCAGCAGGTCACGATCGAGACCAATAAAATCGCTAAGCAAGCGACCGGTTCCGTCGTAGTAACGATTGGAGATACGGTCGTATTAACCACTGTAGTGGGTGCTAAAAGCGCCCGTCCGGGGCAAGATTTTTTCCCGTTGACAGTAAACTATCAGGAAAAAACCTATGCAGCTGGCAAAATCCCGGGCGGTTTTTTCCGTAGGGAAGGTCGGCCTAGCGAAAAAGAAACACTGACTTCACGGTTAATAGACCGCCCCATTCGTCCCCTGTTCCCAAAGGGATTTATGAATGAAGTACAGATCGTTTGTACCGTAGTGTCTACCGACAAGAATCAAGATCCAGATATAGCGTCGATGATCGGTACGTCGGCCGCGCTGGCGATCTCAGGCATACCTTTTGACGGCCCGATTGGCGCTGCGCGAGTCGGTTACGTAGACGGACAGTATTTGCTCAACCCGGGCTATGATGTTTTAGCAACCTCTGACCTAAATATGACGGTAGCCGGAACTGCTTCTGCTGTGTTGATGGTGGAATCCGAAGCGAAAGAGCTTACCGAAGATCAAATGTTGGGAGCGGTATTATTTGCCCATCAGGAAATGCAGGCAATCATCACCGCGGTCGCAGAACTGGCGAGCGAGATTGGCAAGCCAAGATGGGATTGGCAGCCTGAAGCGAAAGACGAAAGCTTGTTCGCTCAGGTAGAAGGCGCAGTAAAATCCGAGCTTGGTGACGCGTATCGCATTGTTGACAAGATGGAGCGCCAGGACCGCGTGCGCGAGTTAAGAGATTCCGCGATCACTCAATTGGCGGATGCAGAAGGCGCCGATCACAGCTCTGATGACGTTGCCGGTGTCTTTAGCAAAGTTGAAAAAGATTTGGTGCGGCAGCGCGTGCTCAATGGTGAGCCGCGTATTGACGGCCGTGACTTGCGCACCGTGCGGCCTATCGAAGTCGAGGTAGGCGTGCTGCCCAAGGCTCATGGTTCTGCGTTGTTTACTCGGGGTGAAACCCAGGCTTTGGTCGTGGCGACTCTAGGCACGTTACGCGATGCCGCGCTCATTGATGCGTTGGAAGGCTCCTACAAAGACACCTTTATGTTGCATTACAACTTCCCTCCCTACAGTGTCGGCGAAGCCGGTTTCATGAGTGGGCCTAAGCGTCGGGAGATTGGTCACGGTAAACTGGCGCGGCGAGGCGTTAGTGCAGCGTTGCCGAATGCTGAGGACTTTCCATACACCGTAAGAGTTGTGTCGGAGATTACCGAGTCCAACGGTTCGAGCTCTATGGCCAGCGTGTGTGGGACGTCGTTGGCGTTAATGGACGCTGGCGTTCCGGTGAAGGCGCCGGTAGCGGGTGTTGCGATGGGCCTGGTAAAAGAAGGAAACCGCTACGCCGTGCTAACCGACATTCTTGGTGACGAAGACCACTTGGGCGACATGGACTTCAAGGTGGCAGGTACCGCTGCTGGTGTAACGGCCTTACAGATGGATATCAAGATCGATGGCATCACCGAAGAAATCATGGAGGCCGCGTTGGCGCAGGCGTTTGAAGCGCGCGTGCATATTCTTGAAGAAATGAACAAGGTCATCAGTAGCTCACGCGAGGAGCTCTCGGCAAACGCACCGGCCATGGTCACGTTGAATGTTCACCCAGATAAGATCCGCGACATCATTGGTAAGGGTGGTGCGACTATCCGTTCTATCGTCGAGGAAACTGGTGCGGAAGTCGATATTAATGACGACGGTAGCGTGCGGATTTACGCGGAAGACGCCACCGCTAAGGATGCCGCTGTGAATCGTATTCAGGAAATTACCGCAGAGGCGGAGGTTGGCCGAATTTACAAGGGCAAGGTCGAGCGGATTGTAGATTTCGGTGCGTTTGTAAATATCCTGCCTGGTAAAGACGGTCTGCTGCATATATCGCAAATTGCCGAAGAGCGTGTTGAGAACGTCACCGACTATCTGTCCGAAGGCCAAGAAGTCGAGGTGGTTGTGCTCGATGTCGATCAGCGCGGTCGTATCAAGTTGTCGATAAAAGAATTGGCGAACTACCAAGAAGCGCAAGACGCATAACAGCAAAACGCCTTCAAAGCTGAAGAAGCCGGCATCCGCCGGCTTTTTTTATGCCTGAGTGATGCGGTTAGCGATTAAGTCATCTACCACGCTCGGGTCCGCTAATGTTGATGTGTCACCAAGATTGCCCAACTCATTAGCGGCTATTTTGCGCAATATTCTGCGCATAATTTTACCGGAGCGAGTTTTCGGTAGGCCCGGCGCCCATTGAATCGCATCGGGCTTCGCGATCGGCCCAATTTCTTTGCGAACCATTGCGATAAGTTCTTGCCGAAGGGTTGCAGGTTCGCTGTCATCGCTCTGCATCAGTGTGACGTAGGCATAAATTCCTTCGCCTTTCAGGTCGTGAGGGAACCCAACCACCGCGGCTTCCGCCACGCTCGGGTGTAACACCAAAGCGCTTTCGACTTCTGCGGTACCGATGCGATGACCTGATACGTTCATTACGTCGTCGACGCGCCCAGTGATCCAGTAGTAACCGTCTTCGTCACGACGAGCGCCGTCGCCCGTGAAGTAATAACCTGGGTAAGTGCTGTAGTAGGTGTCGATAACTCGTTGGTGGTCGCCGTAGACGGAACGAATTTGCCCGGGCCAGGAGCCGGTAATCACTAAATTGCCCGAGGCGGCTTGCTCGGAAATTAAGTTTCCCTCGGCGTCCATTAATGCGGGCTGCACCCCAAAGAACGGCAGACTTGCCGAACCAGGCTTCAAAGCCGTGGCACCGGGTAATGGTGTGATCATGATGCCGCCGGTCTCGGTCTGCCACCAAGTGTCCACGATGGGACAGCGCCTCTCACCAACTACGCGGTGATACCAGTCCCACGCCTCCGGATTTATCGGTTCGCCGACACTACCCAGTAAGTGCAGGGACGAGCGAGAGCTGAGGGTAACAAACTCATCACCCTGGGCCATGAGCTGACGCAGTGCGGTGGGCGCGGTATAGAAGACGTTGACCTGATGTTTGTCGATGACTTGCCAACACCGCGAAGCATCGGGATAAGTCGGCACGCCCTCAAACATCAGGGTCGTTGCCCCGTTGCTTAACGGGCCATAAACAATGTACGAATGGCCGGTTATCCAACCCACGTCTGCGGTGCACCAGTAAATGTCACCGTCTTGGTAGTCGAAGACGTACTTGTGAGTCATTGCGGCTTGCAATAAGTAGCCGCCGCTCGAGTGCTGCACACCCTTTGGTTTGCCGGTAGAGCCAGAGGTATAAAGAATAAACAACGGATCTTCCGCTTCCATCACCTCAGCTTCAGCGCTCAGTTGTTGGGCCGCTGTGAGTTCCTCATACCAAACGTCGCGCTCAGGGCTCCATGGCACATCCGCTCCGGTGCGTTTTACGGTAACTACACTGTGGACATTCGGGCAACTGCTTAGCGCTTCGTCAACGTTCTCTTTAAGTGGAATTTTACGGCCACCGCGCACGCCCTCGTCGGCGGTGATGACCACTCGACAGTCTGAGTCCAAAATCCGATCTTGCAGTGATTGCGGTGAGAAACCACCGAAGACAACACTGTGAATAGCGCCGATCCGCGCGCAGGCGAGCATGGCGTAAGCGGCTTCAGGAATCATGGGCATGTAGATACAAACTCGATCACCCTTTGTTACGCCGCGCTCACGCAATCCGTTGGCCAGTTGGCAAACGCGCTCGTAGAGCTGTTGGTAGGTGATGTGCGCGTCGTCGGCGGGGTCATCGCCTTCCCAGATAATCGCGGTTTGATCTGCTCGGGCCGGTAGGTGACGGTCAATGCAATTGACGCTGACATTCAGTTCGCCGCCGCTAAACCAAGCGATTCGGCCTTGCTGCATATCCGCCCGGACTACCTCTCTCCATGGCGTAATCCAATCTAAAAAGGCGTTAGCTTGCTCCGACCAGAAGGCCTCGGGATCTGCAATTGAACGCTCATACATAGCTCCGTACTGCGCTTCATCAATAAGGCAGCGCGCTGCAATGTTGGTTGGTATATCGAATACTTCGCTCATTATGCCCCCTCCTCGATCGGGTCAGTGGTCCGTTAGTTAAACTCTGTTTGCAGTTTAGCGATCAACTGATCCGTAGCACTGCTACCAGCACTGAACTCTACGGTCTCGGCGCTTAAGCGGCGGTATATGGGTTCTGCAAGTTCCTTGCCTAGCTCGACGCCCCATTGGTCAAAAGAGTTTATGTTCCACGCAATACCTTGGCAAAAGACCTTGTGTTCGTAGACTGCCAATAAGGCCCCCAATTGCTGCGGTGCTAATTGATCAAGCAAGATCATCGAAACGGGCCGCTTACCTGTTACGGCTTTGTGATTGTCTGCGGCCGACTTGGCAATAAATCCATCCGCCATTGCCTCGGCTTGAGCCAGCGCGTTGGCGTTCAGCCAATGCCTGTGGGTTGGTAGGTTAAGCGTATCGTTTGCGACCATAATAATGTCGGCAGTAAATGCGGCTGTACCTTGGTGCAGCAGCTGATGGTACGCATGTTGACCGTTGGTGCCGCAGCCGCCCCATAATATCGGCATGGTGGTGTGGTCGAGCTGCTCGCCATGGCGACTTATAGATTTGCCATTGCTCTCCATTTCGAGCTGCTGCAAATAGTCTGGCAGCAAACGCAAGCGTTGGTCATAGCTCAACACCGCTAGGCTTTGGCAGCGCAAAATGTTGTAGTTCCAGATGCCAGTCATAGCGCAGGTAAGCGGCAAGTTGTGCATCATCGGTTGGGCCAGAAAATGCTCGTCAACTTGAGCCGCGCCGGCTAACAGTTGATCAAAGTGATGGCGGCCGATGGCGATGACCGCGGGCAAGCCCATGGCCGACCACAGTGAATAGCGCCCACCGACCCAATCCCACATTGGGAACAGGTTTTCCGCGGCCAGCCCAAAGTCCACTGCGGCGTTAACATTGTTAGTGATGCCGACAAAGTGCTTGGCTATAGCTGTCGTGCTACACGTGCGCTCCAAGAACCAGGCGCGCGCGCTGCGGGCATTTTCTAACGTTTCCAAAGTGGAGAACGACTTCGACGCGACTATGAATAGCGTTGTCTCTGGATTCAGACCTTTAAGCGCGTGGTGCAGATCATGGCCGTCAATGTTGGCGACGAAATGTATCTTTATATGGGATGCCGCAAACTCGCTCAATGCGGTTGTGATGAGCTCAGGGCCAAGATGGGAGCCGCCAATACCAATGTGTATTACGTCATGAATAGGCTTATTGGTAAAACCGCGCCATTGGCCTGAGCGAATTGCCTCCGCGCAGTCGTACATCTTCGTTCGTACCGCGTTTACCTTTTCTTGCATGGTTTTGTCGATGGTCGGAGCGCCATTGCGCAGGGCCATGTGTAATACCGCTCTGTCCTCGCTGAGATTCAGGTGTTCGCCGGCAAAAAACGCTTGTTTTAGCCTATCGAAATCTGCAGCGGTGGCGAGAGCAAGCAGTTCGTCCAGCACCCCTAGGTCGAGACGTTGGCGACTCAGGTCGAAGTGGCAACCAGCAATGTCGAAAGTCAGGCGTTCGTGACGCCCGGGCTCTTTGAGCAAGGCATTGGCCGAGGCGTGTTTTAGGCGCGCGTGATGGCTCTGCAATGTGTCCCAGATAGTCAAAGATGTGAGTCCTTTCAGGCTACAGAAGCGTGGGGTTCGGGTTGAAGAATTGCCGACTGCCTTCCATATTTAGTATCTGCTCAAGTAAGTGGTCAAAATGTAAGTCGTTATGCGCAAAGTCTATTTCGGAGGCGTTGACGATAAGCACTGGCGCGTCATCGTAGTAATGAAAAAACTCGGTATAACTCTCAGACAGGGATATCAAATAGTCAGCTTCGATTTGCAACTCCGATTCAAGGCCGCGCTGCTGAATCCTCCCCAGCAACACGTCGGTAGGTGCTTGCAGATAGATCACCAAGTCGGGCGTTGGTGGCGTTAGCTTCAGACTACTGTGTATTTGTTGGTACAGCGAAAACTCTTGGGCGTCGAGGGTCAGTTTCGCGAACAGCTCGTCTTTTTCCATCAGAAAATCAGCAACCAAATTTTGTTCTAGCAGGCCGCCTGAAGGCATGTCGGCAAGCTGTCTCGCTCGATGCAATAAAAAAAACAATTGAGTGGGTAATGCTTGGCTGGCCCCCTCAGTATAGAAACGGTCTAAAAAAGGGTTTTCTGCAACGGGTTCGAGCATAAGAGGGTAGCCGAGGGTGTCTGCCAAGCGTCTTGCCAGGGTCGTTTTGCCGACCCCAATTGGCCCCTCGACGGCTATGAAGCCCGGCAATGTGCCGTGTTGCCGATCAGATCCGATAGAACTTACAAGAGGTTCCGGTTGGTCTGCGCTCGAAGTTTCAACGCTCAAAGACACGTGATTACCAGACTGATTAACACAGCCTAACTATGTACAAGGGGCGTGCGCTGTTCAACCATTAGTGGCCACCGCGCTGTAATTGGCAAGCGACGAAAGATCTACTCAGCCCGTTGGCGTTTGTTGCGTCGTCTTCGCTTGCGTTGCGGTTGTGGTAATTCCGAGATCATCGCCTGTTGTGACGTTTCATCTTGTTCCTGGAATGTTGTCCACCAATCCGCACTGTCTTTTAGTTCGTCATCGGCCTCGGCGCGCAGACACAGAAAATCAAAACCGGCGCGAAAGCGCTTGTGGCCTGTGAGTCGCGAGATGGTTCGAGGATTGCGCTTAATCAGCCGATCTTGAAGCGTCCAAGTTTCTTTCGCGAATGTGCCAAAGCGCCTTGGGATAGCAATGGACTGCTGTTGGTTGCGCAGGGCTGCGAACGCAGGGTCAGCATCGTTCAGAGTTTTTTCGCGAGCCCGCGCTTGGTAGTCTTCCCAAAGCAATACCGCGATTAAAAATCCGGGAGTTACCGACAGTCCACTTCTAATTCGTTGATCCGTATTGCGCATCGCCGCGGTCACCAGGCTACTGTCGGGGTTGCAGGTAGGGAACAAGGACCTGGCTATGCCGGTATGGCGAATTTGCAACCAAATGTCCTCACCATAGCCGGTCAAAAACAGTTTCAAGAATTCATCGAAGAGCCTGGCCGGTGGGATTGCGGTAAGGCGCTGGGCGCTGTCTTCAATGAGCTCAACGATCGGTGGGTCCAGCGTAAATCCAAGTTTATTGGCGAAGCGCACGGCACGCAGAATGCGTACTGGATCCTCAGCTAAACGCACTGCGGGATCGCCGATCAATCGAATCTTGCCAGCTGCCAAGTCGTCCAAACCGCCCACGTAGTCGACAATTTCTTGATTGTTAGGATCAAAGTACAACGCGTTGATGCTGAAATCGCGACGAAACGCGTCTTCGTGCAAGGTGCCAAAGGCGCGATCTCGCAGGATCATGCCTTGAGCGTCCTGTTCGATGTTGTCGGATACCGATTGTCGAAATGTTGAAACCTCTATAAGGTCGCGCCCGTAGCGAACGTGGGCGATGGGAAAGCGTCTTCCTACGATTCGTGATCGCCGAAAGATTCGTTTCACTTCGTCCAGCGGCGCGTCGGTCGCGACGTCAAAGTCCTTTGGTTCGATGCCGCACAGCGCATCGCGGATGCAACCTCCAACCAGCAACGCTGTGTATCCGTGAGCGTTAAGTTGGCGGATTACGTCCAGAGCGTTTTCATCCAATTGTTTGCGATCAATTGAATGCGCAGTTGTGCGAAGTGCCTCTGCCGAACTCAGTGGTTGGCTCCAATATCTATTCTGGGACCGCGCTTACGTGTTCTTTTGCGCGGGATATTCAGTCTTTGACGCCGTTCCCAAAGGCTCTTACGGCTGATACCCAGCTTTTCTGCCAGCTCGGTCTCGGTCAACTGATCCTGATGCTCTTGCACAAAGCGTACGAAGTAGTCCTCTAACGAGGTCTGCTCAACTTCGGACTCAGCGGGCGCCAAGCTATGGTCGGGTTGCGGATTTTGCTCGATCGCCAGCAAACTCGGTGTAATCTCGGTGTCGTCGTCTGACAGTATTACGGCACGCTCAATTGCATTGCTTAGTTCGCGGACGTTGCCAGGCCAGTGATACGCCAACATGGTTTCTTTTGCGGCGCTACCTAAAGTTAGATTATTTTTGTCCAGTCGCAAGCATGCTTGAGTCAACAGCCATTCACCAATCTCAAGAATATCTTGATGACGACTCTTCAACGGCGCGAGATGAAACGTTAAAACATTCAGTCGATAAAACAGATCCGAGCGAAACTCGCCGGATTCTGTGAGCGCCTGCAGATCGCGATGAGTTGCTGCGATTATACGGACATCCACTGAATTTGATTTAGCACTACCCACTCTGCGGTTTTCACCCTGCACTACCTGAATGAGTTTGGCCTGAGCACTTGGGCTTAGCTCGGCAATTTCGTCGAGAAATAATGTACCGCCAGCTGCAGCCTCGACTAACCCATTGCTGCCCGGCTGTGATGTACCGAAAGCCTCGATACCAAACAGCTCTGTCTCGATCAGATTTTCCGGCACGGTGGCGCAGTTCAATGTGATCATGGGTGCTCGCGCTCGGCGGCTTGCCGCATGCAACGCGCGCGCGACGAGTTCTTTGCCGGTACCAGATTGGCCGAGGATTAGCACTGGCGAATCACTAGGACCAACTTTTTCTATGCGTTTGCGCAAAGTTTGTATGTTTTCAGAAGAACCTATCAGATCCATGCCGGCGGCAGAAACGGTGTCGCCCCCAGCCGGATAGGCGCAAGCGCGCTCGATGGCGGCCATTAATACATCAATGTTCAAAGGTCTTTGCAAATAGTCTTTAGCACCCTGATGCATTGAACGAACCGCGTCGGCAACGTCTGCATGATTAGCCAGCACAATGACGGGTAGCTGGACGGTAATGGTCGTTAGGTCGGCTGGCGCAGTCTGTCGATCCATCAACAAACAATCGAACTGCCCAAGCACTAGATTACCTAGGTCTAGCGCTTCTTTAACCTGCATACCCTGAGCCGCAAGCTGTTCGGCCAGTAAATTGCTGCGCTCTTGGTTGGCATCGATGAGCAAAAGATCAGTCATAGCGATCGATGTTAACAAAGCTGCAGGGCGTCGTCGCCGTTGCGTTGGGCTTTAGAATCGAGGTCAAGAAGGCCGATAGGGTGGTAGACGTATCGGCACGTTGACCAACGCAAAGTGCTCGACTGCCCAATTGACGATTGTGGCGACAGATCGGATTGATGTCGGCACGTTAAAGCCGAGGTACCACATGGCAGCACGCAAATTGTGGCTGGCGATATTGTCGTCGAGTGCTGGTGCGTGGGTCTGCTTAGAAAGTTTGGTGCCATCATCAAACGCCAAACAAGGTATGTGCGTGTAGCTGGGCGGTCGCAAATCCAACAATTTCATCAGATGGCGTTGCGGCGCAGTAACGGGTAACAGATCTTGCCCACGCAATACGTGGGTAATGCCCGCACCATCGTCCACTGCGGTGGCGAGGTTATAGGCAATGAGGCCATCTTTACGGCGCACTATAAAGTCCCCGAGTTGAGCCGCTACGTCGACGTTCATGGGGCCAAGAAAAGCGTCGCTAAACTGTTGCTCACCCTCCGCCATGGCGACCCGGATTGCCGCGTCCGGCACCGGGGTCTTTGCTTCTCGGCAGGTTCCCGGATAGCGGG
>MDTB01120347.1_pt1 | contig 16381 bp, 16 predicted proteins | sample 811161 | NCBI WGS metagenome assembly MDTB01 (sample SAMN05326650, study PRJNA326480) | marine metagenome | isolation source: seawater | place: Mediterranean Sea | collected 2009 | reverse complement strand
TTACTTTTTTTGCTCCAACAACTGTTGCTAAAATAACTGTTTCACCGGATGTTGCTATAATTGCACCGTCTGCTTGTCTTGCAACCTTGCCTGTTTCTAAACTTATTTTCTTACCTGCTACTTCTATTTCTTTTTTGTATACTTTAAACATTTCATTTCCATTTCGTTTCATTCGTTTCGTTTCATTCCACTCTATCTATCTTGATCTCTATTTTCTTAAATTCAATTTTGACAGCACATTTTTGTAAGAATCTATTTTATTTTTTTTTAAGTATTCTAACAATTTCTTCCTTCTATTTACCGCTCTCAACAATCCAACTGCTGAATGTTTATCTTTTTTAAATTGTTTAATATGTTTGGAAAGAGTTTCAATTTTATCTGTTAATAGTGCTATCTGTATCTCAGATGATCCGGTATCTTTCTCATGCATTGCTAATTCTTGTACCTTCTTATTCATATCTTATTTTTCCTATTTATTTGTTTGTTTTATTAAGTTTTCTATTTTTTCTGCATACTCAAAAGATTCGTCTTTTCTAAAAAGTAATTTTGGTAAAAATTTCATATCAACTTTTTGTGATAAAATTTTTCTAATCAAAAAAGAATATTCTTTTAAAATATATATTATCTCCTCAGCATTTTTTCCTCCTAACGGAAGAACATAGGCTTTAGCTATTTTCAAGTCTTGACTCATTCTTACCTCAGTAACAGTTATCGTATTTGTTTCTAAATTCGGGAGTTTAGCCTCATTTCTAATAAAAATCATGCTTAAAGACTGCTTAATCATTTCACCAACTCTTAGCTGTCGTTGTGAAATTGGTTTACCTATTCTATCTGCCATTATACTGACCTTTCTGTAGATGTAACACTAAAAGCTTCTATTGTGTCATTTTTTTGAAAATCAATATAATCTTTAACTGTGATCCCACATTCTTGGCCATTGCTTACTTGTTTGACTTGGTTTTTTTCTCTAAATAAACTACCCACTTTTCCTGTATAAATAATTGCTCCATCTCTTATAATTCTAACATCTGAAGCGCTGTTGATTTCACCATCAGTAATCTTTGAGCCTGCAACTTTACCAGCCCCAGAAACTTTGAATATTTCCAAAATTTTTGCAGTACCAATAATTTTTTCTTGTACATCCGGTGTTAACAGTCCTGACATTTTAAGTTTAACATAATCTAGTACTTCATAAATAATGTTGTACGCTGAAATTTGAATTTTTTCATTTTCGGCAAGTTTCTTTGCTTCTTTACTTGGTTTTACATTAAATGCTATTAACACTGCATTTGACGCCTTAGCCAAAGTGACATCTGTTTCGGTTACCATACCTATGTCTGACAGAATTATTTTTGGTTTTACCTCATCATGTTTAATCTGACTAATTGCATTTTTAATTGCTTCAGACGAACCATGCACATCAGATTTAATGATCAAATTTAGTTCCTCTGAAGATTTATTTGAAAAAGCAGACTCTTGGGTTGCAAAAGTTAGAGGATTCTTTCCATCTTTAACCTCTTGTGCTCTATTTTCACTTAGAGTTTTAGCCTCTTTTTCGTTATCAAGAACAATAAAATCATCTCCTGCTTTTGCAGCGCCATTAATTCCTAAGATTTCTACCGGTGTAGATGGATCGGCCTGATTAATATTTTCCGATTTATCATTTATAATTGCCCTAACTTTTCCCCACCTAAGTCCACTTACAAAAAAATCTCCTTTATTAAGTGTTCCTGTGGTTACAATTATTGTTGCTACCGGCCCTCTTCCAATATCAATTTTAGACTCTAAAACTATTCCAGTCGCTTTAGACTCAAAATCAGTTTTTAGATCTAAAATTTCTGCTTGAAGGATTATTGCTTCTATTAATTTATCCAAATTTAATTTGGTTTTAGCAGATATCTCAACCATCGAGGTATCTCGTGACAAATCTTCAGCAATTAATTCATGCTCTAAAAGTTGATTCTTAATTTTTTGTGGATCCGCATCTGGTAAATCACACTTATTAATTGCTACAACTATTGGAACATTTGCAGCCTTTGCATGTTTAATTGACTCAACTGTTTGTGGTTTTACACCATCATCAGCTGCTACAACTAGTACAACAACATCAGTTAATTTTGACCCTCTAGCTCTCATTTCTGTAAATGCAGCATGGCCTGGAGTATCAATAAAAGTTAATTTATTCGATTGACTCTCAATTTGGTAAGCTCCAATGTGCTGAGTAATTCCTCCAAATTCTCCTGAAACTACGTTTGATTTTCTTAAGACATCGAGTACAGAAGTTTTACCATGATCTACATGTCCCATAACAGTCACTATAGGTGGTCTGTTTTTTAAATTTTCTACTCTTGTAGCTTTAATTTTTTTAATTATTTCTTCAGCTTTCTCCTCTCTTATCGGATTATGACCAAACTCTTTAACCAGAAACTCTGCGGTATCTGCGGCTAAAGTTTGATTAATCGTAACAGTTACTCCCATTCCAAATAAATATTTAATAACATTACTAGATTGCTCTGCCATTCTATTTGCAAGCTCTCTAACTGTAATTGCTTCAGGTATATTTACATCTCTTTTTATTGGTTTTAGATTGTCCTGGGACTCTTCTTTTGTTAAACTTTTATTTTCTTTTTGTCTTGCTCTTTTAACAGATGCTAAACTTCTTTCTCTTGCTTCAATTTGATCACTTAACGCTCTTGAAACAGTTAGTTTGAGTTCTCTTTTCTTTGTCCCAGATTTTATTGTTTTTTTATTTTTACTTTCATTTTCTTCTTTTAACCTTTTTGTGGCTCTTTGCTCTGCCAACTTACGTCTCTCAAAATCACTAGAAATGGTTGGAGTTTTAGGGGTAAAATTTGGTTTTAAAGAAGGTCCTCTGTTAAATGGTAAATTCGATTTTGGTTTATTTGAAGTAGGTCTAAATGATCCACTTTTGTTAGAAAACTTTTTAATTTGTTTTTCAATTAATACAGAGTTTTTACCTTGAGTTTTAGCTTTCTCAATATTTTTAATCGATTTTTTTGCTGTCCCAGATATTGTTAATTTTGTTTTTTTTTCCATATCTCATCACTCAGTCTTTATAAATAATATTTCTTGCAGACATAATCAAATCATCAGCTTCTTCTTTTGATAAAGCAAAATCTTCAAGGTAACCCTGTATTTTAACTCTCTCTCCTTTAACAATATCGTATCCACCAGTAAGCTCATCTGAAGCTAAATCAGCAAAATCTTCTAATGTTAAAATTTTTTGATCTCCTAAAGTAACTAACATACCTGGAGTTAATCCTTTCAAATTTATTAATGAGTCTTGCAATCCTAACTGTTTAATTCTCTCAGAAATATCCTCTTGATCTTTTTGATGAAATTCTTTTGCTCTTTCAATAAGTGCTTTCGCTGTATCTTCTTCTATACCTTCAATTTTTACCAAGTCTTCTAGTGAACTATCTTTAATATCATCAATAGTCGAAAATCCCTCAGCAACAAGTAGTTGACCAAGAGTTTCGTCTAACTCCAAATTTTTAACAAAGTTTTCCGTTTTTTCTTTAAATTCTAATTGTCTTCTTTCTGAGTCCTCAGCATCAGTCATAATATTAATTTCATAATTTAACAATTTTGTTGCAAGTCTCACATTTTGACCTCTTCGACCAATTGCTTTGCTTAAATTTTCTTCAGTAAGGATTACATCAAGTTTTTTTCTGTCTGAGTCTACATTTACCCTTTGAACTTCCGCTGGAGATAGAGCATTAGAAACTAAAATAGCTGGATCCTCAGACCAATTTACAATATCAATTTTTTCACCTTGCAGTTCATTTACAACAGCTTGAACCCTTGATCCCCTCATTCCAACACAAGCTCCGACTGGATCTAGTGAAGTATCAACTGCTTTTACACAAATTTTGGCTCTACTTCCTGGGTCTCTAGAAGAAGACTTAATTTCTATCAGTCCATCATAAATTTCTGGAACTTCTTGAACAAAAAGTTTTTCCATAAATTTTGGGTGTGCTCTGGATAAAAATATTTGTTGCCCACGTGGTTCTCTTCTCACATCATTACAGTAAGCTTTAATTCTGTCACCAGCTTTAATATTTTCTCTTGGAATTATTTCATTTTTTTGAATAATCGCCTCTGTCCTTCCAAGATCAACAATGACATTTCCAAATTCTAATCTTTTAACAATACCACTTAAAATAGTATCTTTTTTGTCAATAAAATCATTGAATTGTCTTTCACGTTCTGCCTCTCTAACATTAAAATTTATCACTTGTTTAGCAGTTTGAGCAGCAATTCTACCAAAATCAAATGATGGTAAAGGTTGAAGTACTTCATCTCCTATCGATTTGTCTTTATTTATTTCGTTAAGAGTAATTGCATCTTCTAATTTAATTTCTGTATTTGAGTTTTCAGGATTTTCTGAAACTATAAGTTTTCTAAAAATTTCTATATCGCCACTATCTCGGTTAATAATTACTTTAATTTCGTTATCTTGACCAAATTTAGATTTAGCTGCTTTTGCAATTCCTGTTTCCATTGAAGTAATTATCAACTCTTTATCAATTGATTTTTCTAAAGCTACTGCTTCAGCAATTCTTAATAATTCTAATTTATCTGCTCTTTTATTTAACATATTTGTGTTTTTTCCAAAAAAAAATGGGCTTAAGCCCATTTTGATAGTTCAACAATGTATGTGCAATATAGTAAAGTTTTTCTTTAATTCAACAAAACTATTTAGAAAAAATGCTTAATTTGTCAGTTTTTTCCCATGAAAATGAACCATTATTTTCTGGTGTTCTACCGAAGTGGCCATATGCTGAAGTTATCTCATATATCGGTTTATTTAAATTTAACATTTCCCTAATCCCTCTCGGGCTTAAATCAAAGTTTTCTATTATTTTTTCAACAACAAATTTATTTTTATCTAAATCATTATCAAACAGATCTACATAAATAGATAGTGGTTTAGAAACACCTATTGCATAAGCTAGTTGAATTAAACATTTATTTGTTATTTTTGAAGCAACAATGTTCTTTGCAATATACCTTGCAGCGTAAGCTGCGGATCTATCAACTTTAGTTGGATCTTTTCCTGAAAAAGCTCCTCCACCATGTGGAGCAGCTCCACCATAAGTGTCAACTATAATTTTTCTTCCAGTCAATCCACAGTCTCCATCTGGACCACCAATAACAAAATTGCCTGTAGGATTAACATAAAATTCATCTTCATTAAATTGATCCAGATAATTCTCTGGTATCGCTTTTATCATATAGGGTCTTAATAAATCTTTTACTTGTTTTTGATTAACATCAGGCGAGTGTTGAGAAGATATTACTACTGATTTTACCTTCAGAGGTTTACCATCTAAATATTCAAAAGTAACCTGACTTTTAGAATCTGGCTCAATATTTTTTAGTTTTCCAGATTTTCTATCTTCTGCCATAAGTCTTAAAATTTTGTGTGAATAATGAATTGGTGCTGGCATTAACACATCAGTTTCATCGCATGCGTATCCAAACATAATTCCTTGATCACCGGCTCCCTCATCCTTATTTCCTGAAGAGTCTACTCCCATTGCAATATCAACAGATTGTGAATGAAGATGACTTTCAATTTTTGTAGCTTCTTTCCATGTAAACCCCTCTTGGTCATAACCAATATCTTTTATACAATTTCTAACTTTTTCTATTAACTCATTTTTTTTAATTTCTGGACCTCTTACTTCTCCAGCCAAAACAACTTTATTAGTTGTAGTAAGTGTTTCACATGCGACTCTTGAAAATGGATCTTCTGAAAGATAACTATCAACAACCATATCTGAAATTCTATCTGAGACTTTATCTGGATGTCCTTCTGATACAGACTCACTAGTAAAAAGATAATTTTTAAGATTACTCATTTTTAGTTCTATTAAATGAAAATATTAATAAAATATACAATAAAGTTAACAATCCAAAAATTTTATTTCCATATTTAGAAAATATTGTTGGTTGTATTTTTCTCATTTCCGTTAAATCTACATAACCTGACTTGCCAAAATCAACACTTTGTTCTACAGCACCTATAGGATTAATTATAGCCGCGATACCATTATTCGAAGAGCGAAGGATATATTTGCCACTTTCAATTGCTCTAAGAATACTATGTTCAAAGTGTTGCATTGGTCCAATTGATTTACCAAACCATCCGTCCTCAGAGATATTAATTATAAAATCAAAACTAGAATTCTTAAACAATTTACCTGAATAAATTATTTCATAACAAATTAAAGGTAATATTTTCAAATTAGAATTTTGATGCTTTATTTCAATTATGTCTCTAGTTTTGCCTTTAGAAAAAGATTGATAATTGTTAGTCAGAGGCTTTAAACCAATGACTTTTAGAATATTTTCAAATGGTAAAAATTCACCAAAAGGTACTAAATTTATTTTGTTATAATAATTTATTATGTTTAATTCATTGTCGTAGATAGTTAGTGAATTATAATAATTTATAGATCCATTTTCTATAGCCTTATTATTAGTTCCAATAATAAATAGATGATTTTTGTTAAAATTTTTATCAAATAACGAACTGTATTCTTCTAATTTTTTTTGTGAAATGTCTGTAAAAATTCCTTCTGGCCATACAAAAATTGTTTTTTCACTCATATTTGGACTACTTAATTTTATTAAATCATTAATAATTGAAACAGAATTTACATTGTTATAAAATCTTTCCAAAGTAATATTTGAACCAATTATTCTTAACTTATAATCGTAGGATTTATTATCTGCATTATAAAAGTTGTCTCTTTGAGTAGAACCATAAAAATAAAAAGATAGAGAAGTAATTATAAAAAAAATACAAACAACAATGTTTTTTTTTGTTTTACCTAAAAATATAATTGCTGGACTTGTAAATAAAGAGATACAAAATAAATTTAATCCATAAGTACCTATTATTGAGGTTATATTTAAAAATTCTAGTTCTTTAGAGAAACTATAAATAATTAAGTTCCAAGGAAATCCTGTCAAAATTATTCCTCTCAAAAATTCTATTACCCCAAAAATTAATGAAAAAATAAAAAATGAACTTATAATACTTTTTGGTTTTAAAACTAAGAAAAAATAAGAAATAAAGCCGTAAAATAAAGCTAAAAAACTAGGTATTAAAATTATAGTGAATGGGATTAAAAATTTAAAACTTTGATCAAATGTCAAAGAAATTGATATCCAATATAAATTAGTTACAAAATAACCAAAACCAAATATCCAACCATAAACAAAAAATAACTTTGTATTTTTGTTCTGTTTTAATTTCTTATTTAAAAATAAATAAAATAAGGAAAACGTGAAAAAATTTATTATAAAGTAGTTAAAAGGAGCTAAGCTTAAGGAGGTAAGTATTCCTAGAAAAGCTAAAAATATTATTTCAGTAAATAGTTTTTTTTTCAATTTAGTTTAACTTTGAAATTATAGATTTATATATTAGCTCTTCCTCTTTTAACATCTTTAGATAATCTTTATCTTTGATATGATCAAAACTCAGTAAATGAAGAAAACCATGTATAAAAGTTTTAATTAATTTTTCTTTAAAAAATTTTGATGATTGAGATCTAGGTTTGTCAATAAAGTTATAACTTATAATAATATCACCTAAGTAACTTTTTTTTGATATTTTTACTTTTTTATTATAAGGAAATGATAAAATATCAGTAGATTTATTTTTATTCCTAAAGTTTTTATTCAATTTCTTAATATTTTTATTATTGGATAGTAAAAGTGTAAAGCTAACTTTTTTTTTTAAAAATTTATATTTTTTTGGAAATGCATTACAAATTTTTTTAAAAAAAACTTCTTTATTCTTAAGTTTTCTAGACCAGGCCTTCTCTTCTGAGAAGACATTAATATTAATCATTTTTGGAGTAAGCTTTTACTATTTTGGAAACAAGAGGGTGTCTTACTACATCTGAATGATCAAAATCAACAACTGCTATTTCATTCAAATGTCCTAAAAGTTCTTTGGATCTGACCAAACCCGACATATTTTTATTAGGTAAGTCTATTTGAGTAGGGTCTCCATTTACAACTATTTTTGAATTTTCTCCTATTCGTGTTAAAAACATTTTAATTTGAGTATCTGTTGCATTTTGAGCTTCATCTAAAATAGCAAAAGAATTTTTTAGTGTCCTTCCTCTCATAAATGCTAATGGTGCAATTTCAATATCACCAATCTCAATCATTCTTTGTATCTTTTCAAAATCAAAGAGATCATAAAGAGAGTCATATAAAGGTCTTAAATATGGATCTACTTTTTCTTTCATATCCCCTGGTAAAAAACCTAATCGTTCACCAGCTTCTACTGCAGGTCGCGATAAAATTATTCTTTCAATTTTTTTTTCTAATAACATTGTTAGGCCAACCGCTACTGCTAAAAAAGTTTTTCCAGTACCAGCTGGTCCAGCTGAAATTATGATGTCACTTTGTCTTAAAGCTCTTACATATCCCTTTTGTTTTTCTGATCTAGGAATAATTGATTTTTTTGGAGTTTTAATAATATCTGTAATATTATTGTTTTTTACTTTTTCATTAATCATAAAAGTATCTACAGATGAGACTATATCTTTATTTTCTATAGTGCCATTATTAACAAATTGATTAGCTAAAAATTGAATTGCATTTTTTATTATTTCTTTTTTTTGAACACTGGATTTAATTAATATAGAATTTCCTCTAGAATATAGATTGGACTCAGTTATTTTTTCTAATTCTTTTAAATTTTTATTAAATTCCCCAACTACTCCCATCAACAAATCATTATCATGAAAAATAACACTTAGAGTATTATTGTCTGAATAAACAAATTTTAAAGATGAGCTAATATCTTTTTTAGTCAAGCCTCTCAATTTTTATGCCACCCTTTGATTAGATTTAACAATTTTTTCACCAAATAATGTACTTCTATTACTTTCTGAAATTTTAATAGTTATAATTTTTCCAATATCCCCTTTGTCACCTTTAAATATAACCGGTGTCATATATTCTGAACGTCCAAAAACTTTAGTTTTGTCCTCAGTTAAGTTCTCCACCAGAACATCCAAAGTTTGATTTTTTAAAGATTTATTCATATTTACTTGGTTTTCAAATAATTGGTTTTGTATTATTTCTAATCTCAGATTAGAAATTTCCTTCTCAACTAACTCTAAATCTGCAGCTAGTGTACCAGGTCTTGGACTAAAAATATAAGAATATGAATTGATAAATCCAATTTTTTTAATCAAACTAAGTGTGTCGTGAAAATCTTGCTTATCTTCTCCAGGATAACCAATGATAAAGTCACTAGAAAATTCAATTCTAGGATTAATTTTTTTTAAATTATCAAATATCTTTAAATATTCATAAATTGTATGATTCCTATTCATAAGTTTCAAAATTTTATTAGAGCCACTTTGAATAGGTAGATGAACCAAAGGCATTAATTTTTTTGAATATTTATAAATTTCAACCAGATCTTCAGACATATCTTTTGGATGAGATGTTGTATATCTAATTCTCTCAACATTAGGGAATTTTTCAATTTCACTAATTAAATTTGATAATCTATAATTTCCATATTTATAAGCATTGACATTTTGACCAAGTAAAATTATTTCTTTTGCTCCATTATTCACTAGACTTTTAGCTTCACTTAGAACTTGCTTGAATGGTCTCGAATACTCTGGCCCTCTTGTGAAGGGCACAACACAAAAATGACAGAACTTATCACAACCCTCTTGAATTGTTAAAAATGAAGAAACTTTGCTTAGATTATTTTTTATTTTACTCAAATAATCAAATTTAACATCTGCTTCAAATTCAATAGTTTCTGATTTTTCTTTTTTTTTTATGAAATCTAATATTTTATTGTTAATTTTATGATATGACTGTGGTCCTATAACTAAATCAATGTAAGGCTCTCTTTTCAACATTTCTTGATTTTCTGCTTGAGCAACACAACCTGTAACTATAACTAATGGTTTTTTTCTAGATCTAAAAATTTTTTTCACTCTACCAATTTCATGGTAAACTTTTTCTTTAGCTTTATCTCTTATATGACAAGTATTCAAAATATAACAATTAGCTTCTTCATAAATATTTGTTTTATTGTAACCAATCTTTTTAACTATATCAAAAATACGATTTGAGTCGTATTCATTCATTTGACATCCAAAAGTTTTGATAAAAATTTTTTGACTCATTTATTGAGGCTTTTTTTTAACCCCATACAACTCTAATTTATGGTCTACTAAAGTGTAACCGTATTTTTCAGCTACCTTAATTTGAAGCTTTTCAATTTCGTCATCTACAAATTCAATTATTTCTCCAGTCTTTACATCTATTAAATGATCATGATGACTTTCAATCATTGCTTCATATCTAGCTTTTCCACCTTTAAAATCGTGTTTTGCTAATATACCAGCCTCTTCAAGAAGTTTTACTGTCCGATAAACAGTAGCGATGCTAATTTTTGGATCAATCTTAGAAACTCTATTATATAATTCATCTACGTCAGGATGATCGGAAACTCCATAAGCCTCCTTTGATTCTGATATTACTCTGACAATTATTTTTCTTTGATCAGTTAATTTAACTCCCTTAGCTAAGCATTTTTGCTCAATTGAATCTGACATAATTTAATTTTAACTTATATAAATAGGATTAATCAAATTTTTTTTAATTTCAAATTTATCGCATAGAATGGGGATATTTTCATATTTAATTTCATTAATATCTTTAAAATCTTGAAAACTATAACAATAATAATCTATTTTCACAGCTAAATGGATTGCTTTTATTGTAGATAGAGAATTTCTTATGCCAGCAAAACTGCCTGGGCCCCTGTTAACATAAATTGCTGAAATATCTTTTATTTTAAGCTTTTTTGAATTTAATAAATCATTAATTAATATCATTAATTTTTCATAATTAGTTTTGCTATTTGTATGGGTAATATTATAAACATTATTATTATTAATGAGCATTAAAAAAATATTTTCACCTGCAGCATCAATAATTAGTTTAATCATTTTTATTTTTTATTTAATTACAAATTCTAATGCAGAAGATAATAATAGCAAATACTATTCAAAAGATGAGGGAATTGTATCTATTATGTATCATCGTTTTAATGAGAATAAATATCCATCCACAAACATAAAAATTGATATTTTTAAAAAACATCTTCAAATAATTAAAGACTCAAATTTAAATTTTCTTAACCCAAAAAATCTTGAAAATGATTTTATGACACCAAAAAAAAGTAAAAAAATTTTGATTACTATTGACGATGGATTTAAATCTTTTTATGAGGAGGCATGGCCAATTTTGAAAAAAGATAGGATCCCTTTTATTTTGTTTGTATCAACAGATCCCGTGGGTAAAAATGGTTATATGAATTGGGATCAAATAAGAGAAGTAGAAAAATATGATTTTACTAAAATTGGACATCATTCTCACACTCATGATTATTTAATTAATAATACAGACGAAGAATTTATTTCAGATATTGAAAAAGCAAATCAAATATTTTTTAATAAATTAGGATATGTTCCAGAACTATTTTCATATCCTTTTGGAGAATATTCAAAATTTATGAAGGACTATATTTCTAAAAATTTTAAACTTTCATTTGGTCAACATTCAGGTGTTATTGATATTAATAAAGACAAATTTGAACTTCCCAGGTTTCCAATAAATGAAAAATATGGAGAACTAAAAAGGTTCAAATCAATTATAAGTTATTTTCCCCTTGAATATAAAACTTTGAGACCTGAAGAAAAAAAATTAGATAACATCCATAATCCCCCAATATTTCAAGTCGAATTTTTTAAAAATCAAAAAAATTTAGAAAATATTAATTGTTATTCAAATGAAGGTGGTTCATGGGAAAAATCGAAGACTAAGCTTTATAACTCAAAACTTTCAGTTGAATTTAGGGAGCCTTTTATTCCACGAAGAGGTAGAATTAACTGTTCTTTGAATGATGATGGTAAATGGCGTTGGTTTGGAACCCAATTTGTAATAATTGATAATTAAATTAAACTTTCAAGTTCGATACTTGAAGGTAATAATTTAGCATCATCAAAATCTTTTAAATTGTTTTGTTTAATAATTTTTTTTAAAACTTCAACATATTCATTTCCCGTTTCAGCATAGTGTTCTAAAAATTGAGATAGCAAAATACTATCCAATGGCTTTCCTGTATCTCTTAGTTGTGCTCTGGCCAATCTAAAATTTTTATATGATGAATGAGTGTTTAAATTTCTTTGGTAAGCTCTAACAGATGCTTGTAAAACATTAAATTTCATTACTTTATGACCCTCATTGCCATCTGCTTCTTTTGGTTTGAGTCCCTCTCCTGACCACGTCCATTGACCAAAAAGAGCATTGCCCTCTTGAGCAAATCTTGAAGTTCCCCATCCTGTTTCTTTAGCAGCTTGAGCTATAGCTAATGAAACAGGTATCTCGTCCATTCTTACTTTCAGAGTAGACAAATCTTTCGAAGGTATTCCGTATTGTTTATATTTTTTTTCAAGCCATTTTTTTTCTAATTTAGAATTATTATTTTTATTTATGATAGTAAAAAGCATTTTTCTATCTAGCCTTATATTATTATTTTCTTTTAAAATTAAAGGTAAAACAATTTGAATGAAAAACTCTTTTCTTCGTTTTGTATTCTCAATCATTTTAATCTCAGCAGGCAAAAGAGTTAATGCAACAGGCTTAACTAGCTTTTTTTCTCTGACATCATCTAATTTATAATCAGTATCCTCAAATAATTGTTTTATTGTAGATGCATTTAGTCTAACTGTGTCAGTCTCAAGGTCGTTTAAACTAAATATGTCTATTAAAAGATCCTTCTCATTCAAATTATCATTGTCGAGTATTTCGTTATTTTTTTTATTTAGGGTATATGCTAATATAGACTTAGAATTATTTTGAAATTCTTCAGAAACTAATAAATTTTTTTCAGTAAAATCTATAATTAAAGGCATAGAATAAAATGAAAAAATTGTTAACAAGCTTACAATTAAAATTCTTGGAATAGAACCAATTCTTCTATCATCAAAAAATTTAAATATTCTAAGTCTTTTTCTCTTAATACTTGATAAAAAAAATTTTGATTTAAATAATATTATTTGATTAAAAAAACTAAGAGTTCTCAATTTACCACCTAACCAATTTTTTTTTAACATCTAAATTGCCTCAACCCTCTTTACTTCAGGCAAATAATGACACAAAAGATTTTGTACACCTTGTTTTAAAGTCATTGTCGAACTTGGACAACCTGAACAACTGCCTTGCAATTGAACTTTTACAATACCATCTTTAAACTCTTTAAATTTTATGTCACCTCCATCTTTAGCTACAGCTGGTCTAATTTTTTGATCAAGTATTTTGATAATTTTTTTTTCAATTTCTTCAAAATTTAAGTTTTCTTCTTTTAAACTTTTTTCAACAACACACTCTTTTCCTTTCGAATAAAATTCATTTATCAATGAAATGACAATATGTTTTATTTCATCCCAAGATATCTCATTTTCTTTATTGATAGATATAAAGTCTTCTCCCAAAAAAATACTCTTAACTCCATTTATAGATAGAAGTTCAGTAATTAGTTGATTATCAGTTTCATCCTTGTTTTTAATTTCAAAAGATCCTTGATTAGAAACAATTTTTCCAGGTAAAAATTTTAAAGAATTAGGATTTGGTGTAATTTCGGTTTGTACAAACATATTTTATATATAGTCATTAATTATAAAATTGAAACGTGTTAATAAAAATATTTTAAAAACCAACTATTTCGTGAATTTTTTTCAGTTTTTTCGATGCTATTTCAGATGCTTTTTTACTTCCTTCAGCAAGAATTGAATCTAAATAATTTTTTTCACTTAATAATTTTTTTATTTCTATTGAAATTGGAATAATTTTGTCAACCAATACTTGAGACAACGTTTCTTTAAAATCAGAAAAGTTTTTACCTGAAAACTTCATCATAGTTTCTGCTAAAGATGAACCAGTTAAACTTGAATATATACCTAGTAAATTTTTTGCTTCTGGTCGTTTATTCATTTCATCAACAGTTGATGGTAATGGTAATGGATCAGTTTTTGCTTTCTTAATCTTATTTATAATTTGATCTTTTTCGTCAGTTAGATTTATACGACTTAAATCTGACAATTCAGATTTGCTCATTTTTTTTAAGCCATCCTTAAGACTCATTATTCTTGAAAATTCTTTTTTAATCAAAGGTTCTGGGATCTTAAAAAAATCCTCAACATTAAAATCATTATTAAATTTTTGAGCAATATCTCTACACAGTTCTAAATGTTGTTTTTGATCATCTCCTACAGGAACATGAGTCGAGTCATATAGCAATATATCTGAAGCCATTAAAATAGGATACGAGTAGAGTCCAATGCTTGCTTTTTCTTTATCCTTACCAGCTTTTTCTTTAAATTGAGTCATTCTATTTAACCAGCCCATTCTAGCTACACAGCTTAATATCCAGGCAACCTCTGAATGTGCACTTACTTGAGATTGATTAAAAATTATGCTTTTTTTTGGATCAATACCACTAGCAATAAATGTTGCTACAGTTTCTCTAATATTATTTTTTAATACCTTTGGATCTTGGTTTACTGTTATCGCATGAAGGTCTACTACACAAAAGATACAATCATTTTCATTATTATTATTTAGTTCTACAAAATTTTTAATTGCGCCTAAATAATTACCTAAATGAAGGTTGCCAGTTGGTTGAACACCTGAAAAAATTTTTTTTCTCATAATTTAATATTTTAGTTTAATATCTTCATATTTAAAAGCTTTAGTAAGTAGTGACATGACCAAATAAAATGCAAGTCCCAATGAAACACTTATTATTAAATAAAATGACTTTAGGTAATAATCATAAGCCAATTTGTCTTCAAAATTAAAAATTAAATAATTGAAGAATATTCCCATCAATATTGATAAAAAAATAATCTTTATGAATCTCAATAAAAAAGATTTGTTAAATTGAAATAGTTCTTTATTTTTTAAGAATATAAATAAAATTACAGAATTAAACCACGATGAAATGGTTGTTGCTATAGGAATTATAATAAAACCAACACTCTTAAAGTAGTAAACACTTATAATAATATTTAAAATTACAGAAATTAGAGAGATATAAAAAGGGGTTTTTGTATCATGATTAGCAAAAAAAAAAGGGGAAAACACTTTTATTAATGCAAAGGCTGGTAATCCCATACCAAAATAAAAAAGGGCTTTGCCAGAATTGAGTACTGCATCCTCATTAAAAGAACCATATCCAAATAAAGCAGAAATAATTTCTTCAGATCCAATTAATAATGCAACAGATGCAGGTAAACTTAGAAACATACTTAATTCTAATGCTTTATTTTGAATTTGAATAATCTTGTTTTTTTTTTTCAAATGAACATGTTTTGAAAGTTGAGGTAAGACTACTACTCCAATTGCTATACCAGCTATTGCTAAATTTATTTGATAGATCCTATCTGCATAATATAAATATGATACAGCACTTGCTTGAAAAGATGCAATAATTGTTCCCACCAATATATTTATTTGAGTAACACCAGATGAAAAAATGCTTGGTAGAAGTTTTTTAAAAAATATCTTTACTTTATTGCTAATAGCAAAATTCAAATTTAATTTTACAACGTAAAATTTTTTAACAAATTTATATAAAAAAATTAATTGTAAAAAGCCAGCTATAGAAACTCCATAAGAAAGAAAAAAAATCAATTGATCATTTAAATATTTACCAAATATCAATATTCCTATCAAAACTAAATTAAGAATAATTGGAGCTGCTGAAGCTGCAGCAAACTTATTGTATGAATTTAATATTGCTCCAAAAAAAGAGGACAAACTTACAAATAATAAAAAGGGGAAAGTTATCCTGGTTAAATCTATGGCAAGTTGAATTTTTTCAGTGTTCTCAACAAATCCTGGGGCTATCAAGCTAATAAAAATAGGCATACTAAGCTCAATAACTAAAACTAAAAAAAACAGACCTAAAAATAATAAATTGAAGATTTCATTTGCAAATTTTTTTGATTTGGATTTGCTTTTTACTAATTCAGAGGTATAGCTTGGAACAAAAGCTGCATTGAAAGTTCCTTCAGCAAATAATCTTCTAAAAGTGTTTGGTATTCTAAAAGCTACAAAAAATGCATCAGCTAAAAAACTTGTTCCAATAAAAATCGCAATCAAAACGTCTCTTAAATAACCTAGTAATCTACTGATTATAGTATAAAAACCAAAAGTGCCTGTTGACTTAACTAAATTCATAAATCATATTAGTCTTAATTTTACCCCATTTGTACACCTAATTAAGATA
>MDTB01073944.1_pt1 | contig 16382 bp, 19 predicted proteins | sample 811161 | NCBI WGS metagenome assembly MDTB01 (sample SAMN05326650, study PRJNA326480) | marine metagenome | isolation source: seawater | place: Mediterranean Sea | collected 2009 | reverse complement strand
CGAGCTTTTGGTGTAATTCCACAGCCCGACCCCGTTGACGCCCAAGTCCCGGCCTCTGAACCCACTGATGCCCCGGCTGAAATTACAACGCTCAGTACCCCGAGACCGAAACCATCACCGAACCCACGAGCCGAACAGCTGCCCGATTACACCCGGAACTGTACCAATGCCCGAGAGAGTCTTCGCCAACTGGACCAATTCAAACGAATCCGCGTCAAAAACAGTTCAGGGCAAGATGTGTTTCTAACTCGAAACGAAAGGCAGTCCTTGATCGATGCCGCCCAGCAAGCAATCCGGAACAATTGTACAAAAATCTAAACAGCTTCCCGCCAAACAAGGGTCGCGAATCGCCCTGTTTTCCCCTCTTGCCGGTAAGAATAAAAATCTTCGATCGAGCAAACGGTGCAAAGCCCTGATGTCTTGATCTTACTGACACCCGCTGTCGTCAGATCACGTTCGGCTGCTTGAGGAAGGTCAAGGAAAAGTCGGTTTGAAACCGGGTTCGCTGAAAAAAGGTCTGCCGCAAAGTTTTCTCTGAGCTCTGGACCCACTTCAAAATGGCAGGGCCCAATACCCGGACCGATCCAAGCCGCCAGCGGCGCCCCATTAAAACAATCCACCGCAGCCCTAATGATCCCCGAAGCCAGCCCTCTCCATCCAACATGAACAGCGGCGACTTGGGCACCGTCAAGCGTCGCCAAGACGAGGGGAAGGCAGTCGGCCGTCAACACGGCAAGCACTTGATGATGCAACCTTGTGGTCGCGCCATCGGCGACGGGCAATGACGCCGATTTTTTGGGCACAACTACTTTGTGAATGTTTGTGCCATGAACTTGATCCAGCCAAACCGGTTCAGCTGGCAGATTAAAACGCCGCAACAGCAAGGCACGGTTGGACAATACTCGGCGCGGGTCATCGCCGACATGCGCCGCAAGATTAAAGTCCTGATCATTTTTAGATCGTATTCGGCCCGACGCCGGCCTATGCCATCGGGTTGTACAGATGGCTCTAACCCCTTGGTCCGGCAACCCAAAAAGCCCGTGAAAATCTGAGCATTCGTCAATCATCAAGGGTTCTAAACCATTCGACCAGCGCCTGAAAATCTTGGGGCGCGGGTACTTTTATCGCCAATGGCTCATTGGAAACGGGATGCATTAACTCGATTCGGCGCGCGTGCAAGGCCTGACGCGTAAGTGGAGGCAGACCTTGCACCGGAGAACCTCGGCGCTTTCGATAGACCGGATCACCCACCAAAGGATTCCCAATATGTTCCATGTGCACTCTGATTTGATGCGTCCGCCCGGTGACCAAGGAAAATTTCATTAAGGCCAGTCCTGCGCGCGCCTCGAGACGCCAATAATTCGTCGTTGCGCTTCGACCTTCTCGTCTGACGGCCATCCGGGTGCGCTGAGTCGGATGCCGACCAATTGGCTCATCAATACTGCCCCTAATCGGGGGAACCCCGTAAACCAGGGCTTCATATTCCCGCTTGATTGTCCGATCGGCCAACTGACGACTCATGTGCGTCATGGCTGATAATGTTTTTGCTACCATCAGCAGTCCAGACGTATCTTTGTCCAAGCGATGAATGATACCGGCTCGCGGTAACTGCTGCGTCTTTGGCGCGTAATGCATTAACGCGTTCATCAACGTCCCTGAAGGGTTTCCTGCCCCGGGGTGAACCACAAGACCGGGTGGCTTGTTAACAATCAGAACCGAATCGTCTTCAAAGCATATCTGAAGCGGAATATCCTCCGCGCGATCACTCTCAAACGCGAGGTTGGCATCAATCTCTATCCGCGCCCCAGGCGTCGCTTTATCTTTCGGTTTTGCGACTTGTCCATCGATCAGGAGCTCACCCGATCGAATCCAGGCTTGAATTTGAGCTCTTGAAAACTCTGGGAACAGCTTGGCCGCAGCCTGATCCACTCGCTCAATGCCTGCAGATGTCGGCAAAATCGCAGTTCGGATCAAACGGTCGCTCATGGAAGCCACAACTGTGCTTGGGAGAACGGTGAGGCTATGGTTAAATAGCTCACTTTTCAAGCATCAACGCGTTTGGAGCCTTCTTTGAACAAACATCAATCCTCCGCTTTTGCGCTCACGCTTTTGCTGATCGCTTCATTGCTGGCTGGCTGTGCTAAAGATGCCGACGATTCTGAAGAAGCCTCGGAACTGGTGCTCTACCGATCAGCCCAAAGCGGTATGGCGGCAGGTAACTATAAAGATGCCGTCACACGACTACAGGCTCTGGAGAGTCGATTTCCCTTTGGTCGCTATGCAGAGCAAGCTCAGCTTGAAATCATTTACGCCTACTACAAAAGCGCCCAGTCTGAGGCAGCGCGTGCTGCTGCGGACCGATTTATTAGACTTCACGGCAACCACCCTAATGTAGATTACGCGTACTATCTTCGAGGATTAGCCTCCTTTGAAGAAGATGAGAATTTCTTAACCAAAATTTTCCCGCTGGACCCATCAAAAAGAGACCCCGGTGCGGCAAGAGAATCCTTCGATGACTTCTCCAGACTGCTTCGCCGCTTCCCAAGTAGCGAGTATGCGCCGGATGCACAGAAACGGATGCGCTACTTAAAGAACTTACTGGCTGAATCTGAACTGCACGCAGCGCGATATTACATTTATCGCGGCGCTTTTATGGCCGCCGCAAATCGCGGTCGTTTCGTTCTCGAGAATTTCCAAGGTACGGTTGCCGTTCCCGATGCGCTGGCCATTATGGTGGAAGCCTATCGCTTGCTGGAACAACCCACTCTGGCTGATAACTCATTGCGAGTCTTGCGAACGAATTACCCCAACCACCGTACACTGGATGAAAACGGCGTTTTCCAAGCTGACCGCTCGGTTAAAAAGGCGCAAAAATCCTGGCTGAACGTTTTATCACTGGGTATTTTTGGTTAATCCTTGGGGCTGAGTTGATGCCATCTGGGTGCAAACACGCTCTTACTGATCAACCTTTCTGCAATTTCGCACCCGCTTGATCGCCGATAGCGGATGTTCTTCACCCACCCATCAATCATTCTTTCGGCATGCATACGGCTCCGACTCAAACTGATTATTCAACCCAAAGCAACCGCCGCCTAGCCCACAGCGGGCTAACCCACCCTTGCCTTTCAGCAACGCGGCAGCCCCCTCAACTACAACATAAGGCCCGCCTGATCGGCGAGAGCCCCAACAAGGTCACTAACATCAATATTGTAAGACAAAACTTAGACCCCATCAGATTGAGACCGCTCAGACTTCTTTTCCGCAAACGACCCCATCCCCGCTCTAAATTCCCGCACAAGTAACAGGCAGCAACCTTGAGAATTCTCATAAAAGATTTTCCCTGGATGATTGCATCAAAAGCGCTTCCCATAGGTGCTCTGAAGAATCACTTTTGCCGCGTCTGTACCGCCCGATCCACGGGCTGTAATCCTAAACATCTGGGTACAGCAGGTGTTCGGGTTTTGACCAATATTATCCAAATTGAGGCGATCTTCATCAGAGACCACCGTGCTAATGTGCTCAATGATGTAGAGCGGCGAGGCCTGGGTTGATACCCCTTGCGTAAAAACCTGAAGCTCATTTTTGTAATCATTGGCCCATGGGTTTTCGGTGACGACGAAAAAGGACCCACCTGAGCGGGCATCGTAAATCTTCGGATTATTATCGCTGCTTGTGCCGTAAGTCACCGATGTCATTGCATTTAAAACAGCCTCAGCCTCGACAAGCGCTGTTTCAGCTGCGTTAAAAGCAAGATTGCTGTCTCGCTGGTTACGGGCGATCAGCTCCTGAATACTGGTCCCTTGGACCGCGGATAATGCCAACATGGTTAAAATTAGCAAAATCACCAAACTGGTGACTAAAACCATTCCGTCTTGATGCCTGCGCAGTTTCATTAACCTGCATTCCTAATCTGGACCGTTCGCCGATAGGTCCGGCGCAGCAATCCATCGCTTTCGCTCGATCCCACCGAGACACCGCTGTTAGCAGTAATCTCAAGCAAGATCGTCACCACCTGACTCATATCAAGGCTCGCAGCTGGAGTAAAATATTGATTGGGAACGCCATCACCATCACTATCGATGCCAACGAGAATCTGCATACCCTCGATACCCTCAACCATTTCAGAGGTGCCCGAAGCGTCCCGACGATAAAGGGATAGATCTCCCAAACCAGTCCTGGAGGATGCGCCGGGAGCGATATAGTAATGACGCCCTACAATACTCGATACCGCCGCACCCGTTCCAAAAACCCCGGTTTCTGCCAGACCAGAGACAGCATTACCGCCGCTCTCGATTGCATGCGCAAAGGTCACGGTCGTACTGTTGGTATTCGTCACCCCGGTTACCTCAAACAATGTGGCCTTCTCGCAATCATGCAAAAGCGCCAGATCATCGACCTCAATGGAGCTGGAGGCCCCACTCGCAACCGTCACAACAACCGCCTCTGACCCCGTCGTTAAGGCACTTGCGAGATACGCCTCATCATTCTCTAAATATCTCAAGGCCAACACGTCTGTTCCAGCCGTCGCGACACTAGAAATGGCGGTCGGCAAGGTGGTCGCCGAGGTCGTCCAGTTACCGACATCAACCCCATTAAAAACCGATAGGCCATAACGAATATCATAATCCGGCGAAATGTCGGCTTCGCTGGCCATGGTGAAATAGACATCTCCGCTCGAGAAACAGCCGCGATAACCCGACTTCTCTAGATCCCTAGCCATCACATTGAGTCCAAAATTTGCACTTTCCTGTAACCTCGCCTGGGCTTGAAGCACGTTGTAGGTCTCCGAATTTGCATTGAAAAGATTTAACACGCCAATTGTCACAAAGGCGCCGATCGTCATCGAGATCATTAGTTCGATTAACGATAGTCCAGTTTGCTGGCGCAGAGGCAGGATCAATTGACTTGTGCCGTGATCGAGAGCTTTTGGCAGAGGTTGCTGACGTCCCGCGCGCCGCAACTCGTTTCAATCGCATCTGCCGACCAGTACACTGAGATTTCATAATTCACCGTCGCAATGGAAGCGGTCCCAGCGCTCGGTGATCCCAGACTATAGTTCGAATTGCTTGCCGTTCGAATCACTTCACCCGCTGCTAAAGGCAGGCGATCAAAATCAGCCTCAACTAGCCCAAAAGTCGTCTCACAATCATTACTGGGCTGACCCAGCCGACAGGCCCAATTCTGCAGATCATAGTCCCTGAGGCTAGCAGCCGTGCAGCTCGCTGCCGCACAATTGGTGGCACTTGCAGCTGAAATCGCGGTCGAACGAGCCCATTCATAGGATTGGCCCTTATTGACCCGAATACGATCCAAAAGATCATTGGCGGCTTGCAGCGCAATCATCCGTTGACCGGCTTCCCGCGCCTGCTGCAGACCGACGATTTGCAGCCCCGCAACCCCAAGCACGCCAACGGCAACAATCACCATAGTGACCAACAGTTCGATCAAGGTAACGCCTCGGTTGTGAACCTGTTTCATCATGGACAGGCATCCAGACCTGTCAGTGCTGGGCGGCCAACCAGCTTGATATCAATCAACCGATAGTCCTCATTTCCGCGGCACAAGTTAAACTGCCTCCCCGCACCTGATGTCCCGGAAAGCCCACCCAATCCATCAAAACTGACCGACGAATATCCACCAGAAATCACAAGAGTGATCTCATCGCTGCCAACCGTGAATTGACGAAGCGCGCCGGTGCAGTTTCCAGGGGAATCCAACACAACGCAGTATCCATCTGAGAAATCCTTGGACGTGGTATCTAAGGCCTGCACCGACACAATACCATCGCGCTTGAGCGCCTCACTCCTTGCAATATTAATGGCCGCGATCAGATCGTTGGATGCAGTGGTGACCGCGGTGCTGTCCACAAACGACTGATAGGCTGGCACCGCAACCCCCAGCAAAATTGAGACCACAGCGAGCACCACCATCAACTCAATCAAGGAGAACCCGGACCTAGGCCCGGATCGCCCCGCCCCTTTTTGTGAAGGATTTATCCCTAGCGCGCCATCTAAAAACGATCTCAAGATAGGACCCAAAGAAAATTTGCTTCCAAGTCGGTTCGAGACTTTGATGTCGCGCAAGCTTTCCTGCCGAGCGCGAAGCCCACAGCCCTGATCCGGCGAAAACGCCCTATAGAATCGTCTGTGTGCCATCACGATCAAGCTGAACACATTCGACGCTCGCATCAGCGCAGCTACCCCCTGAAACGGGGGTTGCTGTAATCGTGTAGCTACTGACTGATGCGCTCACCGAGAGGGTATATTGGGCGGTGCCATTGGTGGGAGAGTTTGCATCGCATTCACTGTCTCCCCCAACATAAGTGAAGCCTTCACTGTAGAAACGCTCAAGCGCCAGAGCGCAAACCTTTGCGTCAACAGCTGCCTGATTTCGATAACTATCCGATATGTACCCTTGATACGACGGGACCGCAATCGCGGCAATTATGGCGATAACAGCCACTGTCACCATGAGCTCGATCAATGTGAAACCAGATTCAAGCCTGGGCTCTAAAAATCCTATCGGGTCCGGGTGGCATTGATTACCCATTTTCTGACCCCTCGAGTGCCTCATCATGCCTCGCTCCTCAACGGCATAGGTTGGTCTCGGGGCGCATCCAGCGAACGCTGTGCGCTAGCACTTTTGATACGGACCCCTTAGAACTTCATCGTAACGCTTTAGGCAACGAAAACTCCACCTCTTCCTCAGCTGTTGGCGCCATTTCAATTAAGCGGCCTCCACATTGGATTAAATGCTCAACAACCGATTCAACCAACAGCTCGGGCGCCGAGGCTCCGGAGGTGACACCCACACTCTGCTTACCACTCAGCCATTGGGCCTCAATTTGGCTAAAATGATCAATAAGATAAGCATCGGTACCCAATCTCTCAGCCAACTCTCTCAACCGATTCGAGTTTGAACTATTTTGAGAACCCACAACGATGACCACCTCGCTATGAGCACAGAGCACCTTCACGGCATCTTGACGATTCTGCGTTGCATAGCATATGTCGTCTTTTCTAGGGCCCTGAATTTCAGGAAACCGGCGCTCTAAAACATTAATGATCTCGCGGGTATCATCCACCGAAAGCGTGGTCTGCGTCATAAAACTCAGCCGAGACGCATCGTGAACGACTAATTGCTCAGCATCCTCTACGGTTTCGACTAAAAATTTTTGGCCTCCGGAGCCGTTTTCAAACTGACCCAGCGTGCCTTCGACTTCTGGATGCCCCTGATGACCAATGAGCACCGCATCACGGTTCTCTGCCGCGGCCTTTGCGACCTCCATATGAACCTTAGTCACGAGGGGACAAGTGGCGTCGAAAACTCTTAAACCCCGAGCTTCGGCATCCCGCCTGACTTGTTGGGACACGCCATGGGCACTAAAAATACACAGCGCACCCTCTGGAATTTCGCTCACCTCGTCAACAAAAACAGCGCCCCGCTCTGAAAGATCCTCTACCACGTATTTGTTATGAACCACTTCATGACGGACATACACCGGCGCACCATAAATCTCGAGGGCTCGATTAACGATCTCTATGGCGCGATCGACGCCGGCGCAAAAACCTCGAGGATTGGCCAACCGAATCTCGAAATCGTAAGACTGCTCTGTCATCCTCGGGCAATCTCCTGTGAGACTTGCTCAACGCTCAAGATCTCAACATCAAACATGAGTCCTTTGCCTGCGAGCGGATGATTGAAGTCGACCTCCACAGCTTCATCGAATACCTGACGAATCACCCCTGGAAGTTCTCCCTGCTGCTGTTGATCCATAAATGAAACAACAAGCCCCGGTTCTAGCAACAACTCTCGTGAGAAGTCTGATTTTTTAAGCACATGAATATTTTCCGGATTCACTAGACCAAAGCCTTTTTCCGCTGCAATGTGGAACGTCTCTTTGTCACCGGATCGAAGGCCAATCAGCGCCGACTCAAACCCGGGAAGCAACTGCCCATCGCCAAACACAAATTCAGCCGCCCGCTCGCCGGTGGAATCGACAACATCACCTTCCTCCAAGCGCAGAGTAAATCTCAAAGATGTTTGGGTACCTGGCCCAATCGGAGTCATCTCGCTCACACTTTTCCCTCTTTTGTAAAAATCAAATCCAAGACCAAACAAACGGCGCCAATGCTAATCGCGGCATCCGCTACATTGAACGCCGGGAAGTAGTACTGATCATAATGCAACACTAAAAAATCAATGACATAACCCTGAAAAGCTCGATCGATGAGGTTTCCTACGGCGCCCCCCAAGACCAAGATCAAACCGAGCTTTAAGTAGACTTGATGAGGAGGCACCCGAGGCAACCAAACCATCAAAAACACACTGACCCCAGCAGAAACAGCGGTCAAGAACCAGCGCTGCCAACCCCCCGCATCTGCAAGAAAACTGAATGCAGCGCCCTCGTTGTACAGTACCGTCAATTGAAACACCGGCAGAATCTCGATGGTCTGACAGCGACCCGGCACACAGAGTCCCAGCCACCGGTCCATCGATATTTTAGACACTTGATCTAACACGACGATCAAGAGGCTAATCGCATAAAGCCTCATTTCCAACCCTCGACTCGGTTACGGGCTACTTCAATATCTCGCTGAATGGCGGCTTTGAGGGCCTCGAGCCCCGAAAATTTCTGCTCGTCCCTGAGCTTTTCAAGAAACTGAATGTCAGCTTGTCGACCATAGAGGTCGCCTTCAAAGTCAAGAATGTGAACCTCTAGGATTGGTTGAGGCGTTCCAGGCTCAACCGTTGGACGAACACCCACATTCGCAACGCCCCAATACTCATCATCGCCAAAACACGCTTGAACCAAATACACCCCGGACAATGGTGCCTTATAGCGATGTAATTGAATATTGGCAGTGGGGACACCGATGGTTCGACCAATTTGTCGTCCGTAAACGACTCGCCCGGTGATCGCATAGCGCCTTCCCAATAACGCCTCGGCCTCCTCGAAGTTTCCAGAAGACAAGCAGGCACGGATGCGGGTGCTGCTGATTCGCTCGGCACCGTGGGTAATCGTGTAAAAGTTGGCAACGTCGAACCCCGCCGAAGCACCTGCCGACTCAAGGGCAGCGTAATCTCCGGTGCGATCTGCACCAAATCGAAAATCATCTCCAACAAACAGTGCCCGGACTTTGAGATCCTCGGTCAACATCGCAATGAATTCTGCGACTGAGAGACTTCGAGTCGCGTTATCAAAAGGTAAGCACAATAGACGATCGAGCCCAGCCGCTTTCAGTTGTTCAACTTTTTCTCGAAATCGTGTCAGACGCGCGGGCGCCTTGAACGTCTCGAAAAACTCTTTCGGCTGCGGCTCAAAGCAAATCAGCAGCGAGGGACAATCAAGTCGCCTAGCCGCTTCATGCACTCGTCGTAAAATCGCCTGATGCCCCAAGTGAACGCCGTCAAAATTTCCAATGGTCACGACACAACCGTGATCCTGCTTTTGAATATTGTGGCGACCTCTGATAACCCGCATTAAATCTGATCCCTGAAGTCGCTCACTCGGAGACCGAGCAGCCACAGTGTGATTAGGTATAGCGCCGATCCCGCGGCGCATAGCCCAACAAGGGCCAAGATTTGATCCTTTAAGGCATAGCTGAGCCACTGATCCAAACTCGGCACGATCATTAGCAACAATCCTTGCATCAGCACCAATGCGAGGCCAATTCTAACGATAAATTTTAGCCATTGCGCGCCAGGGCGGTAAATCGAGCTCATGCTCAGCGCGCGCCACAATAGAAAAGCATTCACAAACGCCGAGATTGAGGTTGCCAGCGCCAACCCGATATGACCTAAAAATCCAATCAAAACTAGGTTGAACACCATATTCGTGACCAGAGCGATGATTCCGATCTTGACGGGTGTTTTCATGTCTTGGCGAGCAAAGAATCCAGGCGCGAGCACCTTAACCATCATATGCGCAGTTAATCCTGCCGCGTAGGCTTTGAGGCTAAGCCCAGCCATGACCAAGTCAAACTGCGTCATCGCGCCATGGTAAAAAATTGTTGCAATCAAGACATCAGCGAGGATTACCAGCGCAATCGAGGCTGGCAGCCCAAAGAGCAGGACCAGGCGAATTGCCCAATCCAGCTTGGCCGCGAACCGATCTTCATCTGATTTGGCGTAGTCAGCGGAGAGCGCGGGTAAAATGACCGTCGCAATGGCAATTCCAAACAAAGCCAAGGGCAGTTCGAGCAAACGATCGCTATAATACAGCCAGGAAATGCTGCCCTTTTGTAGAAACGTTGCCAGAACCGTATCGAGCAATAAATTAATTTGACTGACTGAGACCCCTAACAGTGCGGGTAACATCAATACCCCAACCCGCTTAACCCCCGGATGAGAGAAGTTCAGTTTGGGCCTAGGGACCAGGCCGATTTGAGCCAGTGCTGGCCACTGGAATAGCAGCTGCAACCATCCCGCAGTGAACACGCCCCAAGCTAAGGCGTAAACCGGCAGATCAAAGTACGGGCGAAGCCAAACGGCACTCGCAATCAAGCTGACATTCAGTAACACCGGTGTGAAACTAGGAACCGCGAATCGACCAAAGGTGTTAAGGATCGACCCGGCAAAGGCAGTCAATGAAATTAATCCCAAGTAAGGAAACGTAATCTGCAAGAGGGCGCCGGCGAGCGCCAGTTGCGCATTGTCCTCACGGACAACATAGCCGAATGCAAACAAAGTGATCACCGCGCCCGAAAACACCACCCCAAGGAGCACGAAAATCGTCAAAACCAGTCCCAAGGCCCCGGCTAAATGATCAATTAAATCTTTGAGCGCGCTCGTGTCTTGACGGGTCTTGTATTCTGATAACACCGGAACGAAAGCTTGAGAAAACGCGCCCTCGGCAAACAGGCGCCGGAAGAAATTGGGGATTTTAAACGCTAAGAAAAAAGCATCGGCACTCGCCGAAGCACCAAAAAAGTAAGCGACGACAACATCTCTGACAAGCCCCAGAACTCGAGACAAAAAGGTCATTGCCGAGACCACGATCCCGGATCGCAACAATTTGTGACGGATTGTCGTCGGATCAGTCTCCATTGCTCTGCAGCCTCTCCAGCCCGTTGCTATCTTAAACCACCCTCAACATTTCCGGGGAACGAGGAAGGCTAAATCGGTGTTTGACAAAAAGCACCCAACTCTGCATAGTACGCCGCTCATTTTCCGACCATTTTCAGGATCTTTTACCTTGGCCAATACAGCACAATCAAAAAAACGCGCAAAACAGTCAGAAAAACGTCGCCGACATAACGCCAGCCAGCGTTCAGCGATGAGAACCGCCATTAAAAAGACAATAACGGCGATTCAGGGCGGCGACCAAGCGACGGCCAAAGCCGCTTATGATGCTGCCGCACCCGCTCTTGACCGCGCAGTTTCTCAAGGCATTATCCACAAAAACAAAGCGGCCCGACATAAATCGAGGTTGAACACAAAAGTAAAGGCGTTGCAGGCCTAAATCATCAAAAGATCATCTCGGTGGATGACTTCTTCATCCACCAGGTATCCCAGTTCCGTTTCAATATCCTGGCTGTTTTTGCCCTTAATTCTTTTCATCTCGGCGCTGCTGTAATTCGTAAGGCCTCGAGCGATCTCCTTCCCCTCAACATCTTGGCACGAGACCAACGCGCCTTGACTGAAGGTACCCTCAACCGTCGAGATACCGACCGCCAACAAACTTTTTCCTTGGTGCAAGAGCGCGCGCACGGCACCCTGATCCAGCGAGAACCTGCCGAGTACCGGTAGAGAGGCCAACCACTGCTTTCGTGCACCCAACGCCGGCCGATCGGCCTCAACCCGAGTTCCGATGGAATCTCCGAGATAGAGGCTCAACAAAACGCCCTCCTCGGTGCCGCTGCAGATAATCGTTTCTGAACCGCTTCTTGACGCGATTCTTGCCGCCTGGACCTTACTGATCATACCACCACGACCTAGCGCGCCGCCGTCACCCGCGACGATATCGAGGAGCGGATCGAAGGCGTCAACCTCACCAATCAGTTTGGCATCGGCTGAAATTCTAGGGTTTTGATCAAAAATACCGGCTTGGTCGGTCATAATCACCAATCGCTTGGCATCTATCAGGTTCGCGACTAAAGCCGCCAAGGTGTCGTTATCGCCAAACCGAATTTCATCGGTGACCACCGTATCATTCTCGTTGACGACAGGCACAACCCCCAGGTTTAGGAGATTCGTGAGCGTATTTCTTGCATTGAGGTATCGGTTTCTTGACCGCAGATCTGATCGAGTTAGCAGCACCTGGGCGGTTCCTAATGCGTGCCGATCAAAACACTGCTGATAACACTGGACCAGGCCCATTTGGCCAACCGCCGCCGCGGCTTGAAGCATTGCCACAGACTGAGGACGCTGAGACAGCCCCAAGCGCACCATGCCTTCAACCACAGCGCCCGAGGAAACCAGAACAATTCTAATGCCTTTTGAATGGAGCTCGGCGATGTCCTTAGTCCAAGCCTGGATCAAAGCATGGTTCAGTCCCTCGCCATCGGCAGTAACCAAGGAACTCCCGACCTTGACGACCCAGACTTCGCGATTACCGATTAATTGATTCATGGCTCGTAGTGCACTGTAACTTCAGCGCCGTCATCGTCGTCGTCAAAATCATCCTCAACAATCTCCGCTCGGCGCTTGTGACGGGCTTCACGCAGCATTTTGGAATAGCTGTGCGCATCTTGGCCAGCGGCTTGCTCGAGGGCCTCCGCCTTTTTACGTTCTGGGGCATCAAGTTCTGAGAAATAATCAGCCACGGCATTGAGCAGCGGCGCGAGGCCGGCTCCTGTAACCGCGGAGACGATAAAACTGCGCTCCACCGCACGGCTATCGGCAGTGAGACGCTGCTCGAGCTCTGCCGTTTCGGCATCGTTTAAGAGATCTGATTTCGCGATCACAAGCCATTGCGGTTTCTTCGCGATCGCCTCACTGTATTTTGCAACTTCAGCTTCAATGGCGCGAAAATTTTCAAGGGGATCGCTGCCATCAATCGGCAAAGCATCAACCAAATGCAGCAGCACTCGGGTGCGTGACAAATGCTTGAGAAATTGAATCCCAAGCCCAGCACCCTCTGACGCCCCTGGAATCAGTCCAGGCACATCAGCAATCACAAAACTTCGATTGTGATCGAGCCTTACAACACCCAGATTTGGTACCAAGGTTGTAAACGGATAATCCGCTATCTTGGGTTTTGCCTCAGAGACGACGCTGATGAGGGTTGATTTACCAGCGTTCGGCAGGCCCAAGAGTCCAACATCAGCAATCAGCCTAAGCTCTAACCGAAGATTAAACACCTCGCCCGGGGTCCCTGGGGTGGTTTTTCGCGGTGCCCGATTGGTGCTGGACTTAAATCTAACATTACCCAGTCCATGAAACCCGCCTTGGGCGATCAGAAGGTCTTCCTCGGCATTCACCACTTCTAAAATTAAAGTATCGGTTTCTTCATCATACACACTGGTACCGAGTGGCACTTTGACAACAAGATCATCGCCTTTCGCACCGGTTCTGTCCTTGCCTTTACCAGATTCTCCAGTGCCCGCTCGATACCGGGGTTGGAATCTAAAATCGACCAAAGTGTTCAGCGCGGCATCGCCCCTAAAGTAGACGCTGCCGCCATCACCGCCATCCCCACCATCGGGGCCGCCCATTTCAATGTATTTTTCTCGGCGAAAACTTAAACAGCCATGCCCTCCTTTGCCCGCTTCAACTCGGATTGATGCTTCGTCGACAAATTTCATTGTGGTGCCACCCTTCGTTGAGTTAGCCCTAAAAAAAAACCCTGCCAAAGACAGGGTTTTTATACCATTTGGCAGCCTCTATCCGGCAGCGACTACCGTCACATATTTTCGCTGTTTCGGCCCTTTCGTCACAAACTCTATGGTTCCCGCTGCTTTGGCAAAAAGCGTATGGTCCTTGCCACAACCGACGTTAGGCCCAGCGTGAAACCGCGTGCCCCGCTGACGAACAATAATATTGCCCGGCTCGACTGATTGGCCGCCGTAAAGTTTAACGCCTAACCGTTTGGATTCTGAATCGCGACCATTTCGCGTACTACCGCCTGCTTTCTTATGCGCCATTGCTCTTAGCCTCCAACAATTTCTTTAATCTTAACTTCGGTGTACCACTGCCGGTGTCCTGCCTGACGCCTGTAGTGTTTACGGCGCTTCATCTTAATGATCGTGACTTTGTCATGCCGGCCATGCGCCACAACCTCTGCGGAGACTTTGCTACCATCAACAAACGGCGCTCCTATTTTAACATCGGAGCCTTCCCCCACCATCATCACGTTTTCAAAATCGATCGTGGTACCAGGCTCTGCCTGGACTTTTTCTAATCGGAGGACTTCCCCCGGTTCAACGCGATGTTGCTTGCCACCACTTTTTATTACAGCGTACATAGTTCTACCCTAACCTTTCGCTCTGCGTCCACCGCCCTGCGGCAACGCTTGGATTCTTCTACTCGAGCAACTTCACCCAAATTCTCGCTCACGGCCTTCTCAAGCTGCACCCTTGCCCGCCTTCGGCCGCTGGCACCCTCGCCCCCTTTAGGCTCAAAACTGCCCGTTTGCACACCCTCACCGTTCAGACCCCGCTTTTTGATCCGATGTTCGAGATTGACTCTTTGCCGTTTAAGGGACGTTCCAAGTCAAACGCTTACTTGCACTTTCTTGGATAGCGCTTTTTCAGGACGCGCAATCATAAGCGAACTGGTGGGCGATAGCAATATCGGTAAAAACATCGAGGATGTCATCTCCTCACCCTTGACATCTATCAACCACTGACCATAGCATCTCCCTCTCTCGCCTCTTTTAGATGCCTCTCAGCATGTTTACCCCCATATTCGATGCCGTTAAAGATGATTTTGATGCCGTCGATCAACTGATTTCACAAAGCTTGAGTTCAGAGATCCCGCTTGTTGAGGAGATTTCGAGCTACATTATAAAGGCGGGTGGTAAACGGCTGCGCCCCCTCTTAGTATTGCTTGCTGCTCGCGCCAGCGGTTACTCGGGCGCAGACCACATCAAGCTCGCAGTCATTATCGAGTTTCTACACACAGCAATGCTGCTTCATGACGATGTCGTCGATAATTCAGGGCTGAGGCGAGGTCGAGCAACCGCCAACGCCACTTGGGGAAATGCAGCGAGCGTGTTGGTGGGTGACTTTTTGCATTCCCGAGCCTTCGAGATGATGGTTGAGATCGGTAACCTCGAAGTCATGGGACTGCTGTCGAAAGCTACAAACGGTATCGCAGAGGGCGAGGTTCAGCAGCTGACTTATTTGAGAAACCCAGATATCTCTGAAGCGATGTATTTTGACGTGATCTATCGAAAGACCGCGTTACTGTTTGAAGTTGCTGCGCACTCTGGTGTTGCGCTTTCAGGGGCTGATACTCACGTCAAGATCGCGCTGCAAACCTATGGCAAAGAATTGGGCATGGCCTTTCAATTAATGGATGATGTACTCGATTACGAGGGCAAAACCGGAGAGCTGGGTAAAAACGTCGGCGACGACCTTGCCGAAGGGAAGGTCACACTACCCCTGATTAGTGCCTTGGCATCTGGCAGCCGTGACCAACAAACGTTGATTCGTTCAGCGATCACGGATGCGGAAGCCGAGCCTGACTTTGAAGCCATCATCGAAGCGGTGCGCCTATCGGGCGGCATTGACAGAACCATCGGTCAGGCCCAGCAACACAGAGATTTAGCGCTCGATCAACTCAACATGATTGACGGCAGCCCCTTCAAAACAGCCCTATCGCAGCTCATCTGTCTTTCGGTTGACCGCCAAACTTAGCACAAAGCCCCCTGCATTGATTTATACTAAAGCGACGTCGGGGTGTAGCTCAGCCTGGTAGAGCACTGTCTTCGGGAGGCAGGGGTCGTGAGTTCAAATCTCGCCATCCCGACCAAGTAATTTGTTTATTATCATTATCTTATAAAATATTAAACACTTCTCCGCCCAACCCTAAGCCTTCTTGGGTAACACTAGGGTAACAATGGGGCATTTTTGTTACAGCTTATCCACTTGGGCTGCGGGGGGCTAACCCTCTATAGCAATATCAGTGGTTACCGCCCAGACACAAAAGAAGCCAATTTTAAAAAAATGGAAGCTAGATAGGCCAACACCAAAAGAACAAACAGTCCCATAATCAACTCACCTCTCATTTCTCCAGCCACTGTAGATCAGCCATTTATAAACTAAGTTCAATTAAACCCAACAAGTGGATAGAAACAATGATAGTTCGACATTGGTTAAACGCTTTGCTCAACATCCACTATCAGGAGGGAAATTTTAGTTAGTCACTTGGCAGGGCATCTACGAGACTATTGCAGGTGCTGCGGGGTAGCTGTTGGGGGCACGGGGGGAGGTCTG
>MDTB01016689.1_pt1 | contig 16385 bp, 13 predicted proteins | sample 811161 | NCBI WGS metagenome assembly MDTB01 (sample SAMN05326650, study PRJNA326480) | marine metagenome | isolation source: seawater | place: Mediterranean Sea | collected 2009 | reverse complement strand
TTATAATTGCAAATAATAAATTTGCTCTTGCTGCTTAATTTTTATTAAGCAACGGGGTTTGGGGCACCTGGCAACAGAACGCCCCTACTCATTTCGTAATAGAGATCTAGATAAAATAAATTTAATCAAAATTAAAAGAACTTTAAAACTCATTTTACTTTTTTCATTTTTTCTTTTTAAGAAATTAATCTTTAAATCTACTATTTTTAAAGTATGCGGGGTGCTATAAATCAAATCTGCTAAAATTTTGTAACCTTTTCCAAAAAAGTATCTTTTATTTTTTAAATAAAAATTTTTTTTAAATATAAAAAAACCTGTCATGGGATCAGAAGTTTTTAAATTAAATAATATTTTAAATATAAAAATTAAAATTTTAGAAGCCATAAATCTTGTAAAACTCAAACTTTCATTAATATTCTCAAACTTTCTAACTCCAATTACAAAGTCAACTTTTTTTTTTACAAAAATATTTAACATTGTTTTAATGTATTTTGGATCATGTTGTCCATCTCCATCCATAATTAAGTTATTTTTATATTTAGATTTTATTATTCCTAAAAAACAGGACTGTGAAAGATCCCTATTTTTTTTTCTAACAAAAAATCTCAAGTTTTTGTATTTTTTTCTTAGTTTTTGTAATGTAATTAAAGAACCGTCATTTGAATTATCATCAATAAAAATAATTTCAAATTTAATATTTTTAACTTTTTTAAAAATATTTTTAGTTAGATTTATTAGGTTTTTATTTTCATTCAAAATTGGTATGATGATAGATAACGAATTTTTTTTATTATTAGTGGACATATTAAAAATATGAATCGATTTATACCAAAAAATTTAATGAATAAACATTTTCTTGTTTATTCTTTATTTATTTTATCTTTTATATCTTTTTTTGCAGGTTTTGAATTAAGAGAAAACTCTGCAGGAGGAGGAATAATTGACCTAAAGCATGAATGGCACAATTACAATTTATTAAAAGAGAATAATCTAGCATTTATAGATGGTAATTACGAAGCATCAAGATTTCCTCTTTTTCATTTAATAAATATTTTTGTTAATCCATTTATTGATTCTAAGAAAGACTTCTTGCTAAGTTTTTTTTTATATAGTTTTTTTTTAATATTTATTTTTTATTATAGCTTAATTAAAATTTTTGATAATCAAAACAAAAAAGTATTATTATTATTATTCTCAATTTTGTTGTTAAGCCCATATTTTAGAACCTCATCATTCTGGGGTCTTCAAGAAAATTTAGCTTATATATTTTTTTTACTATCATTATTGGCATTTGAAAAAAATAATAATAATATTTTTCTTATTCTCTCTATAGGTTTTTTATCTTTTTATTCAGATCAGAAATTTTTATTTGTTCCACTAATAGCTTTGTTTAGACTATTTGACAAAAATGAAGTTCTAAGTTTAAAAAATAAAAAATTATTTTTTTATAGTGCTCTATTTTCTATACCAGCACTTATAATATTTTTTTTATGGGGAGGTATCACTAGAGAAGAAACTACATCAGGAATAAATGAATCTTCTTTTAGACCTCAAAATATTGTTTATACTATTAATATAATATCTTTATATTTATTACCTTTTTATTTTTTAATTTTATACAATAAAAAATTTACAAATGCTCTGGATAAAAAAAATTTTATTTATATTTGTCTTTTTTTAATATCATATTTTTTTATTAGATTTTATTTTATTGATATTAATTTGCCAATAAGTGGTGGTTGGTCATTTAAAATATTTCAATTTATATCTGGTTATAATTTTATTTTATCTGAAATAATTTTTTTTTTAATTTCTTTCTGCTCCTTTTTGCTAATTCTTTTATATTTAAGATTTTTTATAAAATCAGTTTTAAATAAATTACTTTTAGTATTTTTAATCTTATTTCCATTGTCTATGGAGATAGTTTTTCAAGAATATTTTGATCCATTAATGTTATTTGTGATTATTTTTTTTATTCACAAAGAGGATATTAAAAGGATTGGGTTAGGTAAGACTTTTTTAATTTTTACATATTTTCTTCTATTTTGGTTTTCTTCTTTAAGTTATTATTTGCTTATTTAATTGGTGCGGCCAGAGAGACTCGAACTCTCATGGGAGTATTCCCACTTGGCCCTCAACCAAGCCTGTCTACCAATTTCAGCATGGCCGCTTGTGCGTCAGATTATGTGAATGACAACATCATTACAAGTTGATAAACTTTTTCTATGGAATTTACTTCAGAAATAAAAAAAGCTACTGAGCCTATATATCAAAAAATTTCTAAGGCCATTCCAGAAATCGAATGGTCAATACATGCACCATATATTTTTAAGATAAATCAACTAAAAAAGAAAAAAAATGCAGTAATACTAGCTCATAATTATCAGACTCCTGAAATATATCATGGGGTATCAGACTTTTCTGCTGACTCTTTAGCATTGGCAATTGAAGCAGCAAAAACAAAAGCAGATATAATAGTGATGTGTGGAGTTCATTTTATGGCTGAAACAGCAAAACTGATGTGTCCTGAAAAAAAAGTTTTATTACCAGATATGTTGGCGGGATGTTCTTTATCCTCTTCAATTACAGGAGCTGATGTAAGAGAATTAAAAAGAAAAAATCCAGGTGTACCGGTTGTTTCATACGTTAATACTTCTGCAGAAGTTAAAGCTGAAACTGATGTGTGTTGTACTTCTGCAAATGCAGTTAAAATTGTAAATTCGTTAGGTGTTAAGAAAGTAATTTTTTTGCCAGATGATTATTTAGCGAAATACGTTGCTACTCAAACAAATGTAGAAATAATATCATGGAAAGGAACGTGTGAAGTCCATGAAAAATTTAATGATACTGAAATAAATGAAATTAGAAAAAATAATCCAGGTATTAAAGTTATAGCTCACCCTGAATGCCCACCTGATGTAATTAAAGCAAGTGATTTTACTGGGTCTACTAGTGGTATGATAAAATATGTTAAAGACAAACAACCTGATAAGGTCATGATGGTTACTGAGTGTTCTATGAGTGATAATGTACAAGTAGATAATCCAAATGTAAAATTTATTAGACCATGCAATTTATGCCCACATATGAAAAGAATTACTTTACCAAAAATTTTAGATTGTTTGGAAAATGAAACAAATGAAATAATTATGAGCGCAGAAACTATCGAAAAAGCTAGAAAATCAGTTGAAAGAATGACTGAAATAGGCAGATAAATTCTGTGTCTAAAATTAAACTAAGTAAAAACTTTATAAGATCTACTTGTAAACTTGCTCTAAATGAAGATTTATTTCCCTCTGGAGATATAACTTCTAATCTTCTAAATAATTATCAAACAAAAAAAATTAAAATGATTAGCAATCAAAATGGTATGGTTGGAGGGCTAGAATTTGCTAAAGAAACTTTTAATTTAATTGACAAAAAAATCAAATTTAAAATTAAAAAAAAAGAAGGCTCTATAATTAATAAAAAGACGGTTGTAGCAATCATTGAGGGAAATCTAAAAAACATACTTATTGGAGAAAGAGTGGCGCTAAACTTTGTTTCTCATATTTCAGGTATTGCAACAAAAACAAATGAATTTGTCAAACAAGTAAATAATAAAACTAAAATTTGTTGTACTAGAAAAACTATTCCTAACTTAAGAGTAATACAAAAGTATGGAGTTAAATTAGGTGGAGGAACAAATCATAGATTTAATTTAAGTGATGAATTTTTAATAAAAGATAATCACATTGCATCAAAAAAAAAATTTGAGGAAATAATAATAAAAGCAATTAAATTTAAAAAAGGTAGAAAGATTACTGTAGAGGTCGATAATTTAGATCAATTTAAAAAAATAAAACACCTCAAATTTGACAGAGTTTTGTTTGATAATATGAATATAAGAACTCTTAAAAAAGCAGTAAAACTTGCAAATAATCTTTATGAAACTGAGGCTTCAGGTGGAATATCTCTTAAGAATATAAAAAAAATATCTAAAACAAATGTTAATAGAGTATCAGTAGGTGAATTAACACACAGTGTAGACCCTTTAGATTTTAAGTTAGAGATTTAACTTCTTCTTATTTTAAGTTGAGCTTGAGCGGCCGCAAGTCTTGCAATTGGAACTCTATACGGAGAGCAAGATACATAGTCTAATCCAGTTTTAGCACAAAAAAATATACTTTTTGGATCGCCCCCATGCTCACCGCAAATCCCTAATTTTATTTTTTTGTTATTTTTTCTTCCTTTTTCAGTTGCAATTTTAATTAAATCACCAACCCCATCATCAATTGACACAAAAGGATCAACATCAAAAATTTTATTTTCAATATAATCATTTAAAAATTTTGCACTATCATCTCTACTAATACCAAAAGTAGTTTGTGTTAAATCATTTGTTCCAAAACTAAAAAATTCTGCATGTTTAGCTATATCTTTTGCTTTTAGAGCGGCTCTAGGGAGCTCAATCATTGTACCAACCAAAAAATTTATGTTTGTTTGATTTTCATCTTGTACTTTTTTTGCTATCCTAATTACTAAATGTTTCATTAATTTTATTTCTGCTTCAGTTGATACGAGTGGGATCATTATTTCAGGCATTGTTGATTTTATTTTATTTTTTTTACAATCGATTAAAGCCTCAAATATTGCCCTACATTGCATCTCATAAATTTCTGGATATGATATACCAAGTCTACAGCCTCTATGACCTAACATAGGATTTTGTTCATGAAGTTCGGATATTCTATTTTCAAGTTCCTTAATTGGAATATTTAAAGACTGAGCGACTGAATTTATTTCTTTATTACTTTTTGGTAAGAATTCATGTAGAGGTGGGTCTAATAATCTGACAGTAACAGGTAGACCATTCATTATTTTAAAGATATCAAAAAAATCTTTTTTTTGATGAGGTAACAACTTATCCAGTGCAACTAAACGATCTTCTTTTGATTTTGCCAATATCATTTCTCGGACAGATAAAATACGTTCTTCATCAAAAAACATATGCTCAGTTCTACATAAACCAATTCCTTCAGCACCAAATTCTCTTGCTGTTTTACTATCTGCAGGAGTTTCTGAGTTGGTTCTAATTTTCAATTTTCTAAAAATATCTGCCCATTTCATTAATTTTAAAAAGTCTCCAGAAATTTCAGGTTTTAGAGTTTTTGTTTCACCAAAAATTATTCTTCCAGTTGATCCATCAATTGTTATTATATCACCTTCTTTTATTTCTTTGTTTTTAGTTTTAAATATTTTATTAGCATAGTCGATTTCTATTTCACTTGATCCAGATACACATGGCCTTCCCATACCTCTTGCAACTACTGCAGCATGACTTGTCATACCCCCTCTGGCAGTTAAAATTCCTTTTGCAGCATGCATACCATGAATATCCTCTGGTGATGTTTCAACTCTCACTAAGATAGTACTCTGCATCATGCTATTTAACCTCTCCGCTTCATCAGAAGTAAAAACAACCTTACCACTAGCTGCACCTGGTGATGCTGGCAAACCTTTTGCTATTACATGTATATTTTGATTTTCATCTAAAGTTGGGTGTAGCAATGTATCTAGTGAATTAGGTTCTATACTCAACACAGCATCTTTTTTTGAAATTAACTTTTCTTTTACCATGTCTACAGCAATTTTTACTGCTGACTTAGCAGTTCTTTTTCCTGATCTAGTTTGTAACATCCAGAGTTTGTTGTTCTCTATAGTAAATTCTACATCTTGCATATCTTTGTATTGGATCTCTAATTTTTTCAATATTTTTTTTAATTGTTTGAAAGCTACTGGCATAGTTTCCTCCATTGAGGGGAGAGTTTCTTTCGCATAATTTTTAGCTTTGGTAGTTATGTATTGAGGAGTTCTAATTCCAGCTACAACGTCTTCACCTTGAGCATTAATTAAATATTCACCATAGATTTCATTTGATCCATCAGATGGATTTCGAGTAAATACTACTCCCGTAGCACAATCCTTGCCCATGTTTCCAAATACCATTGACTGGACATTAACTGCAGTGCCCCAGTCAGAGGGTATTTGATTTAATTTTCTATAAACTTTTGCTCTATGACTTTCCCAGGATAAAAAAACTGCACTTATTGCACCTACCATTTGATCATTTACATTTTGTGGAAATTCTTTTTTCGTTTTTTCAAATATGATTTTTTTAAAATCTTTTATCAAACCATCCCAATCATTTTCGTCTAAATCAGTATCATTCAAGACTCCTTTTGTTAATTTGTAATTCTCTATAAGTTCTTCAAAATTATAATTTTCAATTCCTAAAACTACATTTGAATACATTTGGATAAATCGTCTATAACTATCTTTTGCAAACTTCATGTTAGAAGTCTTTTGAGCTAGAGAAAGAACTGTTTCATCATTAAGACCTAAATTTAAAATTGTATCCATCATTCCTGGCATAGATACTCTTGCTCCAGATCTTACAGAAACTAATAAAGGATTTTTTAAATCTCCAAATTTTTTTCCTGTATCTTTTTCTATATTTTTTAATTCTTTATTAATTTCTTTTAAAACTTTAGAGTTTATTTTTTTATTATTTTTATAAAATAAATCACAAACTTCTGTGGAAATTGTGAATCCAGGAGGAACTGGTAGTCCCATTTTTCCCATTTCTGATAGGTTTAAGCCTTTACCACCTAAAATATTTTTGGGGAATTTTATTTTATTTCCATCCTTTGATTTAAAATTAAATACAAGTTTTTTCATACTAAACTTCTATCTTTGAAAAGTTAAAATGATTATCGAAGCTTTTACACAACATTTTTAAAAGTTCTAGCCTATTTTTTTTAATTATTTCCTCATTATCGTTGACAATAACATTGTTAAAAAAATCATTTACTTGAATTTTAGCACTGGATAACATTTTAAGACTTTGTTCATAATTTTCATCTCTACCCAAGCTTGAAAAATATTTTCTGATTTCATGTATTTTTTTATAAAGGTTTTTTTCATATTCATTTTTAAATAACCCTGGGTCAGCTGTACCTACAAGCTCTAATGCTTGTTTTTCTTCACTGTTAAGAATATTTGATGATCTCTTATAAATAGCTACAGCATCTAAACCAAAATCTTTTTTTATATTTTTATTTAAAAAGATAGACTTTTTATAAATTTTGACCAAATCATCAATTCCAAAAGAAGAGGTGGTACTTTCAACTATATCAAATCTTATTTGTTTATCTTTAAGATAATTTTTTAGTCTATCAATAATAAATTCTGTCAATTCTTTGTGAATTTTTCTAGCATCAAATTCGTATCCTTGTTCTTTGTAAAGTGAGCAGGAATAATTTAGCAAATCTCTAATTTTTATATTTTTTTCATTTTCAACAATTAATCTAACTAAACTAATTGCCATCCTTCTTAATGCGTAAGGATCTTTAGAGCTTGTTGGTTTTAAATTAATTCCAAAAAATCCTACTAAGGAGTCTATTTTATCACTTAAAGATAAAGCAATACTATATGGTTTTTTTGGAATTTTGCTATCAACACCAATTGGAAGATAATGTTCGGATATAGCTTGACTTACCTCTTTTTCAAACCCTTGGACTTCAGCAAAATACCCACCCATAATTCCTTGTAATTCAGGAAATTCTCCAACAAGGTCTGACATTAAATCAACCTTGCAAATTGATGACGCTATTTCTATTTTTTCTTTACTAATCAAAAATTCATCAGATATCATTGCGCTTAATTTTCTCATTCTTTGAATTTTATCAAAATAAGAGCCTAATCCTTTAAAATAATTTATATTTTTTAGCTTAGAAATTTGTTTGACTAGATTTTGAGATTTATTTTTATTCCAAAAAAATTCAGCATCATTTAACCTTGCATCTATGACTCTTTCATTTCCCATTTTTACTAATCCTTTTTTATCTTTGATATCTGCCACGACTATAAAATTATTTGTTAACTTATCTTTTTTATCAACAGTAGAAAAATATTTTTGATGAGTTTGCATTGTAGTAATTAAGATTTCATCAGGAATACTTAAAAATCTCTTATTAAATTCACCTACCAAAATTTTAGGTTTTTCAACTATATTTGTTACCTCATCTAATAATTTTTCACTTAAATTCACTTTAAATTTTTTACTTTTTTCAACTTTTTTAATTTCTTTTCTTATATGATCTTTTCTTAATTCTTGATTAATTATGATATAATTTTGTTTAAAATATTTTTCATATGTTTTGAAGTCAAAAAATTTTTTTTCTTTTTCCTCTAAATTTTTATCTGCAAATGTTACGTTTGAACTTTGAATATGATTTAGTTTAAAATCTAAAACCTTTTTATCAAATACTGCTAAAATAGACTTAAGTGGCCTACCCCAATAGAGATGATGATCTCCCCATCTCATTGATTTTTTCCATGGAATTTTAACTAATAAGCTTTTGACATTATCTCTAAAAAGCTCAAATGTACTTATTTTTTGTGAGGGTTTTTTGAAGAAAAAGAACTCACCTTTTTCGTTTGTTTTTTTAAAAATTTGATTTTTATCTAAATTATTTGATTTTAAAAATCCTAATAAGGCCTTTTCTTGAACATTTGTACTAGGCCCTCTAATTTCTAATGATTTTTTTTTGATCTCTTTTGAAATTTTGTCGATATGAATGACTAGCCTATTAGGAGTGGAGAGTGATTTAACTTCACCTTTGATTATTATCTCGTTTTCATGAATGAATCTTAAGAAAATTTCCTTTAATTCTTTCCTGGCATTTGATTGTAAGTTAGAAGGTATTTCCTCACTAAATAATTCTAAAAAAAATTCAGACATTTTAAGTTTGACTTTCTATCCAAATTTTACCAATTTCTTTTGTAAGATCTCTAATCCTCCTTATATATTCAGCTCTTTGTGCAACACTTATAACTCCTCTAGCGTCTAGTAAATTGAATACATGGCTAGATTTTAAACATTGATCATATGCTGGAAGTGAAATTTTTTTTTCAATTAAATATTTTGCTTCACTTTCTAACATATCAAATATTTTAAATAAATTTTCTGTATTGGCGTATTCAAAGTTGTATGCGGAAAACTCTTTTTCTGACTGATGAAAAACATCTCTGTATAAAATACCTTCATCATTCCAAATTAAATCAAAAACATTTTTTTTGTTTTGAATAAACATGCATAATCTTTCCAATCCATATGTTATTTCTACTGAAATTGGATTGCATTCTACTCCAGCCATTTGCTGAAAATAGGTAAATTGTGTAATTTCCATTCCATCACACCAAACTTCCCAGCCTAAACCTGCGGCGCCTAAAGTTGGACTTTCCCAATCATCTTCAACAAATCTAATATCATGATGTTTATGGTCTATTCCAATTGAAGCTAAACTATTTAAATAAAGTTTTTTAATTTCCTTTGGAGATGGTTTGATCAAAACTTGAAATTGATAATAATGTTGTAATCTATTTGGATTATCACCATACCTTCCATCTGTTGGTCGTCTTGATGGTTGAACATAAGCAGTTTTCCATGGTTTAGGTCCTAATGACCTTAAAGTAGTAGCGGGATGAAAAGTTCCCGCTCCAACTTCTAAATCATATGGTTGAAGAATTACACACCCTTTTTTAGACCAATATTTTTGTAAATTAAATATTGAGTCTTGAAAAGAAATAATACTAGATATTTTTTTGTTTTTATTCTTATTTTTAGAAACCATATCTTTGCCAGATAGATCTTTCCTCTAAAGCATTAATTATTTGATTGGTATTAATTTCATTAGATAATTTTTTAGCTAACCATCCTTTTGTCTTTTCAAATTTTTTAATAATTATTTTTTCTCCAAATTTTTCTTTTAAAATTTTTTCTGGACTGCCTATATTATCTATTAATCCTAGTTCTTTTGCTTTTCGTCCAGACCAAAATTCTCCAGAGAACAACTCGATGCCTTTATCTTTTTTTAATTTTGAAGCTCTACTTTTTTCAACAACTTCAATAAAGTCTTTGTGTAAATCTAATTGAATACTTTTTAATCTTTCTATATCTTCTTCCTTTTCCTCTAGAAAAGGATCAAGAGTACTTTTATTTTTACCTGCAGTGTATATCCTTCTTTGAACTCCAATTTTTTGAATTAAATCTTTAAAACCAAAAGATGAATAAATTACACCAATTGAACCAACAATTGAACTTTGGTTTGCATAAATTTCATCACCTGCGCATGCTATTAAATATCCGCCTGATGCAGCAACATCTTCAGCAAAAATTATTACTTTTTTTTTGTATTTAATTGCTTGAGATTTTATAAGATCGTGAATTAAATGAGATTGTACAGGAGAGCCACCTGGAGAATTAATAGATATTGCAACAGCAGGTGATTTTTTAATTGAAAAAGCTTTTTTAATGATTTCTTCCTGACTGGAAAAATCTATTCCCTGTTTAAACTTTCCAACATTTCCTATAACTCCATTAAGAATTATATGCGGGATAATTTTTTTTTTTTTTAAAAAAGAAAGCATAATTATTTATAAGATTTTTTTGTTTAATATAAAATCTCCTTATAGTTGAAGATTGAGGTGCGTCAATTGATAAGTATAATAAAGTCTTAATTATACTACTCTAATTTTATGGGAACAGTTGTCCAATTAAAAAATAAGATAAATAATTCATATTTAGAGCTTAAAAATTCAGTTGAAGATAAGTTGGTTTTAGTAGAAGAGAGAATTAAATCAAAACTTTCAAGCAAAGTTGAGCTAGTAGAAAAAATGACAGATTATCATTTAAATACTGGGGGAAAAAGATTAAGAGCAATTTTAACGTTGGGATCAGCAAAACTTTGTGGTTATACAAAAGGTACTAGGGATGTAAACCTTTCAGCCTGTGTAGAATTAATTCATGCAGCAACTTTAATGCATGATGATGTGATTGATAATAGTGATTTAAGAAGGGGTAAAAAAACTTTAAATAATATTTGGGGAAATCAATCATCAATACTAGTAGGTGATTATTTATTAAGTAGATGCTTTGAAATGATGGTTGATGATGGAGATAAGGAAGTTTTAAAATTATTATCGTCAACTTCAGCTGAAATCTCACAAGGTGAAGTCTTACAATTACAAAACAAAGGTGAAATTGATATGTTAGAGGAAACTTACTTAAAAATAATATCTTCAAAAACAGCTTCACTATTTGCAGCTGCAACTAAAGTAGGTGCAATTTTAACAAATAGAGAAAGTAAAACAAAAGATGCTTTAGAATTTTATGGAAAGAATCTTGGACTTACTTTCCAGATAGCTGATGATACTTTGGATTATAATTCAGAATTAGAATTGTTTGGTAAAGAGATTGGAAATGATTTTTATGAAGGAAAAATTACACTACCTATAATATTATTATATCAGAAATCCTCAACAGAAGAAAAAAAGGATATTAAAATTTATTTTACAAATTCAAATAGATCTAAAGAAGATTTTAAAAGTATTCTTAAATTAATAAAAAAATATAATATTATTAATCTTTGTTATTCTAAAGCAGAATACTTTATAAATCTTTCATCAAACTCTTTAAGTATATTTCCAGATTCTAAAGAAAAAGAAATTTTCAAAAAATTAACATCGTTTAGTTTGGAGAGAAATTTTTAAGGGCTAAGCAAAACCTTTTTCCAATTTTTTTCATCTAATTTAATATATTTCAGTCTTTGATGAATTCTATTTGCTCCATCAAGCCAAAATTCAATTTCTTTTGGTGATAAATTCCAACCTGACCAATAATTTGGTCTTGGTACATTATTTTCATCAGGAAACCTTTTTTTAAAAATATTTATTGATTTGGTCAATTCATCTGTATTATCTAAAATTTGACTTTGCTTGGACGCCCACGCTCCAATTCGGCTACCATATGCTCTGCTATTATAATATTCATCTGCATCTTTACTAGAAACACTATTTATTTTTCCAATCACTCTTACTTGTCTTAATAAACTTTTCCAATGAAAACACATTGATGCATTTGGGTTAACTTTTATATCTTCACTTTTTTTACTATTAAGATTTGTGTAAAAAATAAATCCTTTTTGACTAAAATCTTTTAGTAATACCATTCTTACTGAGGGGTTGCCCTCTTTATCAGATGTGCCTAGCGCTAAAGCATTGGGATCGTTTATTTCTGTTTTTTTTGCCTGATTAAACCATTCTTCAAATAGCTTAAAAGGGTTGTCTAATTCCCCAAAACAGTGATCAATTCCTAATGAGTTTTTTTGATTCATAATTTAAACAAAATAATCTATATATTATATTTTATGTCATTTAATACATTTGGAAAGATATTTCGTTTCACCACTTGGGGTGAGTCACATGGTCCCGCTATAGGTTGTGTGGTGGATGGCTGTCCTCCTAATGTAGATATAAGTGAGCAAGATATTCAAAAAGAATTAAACAAAAGAAAACCTGGTCAATCTAAATTTACAACACAAAGAAAAGAGGATGACAAAGTAAATATACTTTCAGGTATTTTTGAAGGTAAAACAACAGGTGCCCCAATCTCAATGATTATTTACAATAAAGATATGAGATCTAGAGACTATGAAACTATAAAAAATAAATTTAGACCTGGTCATGCTGATTATACGTATTTTAAAAAATATGGAATAAGAGATTACAGAGGTGGGGGAAGACAGTCTGCAAGAGAAACTGCATCAAGAGTTGCAGCAGGAGCAATAGCTAAAAAAGTTTTAGAAAAAAAAATTGGATCAAGATACAATCTGAAAGGTGCTGTTACTCAATTAGGTATACTTGGTTGTGATATAAAAAAATGGGACGATAAATTTATATCAAAAAATCCTTTTTTCTGTCCCGATAAATCAATTTTAAAATTATGGGAGAAATATTTATTAAGTATAAGAAAAGCTGGATCTTCTTGTGGGGCAATTATTGAATTAAGAGCAAGGGGTGTTCCTGTAGGCTTGGGTGCACCAATTTACTCAAAATTAGATATGGATCTTGCTTCAGCTATGATGAGTATAAATGCAGTTAAAGGTGTTAACATTGGATCTGGTATGAATTCTGCACAATTAACTGGAGAACAAAATTCAGATGAAATTTTTCAAAAAGGAAGTAAAGCTAAATTTACATCGAATAATGCGGGTGGTATTCTTGGTGGTATATCTTCAGGTCAAGAAATAATAGTTTCATTCGCAGTTAAACCAACCTCATCTATCTTAACTAGTAGAAAAACAATTGATCGATACGGTAAAAATACATCCATATCAGTAAAAGGAAGGCATGATCCATGTGTTGGAATAAGAGCTGTACCAATTGGTGAAGCCATGATGCATTGTGTTTTATTAGACCATTATCTTATGAATAATGCTCAATGTAAAAGTTAATTACTTTTTTTAATTATAACTTTAGAATTGAGTGTATCTAAAATTTTAGACTCTATGTTCAATGAGTCTAATCCCGCATATTTGTACATTATTTCAGGTTTGTCATGATCAATAAATCTATCAGGTAAAAACATTGATCTAAATTTTAAGTTGCTATCAAGTAAATTTTTTTCATTTAAAAATTGACCTACATGAGAGCCAAAGCCACCAATAGAACCCTCTTCAATTGTAATTACCACCTCATGATCAGTTGCTATTTCCCAGATAAGATTTTCATCTAAAGGTTTGGCAAATCTAGCATCCACTAATGTTATGTTTATTCCTTTTTTTGATAAGTTTTCTCTTGTGATTAAACATTCATTGAGTCTTGCTCCAAAATTTATTAAAGCTACTTTTTTTCCTTCTTTAATTACCCTTCCTTTTCCGATTACAATCTTTTCACTTATATTGGGAAGTTCAATACCTACTCCAGTGCCTCTTAGATACCTAAATGCAGACGGTCTATCGTTAATATCTATAGATGTATTAATCATTTTTACAAGTTCAGACTCATCGCTTGCTGCCATTACAACAAAATTGGGAAGAGTTGACAAATATGTAATATCAAATGATCCTGCATGCGTGGGTCCATCGGCACCAACAAGTCCAGCTCTATCGATTGCAAATCTAACTGGTAAACTTTGTATCGCAACATCATGGACTACTTGATCATATGCTCTTTGAAGAAATGTAGAATAAATTGCAGCATAAGGTTTAAAACCCTCCGTCGCTAAACCTGCAGCGAATGTAACAGCATGCTGTTCTGCAATTCCTACATCAAAAGTCCTTGATGGAAATTTACTTCCAAAAATATCCATGCCAGTTCCCGAAGGCATTGCGGCCGTGATTCCAACTATTTTACTATCTTTTTCTGCATGTCTTACTAGAGTGTTTGCAAAAACTTTAGTATATGAGGGTATATTTGATTTAGATTTTTCTTGAACTCCTGTATGTACATTAAATTTTGATACACCATGATACTTATCTTCAGATTTTTCAGCAAAACTATATCCTTTTCCTTTTTCAGTTTTAATATGTATCATTATAGGACCTTCAAAATTTATTTCTTTTGCATTTTTTAAAACTGAAATTAGTGAGTCAATATCATGACCATCAATTGGTCCCACATAATAAAATCCCATTGAATTAAATAATGTTCCACCAGTTACTGCTGAACGCAAAAAGTCTTCTGCTTTTCCTGCTTTTTTACTGAATCTTTTTGAAAAAGCTGAAATAATAAGTTTAATTGTTTCTCTCAAACTAAAGTAAATTTTACCAGAAAAAATTTTTGCTAAATAAGCTCTCATTGCCCCAACTGGTTTGGAGATTGACATATCGTTATCATTTAAAATTACAATGAGCTTTGTTTTGCTTGATCCAGCATTATTCATTGCCTCATATGCCATACCTGCGCTAATAGCTCCATCGCCTATAACAGCAACAACATCGTCTGATTTATTTGATAATTTATTTGCAACAGCTATTCCTAATGCCGAAGATATTGATGTTGAACTATGTGCAGCTCCAAAAGGATCGTACTCACTTTCTGACCTCTTTGTGAAACCAGAAAGCCCACTTCCTTTTCTTAGTGTTCTTATTTTATCTTTTCTCCCCGTTAAAATTTTATGTGGATACGACTGATGTCCTACATCCCATATTAACTTATCATTAGGTGTATTAAAAATATAATGAAGAACCACTGTCAATTCAACTACTCCAAGACCAGCTCCTAGGTGACCACCAGTTTCAGAAACTGCGTCTATCATTTCTTCACGTACTTCACGCGCAAGGATTTTTAATTCACTGTGAGATAATTTTTTTATATCACTTGGAAAATTTATATTATTTAAAATTTTATAATTTTTATTCATTTAGATCTTATTAAAATATAATTTATTGTATCCTTTAAATCTTTAGTATTTCCGAATTTATTTATTTTAGAAAAAATTTCAAATTTAAGCTTATCACCATATTTAACAGTATTTTTGTAACCCAGTAAACTAATTAAAGTGGCTTTACCTTTCTTTGAATCTTTTCTTGTTTTTTTTCCAGCTTTTTTTGAACTTCCGCTATAATCAATCAAATCATCTGCGATTTGAAACAATAACCCTATTTTTGAACCAATTGATTCAAATAGGTTTATATATTTATTTTTTTTTGAGATAATTATTGGTGCAACACAGCAGAAACTAAAAAGCTTTCCAGTTTTTTTTATTTGCATATCCACTATTTTTTTTAATGATTGTTTTTTACCTTCAAACTTAAGATCGGAGTATTGCCCTCCTGCAATACCTGTATGACCTGAACATTTTGATAAAAGATTTATTAAACTTATTTTTGATTTGTGGTCTAACTTGAAGGACGATTGACTTAAAATTTCAAAAGCAATCGTTAATAATGAGTTTCCAGCTAGAATTGCAGTCGACTCACCATATTTAATGTGTGTAGACATTTTTCCTCTTCTTAATTTATCATTGTCCATGCATGGAAGATCATCATGAATTAATGAGTAGGCATGAATGCATTCAACTGCAGCACCAATTTGAATTAATTTATTATATTCAACCTTAAAAATTTTTCCTATATCGAGTATTAATTTTGATCTAATTTTTTTTCCTCCAGGAAGAAGTCCATATCTCATAGGATTTAATAATTCTGTTCTCTTTTGCTTTAAAATAAATTTCTTTAGAAATAAATTTATATCTTTTGCAACTTTATTTAATTTTTTTTTCATTATTTTTTTTTATATTTTGGATTCTGTCTTTGGTGGATTGTGATAATTTTTTAGAAGCTTTTTGAAACTGTTTTTCAATTATTATATTTAATTTGATTAGTTTTTGATACTCTTCCAGTGAGTCTTCTAGGTCTTTTTGATTTTCTAAATTCTTAATTATAGTATTTGCTAACTCCGTTAACTCTTCAAGAGATTTATTTTTAATATCATCTGGCAAATTTTTATCTTTCATATAAAACTTGTTAATATTACATGAAAAAAGATCTTTCAAATAT
>MDTB01140550.1_pt1 | contig 16386 bp, 18 predicted proteins | sample 811161 | NCBI WGS metagenome assembly MDTB01 (sample SAMN05326650, study PRJNA326480) | marine metagenome | isolation source: seawater | place: Mediterranean Sea | collected 2009 | reverse complement strand
GTACTACTTTAACAAGCCATGGTGGACAGTTATTATAGTGTCACATCCTTAAAAAAGGTTTAGGTTGATCAAACAGTACTGTATCTATATAATTTTTTGCCCAATTTGAGTCAAACCATGACCCTAATACTGCCTCAGTTTTTTTATTCTGTTTTTGTTGTTTGCAATAATATATTTGATCTTGATATCTTTCATAGGTTGCATCTATATCTTTATCCTTTTCTGCTTTCTTTACTGCATTCACATACACTGTTAAGTATTCTTCTAATAGTTGTATATACATTATCTGTTCATGTTGCTTATGTAATCTCATAAACTTACAATGAGGAGAGAATATATCTGCCCATAAAGGTAGTTTACGAAAATCAAAATCCATATACTTATCACTTATAGGTTTTATATCTTTATAGAACTCTGATCTAACTCCTTTAACAGGAGATATATCCACAATAGCAGCAGTGACTATACGATTATTTGCTATAATATCACACCCAAAGATAGGTAATTTATATCGAGGGTCAGGAAACAATACACAGTGAAGTACATCTAAGTATTTTGTTTTACATGTTTCTAGATGAATCTTTCTAAGTTGAGCACATGACCACATTTCATTATTAATAGTAATATCACCCTTAACGATACTTCGATAAGGGTCTTCTGGTAAATGTTTTAAGTTAGGTATAGCACAGGTTATTCTGCGAATACTCTGTGCAACATCATCTACAATCATGCAATCTGCTCAATGAATTTATTTAGAATGGTTTTGTTCTGCATCTTTGAACTCATGTGCTTTTTGAATGCTCTGTTTAGTTCTGCTCTGGTTGCTTCAACACCTTTCTGTTTGATCTCTAGTTCATCAGAGTCTGAACCATTGTTTCTATCAGGCATGAAGAATGCTTCAGTGAAACCTGCATCATCTTTGATAGAGATAAACTTTTCTTTTCTCCATTGCTTGTCATACTTTTGTATGTCCTCATAGTTCTCAGTAAAGTTTCTAACAACTCTATTCAATTCTGACTTAGAGCATAAACGAATACCTATCCAGTTGTAGTCTGTGATTGATCTCATGTATGAAACAATCTCTTTGGTTGTCTGGTAAGGACTACCATTTAGACGTTTTTGGTATCCAGTTGCTTTATCACGAAGGACAAATACATGAGAACCACTACAGATATTTCTTTGACGTAATTCTTCAAAGTGCTCAGACTCTGCAGTATAGTTCATTGGATTTGATTCACCATCAGTTAGGCAAACAACATTCACTTTCTGAACTTTCTCTTGTGCTTTCATTTGTGCAACAATTGTTTTTGCACAATAGATTGCTTCTGCAAGTGGAGTACCGCCAAGACCATAAGGTTGATTTGCTTTGATATTATAGTTGTTCATTGCATACACTTGTAAGTAAAGAATCTTCATAGATGCTTCTAGTGATCTATTGTTTTGTCTTGATGAAAGAAACTCAAGAAGTCTAAAGTCGTCACCGATAGCAAGTTGATTTGCTTTATGCTCAATACCTTCATGAAGTCCAGAACCATATCTGTATGAATTATGATATCCACTCTGGAAACCATAGACTCTGAAAGGAATGTTTGCTTTCTTACAGAACCATACTAGGTTGTATGTTTGCTTAAGTGTATCAAGTAAACACTGACTCATAGAACCAGACCAATCAAGGAACATAACAAGACCATGATTCTTACCATCAGGTATTACTGTAATCTTCTTGAAGATATCCTCTGTCAACTTGTACTTGTATAGAGATTGAGTATTGATAACACCAGTTTTAGATGTTGCCTGTCTCTTGTACTGATCAGCAGACTTCTTCATTTCAAATTGCTTGAGAAGATAGTTTACTGTCTTGCCAGTTGACTTCTTGAATGTTTGATAGTGTCTGCGACCATTCTCGATTGCATCTCTTTGCTCTTTAACTTGAAATTGTCTCCAATCAGAATTTTCCATTGTTGGGTCTGCCACTTTAGCGTACTCATCTTCAAAGTGCTTTTCTAAATCTTCTCTGATTTTTTTGTTGTCGATAACAATTGTGTTGAGGTCTTTGATCTTAGGCATTGTAAGATAAACCCACTCTCTTGAATCTTCATCAACAAGAGTCTCGATGGATTCTGCTAATGCTTCATCTGTAACACATTCTGTTTCTTTGAATTCTGTTTCTAGTTTAGTACCACCACCTACTACACCAGTATCATAATCAAGTCCTTCATCTTCATACCCATCTTCAAAGTCTGTATCATCTTCACCTAAGTCTGGACGACCTTCTCCATCTTCTCCATCTTCTCCCTGACCTGCAGGTACAGATTGCTTTTCACCTAACTCATACTCACCATCTAGATCTTTCTCTCCGTTGAATGGTATTTCTGGAGGAGTAATCTCTTCATTCTCTTGATCTTTCTGCTCTGCACGATCCATCATATCACGTGCTAGTTCTAATACGTCTTTGAATGTTTTAGTCACTGCTGCACGATCTACATATACTTGCTCTGATGGTTCAAACTCTATTGATGCATTACCTTTAAAGAATAGATTGATACGATCAATCAAAGATAGTTGCTCTATATCTCCATCTGATACACCGAAGAATCCATCATTCCATAACTCTTGATAACCTTTGAAGAATGTATTACGAAGACCTGGATATTTTACTTTCATCATACGCTCGATACGTGCATCCTCAAGAACATTTACGAATGCTCTAGGTGCATCATTGAGTTCATCTGCAGGTGTGAATAATGCATGACCAACCTCATGACCTACAAGTAAATCATATACTGTATTAGAAGCAGACTTCCAGATAGGAAGGCATAGGATACGTTTCTCTACATCAAAGTATGCTGTAGATACTTTACGATGTTCTATTGTAAGGTTCTCTGTTGCAAGTAGTTTTGCAAGTTGTCCTTTTACTTCTTGGTTAATTAGCATGGGTGTCTCGTCTATACCCATATTATAGTACCTTTTAATGTATTTGGAAACAATGAATGTGCCAGCTTATAAATCGTCCACTAATTTGGAAAAATCATTGATCTTTTCAAATCTTAACGTTCTGTGAAATTTCTCAACAAGAATGTCACCTTTGTGTGATATTACGAAAATGTTTGTATTATTTCCCAACGTTCCAAGTATAGAAAGTAGGGCACCTGTACTATCAGCATCTAAAGAACTATCGAATACCTCATCAAGAATCAACAAATTAGTTGCTGCTGAGTTCTTCATACGTGCTACCTCTCTCCATGTAAAGAGAAGTGCTAGGTCAATCTTTTGTTTCTCTCCTTCAGAGAATGATGCATAACAGAAATCATCTCTAAAACGACTCTTGATCTCCTCATTAAACTCCTCGTCAAGAGTAAAGTTAACAAAGAAATCCATGCTGTGAAGATATTTATTAATGAGTTGATTGAATATTGGTATATACTTCTTAATTATACGACGCTTGATTCCACTATCCTGTAATAAACTTTTTACTGTATGATATTCATCTATCTTCTGTGCAACTTTACCACAGTCAATTTTAGTATCTTCAAAGTCATCTACTAATGTTTTTAAAACATGTTCTTCTTTCTCTATCTTAGGTGCTGCAACCAAACTACTAAGTTCTTTCTCTATTGATAAGTTCTCGGATTCTAATCTTACGATGTCTCTATCAAAAGTTGAGATCTCACTACGTAATTCATGAGCTTTCATTGATAACTCATTGGCTTGATCCAAGATAGAAACTACATCTTCAATAGCTTTTTCTTCTTTCTTTAAAGCTTTAGCAAAGTCAACCCCGCTATGAGTCAGTGAATCTATCTTTTCTCCTTTAAATTCGTGACTTATTGTTTGTGTACATGTAGGACATGTGTCATGAGTCTTAAGAAATTTCATTTCCTTAGACACTCTTTTCATCTCAGATTTAAGATCTGCTGTCTTGGATTTGAGATCAGATAGTATATACTGATGCGTATCTGTTTCGATTAATTCTTTTTCTAGTATAGAAAGGTCACCATTTCTTTGAGATTGATCTGATGATATGGTTTCTATTAAAGCTTTGTTCTGTACTACTTTATCTTCCTTCTCTTGTCTTCTAACACTGTTTACTTCTCTTAAGGATTTTATAAGTTTTTCCTGTGATTTTAACCTCTCTTCTGCTATAGATAGAAGGTTGCTACAATCTTTACTTTGTTGATATGCTATCTTATATCGATCTTTTAAGATCGTATTCATCTGTGAGAAGATCTTGATGTCGAGTAGATCTTCGATAACTTCTCTCCTGACAGGTGCATTGAGTTGCATGAAGGGGACAAATGTGGATGAACCCAAGATGACGACTTGTGTAAAAGACTTGAAGTTGAGTTTGAGAATTGATTGTTCGAGATATTTCTGGGTATCTTTAGTCGCAGCGTCCTGATCAACCAACTTATTGTTTTTGTAAAGCTCGAAAAGATTTGGTTTGATTGCTCTGAATACACGATACTCATCTCTCCCTATACTAAATGTTACCTGTACCTTGGTTCCTTTTTCATTAATACTATTTACAAGTTGACTCTTACTTATCTTTCTAAAAGGTTTATTGAATAAAGCAAAACACAAAGCATCGAGCATAGTAGATTTACCTGCTCCATTAGATCCGACAATAAGTGTCGCACCTGCATCATCAAGTTGGATGTCAGTCCATTGATCGCCTGTAGAAAGAAAGTTCTTCCAAGCAATCGTTTCAAATGTAATCAATTTTCTAAGGTTTTAGGGGGAGGTACAACCAAATCTTCTGATTTTATTACCATATAACGATATCCATGAGTTCCACAATTCACTTCGATAAGTTCATCTGCCACTTCTAAAACAAGTAGTTCGTGTTCTGTATCATTAGCAACAAGCATTTCATGATATCTTTGGCAATCAGATTCCTCTTCAAAGCATTGAACAGTTTTCTGGTTGTCTTTGTTTAAGACGGAGTAAATCCCGCCAGATTTTTTATCAGTTAATACGAACATTAGATTGCTGATGCCTCCATATACAGAGATCTCATTACACTTTTAACATTATCTTTACTTACTTGTAGATCTATATCATCTATGTATGTATCGAGTAATGTTAAAGTATCTTCAGTTTCTAATATTGAATCACTCTCGCCAAGTACACTAAGATCTTCTACAATCTTAAGGTCTGCAATGTTCATGTCTTGTAGACGTTTAACTGCATAGTCAAACTTGGCATAGTCACCCTTCTCTTCTACGATGAGTTTGACAAATGTTCCTTCGACATCTTTTTCGCTTGGGAGACTAACTCCATTATTATAATACAATTTATGAAAAACGTCAAAGGGATTCCTATAATGAGTAGTCTTAAGAGTAATTGTATCAAAAACATGGAAGCCTCTTTTGCATCCGAAGTCATTCCAGTAAAGTTGGTAGGGATTTCCAAGATAATAAACGTTGTCTTTATGTGATTTAGAATGATAGTGTCCTGTAAACACTTTCTTAAATTTTTTGAAGACCGAATGATCCATGCCACGTTCCATCATGTGACCAGGATGTGCTTCAAAACCATTGAGTTCTAAGTGTCCCATACACACTTTGCTTTTGCTTTCCTTGATCGCTCTAAATGATTGTTCAAGGTTGTCATCACATATCCAAGGAAGACATAGAATGTCAAGACCATCATAAGTGATGTTAATTGGTTCTGTGATTATATGAATGTTATGGTACTCACCCAGAAGTTCTTCTGGTGCGTTGACTCGTAATGTATTCTTATAGTATATGTCATGGTTACCTACAAGCATATCCATTCTGACTCCTAGTTTTAATAGGGGGTCAAACCACATCTCTTTAGATTCATCTAATGAATTAAAGTTTATAGATTTACGTTTATCAAACGTATCACCTAAACAAAAGATATGTTCAATGTTATGTGCTTTTATAAAGGGTATGACAACTTTACTATAAAACTTTTTATAGTGATTAATAAAATGCTTGTTATCATTACGAACACCAAAGTGTTGATCAGTTATCAGCAATAATTTCATCGCTTTTGATTCATCTCCACTCTGTTCTTAATTTGATTATAGTCGGTACTTGCATCTCCGTCAACACTAAATACGTGATCATATCCAGATTTCTCTATAATCTTTTCTTTTATATCCATCTGTCTTTTCTCCTTTGCTATACGTCTTAGAAATGCATAATACACTATCTGAGTAAAATATGCAAATGGATTTCTTGATTTAGTAGGATCAAAGTTATCAATATACTGTATACAATTTTCTATACCGTCACAGACCATATCATCTTTATACATGTAATTGATAAAGTTTGGTCTGTAAGATAAGTGAGTTGCTATCTTTAAGAAACAACTCCCGATATAATTATTGACGCGAGGTTTAGGAAGACCTTTTAACTTAGCGATGTCAACTTTTTCTTTGTACTTTATAATAGCCTCAAGAAATTTTTTGTTGTCAACATAGTGTTGCTTCTTCTTGGTGCTCGCTCGTGCAGCCATATTTCTCCTTCTGGATTGTTTTTATTATAGCAGAGCTTGACAAAGATGTCAATTTGCTGTACACTAACCGTGTAGGGGTTTCTGAATATATTAATTACCTTTATTCAATTTATACATCTTTTCAAATAATGATCTAGCAGTGTCAATTGATCCCAAGTAACCCAGATGTTTGTTGGGTTCTTGTTCCATTCTTTCCCTCCTACTATCAGGTGACTCGCCCTGCAAATATGATTTGTACATGAATTCACATTGTTTAGACATAGCAGATATTGTTAAAATATCCTTTTCTCTTATTACATAAAAGTCCTCGTCTGACAACTGCATCCATTTAGAAAATCCTATTCCTCGTGCCAATCTATCGTGTTCTACTTCTTTCTCAATCATTTCTACAGCAACAGGGTTCTGAATAAAGCATAAACTTTCACCGTGGTCATCTGTAAGAACAGCTTTACCCAACACTTCCTCTCCATTTATGAGTTTTAATACTCCGTAAAATTCTTCTTCGTGTTTGGCGTAATTAATCATCCTTTAGTTTAACGTCTATGATTTCATAATCAAACTTTTCTTCATTATAAATTTTGACTCTCTCTAACAAATGATTCAATGTGTAATTGTTTCCTCTGTCAGTGGATATGTCATCAGCAATATCATAAAGAGTTGCTTTTGATTTATTGTCGCCCTTCCTAAGTACTCGTCCAATGCTTTGTAAATTACGAATACGAGATTTAGAAGGAGAAGCAAAGATAACATTATGTAGATTACGAATATTTATACCTGTACTGAATGTACCATAGGAAGCAACAATAATAGAATTGTTTGATTTTTCAGTTAACTCTCGAATTTCTTCTCGGTCTTCTGTATCAACTCCTCCATGTACAACATACACAGGTGTGTTTGTATCACTATTTATCATATTGAACAAAGGTAAACCGTGTCTTTCTACGTAGTTAAATAGAATTAGTGTATTACCTTTGAGATCTTTTGCTAAATTTTTAATGAATTTATTTCTAGGTTCATGCTCAACGAGGTAGTCCATCTCGTCCTGATACCCTTCAAATATTTTATCTTTATGTTTTATTAGTATAATTTTTACTTTTAATTTAGAAAGATATCCCTGCTTCATTAGTTCATTGGTCTTTGTGACCTTAGAACATTTACCGAAAACTCCCTCCAATACTAACTGATTAACGTTTGCACCATCTAATGTACCAGTAAATCCAATACGATATTTACAATCATGGAGTTTACCCATAAGTGATGTCAAAGACTTTGCTTTAAATAGATGTGCTTCGTCACCTATCACACAGTCAAACTTATCAAACCACTTCTTAGGTTCTTTATATATTGATTGCCATGTGGAAATCACTACATCATGTTCCGTATATTTCTCTGCTCCTGCATAGAGTTTATGGCAATGGTGATCTACATTCCAACCATATTCTTTAAAGTCCTTATACATTTGTTCCACAAGAGATGTTGTGGGTACAACTATTAATACATTTCTATCCGCATTAACATGGTATCTCACCAATGAATAGATCATCAAGGATTTCCCGCTTGCAGTTGGCGACAATAGGAGTCGTCTGTTGTATTTCAGGCATTCGTATATTGCTTGGTATTGGTAATCCCTTACCCTATGATTCAAACAAAGACTCTGTACAAATGACGCAACTCCCTCAGGAGTAATCAAATCATTTGTTTCTTGGGGGTGACCATAATATCCATCTTCATCTAAAACGTAGTCATACCCTTTCTTCTCTGCCCAGTCAGTAAGATAATCTACAAGACCACAATAGATCTCTCCATTAGCAGGTGAGTATAATCTTATCTTTCCATCCCATCCTTTATATCTTCTTGTCTTCTGCATGTACTTTGCAGACTCAACCTCGAAGGTAAAGAAGTCTGCTAACTCATAATTGATATGATCTGCTGCTTCTACTTTTAAATATACCTCATTCTTCTTTGCAATCTTGAGGTCCATCATTTCGACTTAAGTCACTATATTATATAGTGTATCACTAGAACCCATTCTTAAATTTTTCCCAGTCTATTGCATTCTTGATTTGAAAATTACGATTGTTAATCATTCTCAATACACCATCCAAATAAGTTAAACACTGATCTACATACTCAATTTTATATTGCAACTTTCTCACCTCATCGTCACCTTCTATAAACATATTGACTTCTTCTTTGGTAGTCAACTTATAATCAAAAGGCAATTCTTTATACACAGTTGATGGTGCTTTACCTTTATAGTATATCCATTTCTCTCTAACAATTCTTTTCATCTCAATCTCACGTTCTTTCTTCATTAGTCCAAACGTGGTGTATAGTTCCATATATCGCATATGGAGTTGTGGAATTTTTGTGGATTCTTCGCAGTAAAGATCGTTATCAATTACGGAATCCTTCTTCCACATCTCCTGTATCTGTTCTAGATTCATTATCAATCCAAGGGTCTGGTATTATACTCCCTGATCCTTCGTTTCCTTGAAGAAATCTTGGAGACTGCTTTGGCAGTTCACTGTTTTTTCGTTCTTGGGTCTGATCCCTTTCATCTTTTCGTAGTCGCTGTGCATCGCTCCTAGTAACCATGCCTGTGCTAGTTGCTTCGGACCTTCTTTCAACAACTGGATTTGAAATTTCGATAGACCAGCCTTCATCTCCAAGTACTCCAGTCTCCAAGATGTTTGGTCTTCTAATTGGTTCATTTCTGTCCCACTCTTTTACTAATTGGTCAGCTTGTGTGTCAACTGATCGCATTGTATTTTCTATTTTAGCATAGATCCACTTTTTTTTCAACCACTCTAGCAAACCAAGTGCTAGATGCCTAACGAAAGGGTTCTTGAATTTCTTCTTTACCCATCGCTCTGCCTTGTGATACCAAGGATCTACACCTTTACCAAAGGTTTTTTCAAAGGAGAATAGCACCTATTAAAATCCCTTTAGTGAAAGCAAGACAATGTATTTGATAGTCTGACAATTTATATTTATCTTGAAATTTTTTTATAAGTTTCTTATCCCACTCTACAAATGCTACGAAAGATTTTTTGATGTTAAGATTGTACATGTTTACCTACGTGTCGATTGGTTTACGTTTCTTACCTCGTACAAGGTATATCTAAATGTTGCTGATGCTGTAAAATAAGTGCTATCACTTCCTGTCACATCAAATGGTAATGATGATAAGTTGATAGGAAAGACTGATTTAAAAACTACATCAAAGTTTGCAAGGTTATTGTTATTTAATATTTGTAATGTAGCATCAGAAAATCTTGGATCTTGGTTAGTTCCTCTGGTAATGTTTTCTTGATTCCAATTATATCTATCTTCGTATTCACCTGGTGTAGACAGTGCTCTCATCCAGTTGTGTATCTCCATATAATTCTTTAAGTCTTCATCTACTATAAACTCTATAGTTAAATCTTCGTATGATGCTGTACTCTCTACTGGTATGGTGACAAAACCACGTGTAGGTATTTCAATATTACCTGTCGTAAATGCAGGTATATTTGCTTTCTGACATAAGAACGATGTTTTCTTTGCTCTATCTAATAAGAATAAAAATCCTATAGGGGATAGAAAGTTCTTGTTAGTCAGTTGATCTTGATACCAATTTGCCATTTTATCCGTTAATGTTTTCTAACCATGATGTAGCAATATATTTTTCACCTGATAATGGAGGATTACCTCTATGAGTATGCGTAAACCCTGCTGGCCAAAGTAATACTTGTCCTTTTTTAGGTTTAAAACGTTTAGAAAGGTAGAGAAATTCTGTTTCTCCTCCTTCAAAACCTTCGTTGAGATACATCATAGTTGCTAACAATCTACGATTAGTTCCCATAGAACCATTCTCAGCATGCCATGAATGATAACCGTTTTGTGGTGTAGTCTTTTGTACATTCAAATATACTTGTTGGTATCTAAATCCCAATAGACTTTCATACTTGTCAATGTATAATTCTAAACACTCACCGCAAATATCATTGTATTGTTTCATCCATTGGTATCCGCAAGAATGATCCAATATAAAATCTTCCGTAGCAAGACACTCGTCTTTACGTTGATTTGCTCTACGTTCTTTACCAAAGATACCTTTGCGATTAAACGTAGCACCACACTTCTTTTGATATTCCCAATAATCTATCAATGGTTGAGTATTGAATTTAGTATCAAAGATACCAATAAAATCATCAAACCTTACATCATCTATCATAATTAAGTATACTATACGTTTATATTTAGTGACAAAAAAAAGGTGCCTATCCAGACACCCCTTTCCCCTTTTTCACACGTGTAATATTATTTATTACATATGTAGCAAGGATTACATTAAGAAAACCTTTAAATAAATGGTTGTAAAAAAGGTTCTGTCTCTCCTTGGATTTGAGGGTAGAACCAAATCTCAAAGTTAAGATCAGATATTACTTTTTCTTCAAAGACACCTGGTTTTAACTTTTCATATACTGGACGGTATGCACTGTCTCTTTTTAATTCCCACCTATCTTTCAAAGTAGTCATTAAATTTTTACGTGCGGTAGCTATACCAATTGAGTTTTCTGAGTCTTTTTCATTGAACATCATAATCTTTAAGGTCTTATTAGATCCCTTTTCTAGATTTTGATTTTCTTTTCTAACAGCAGCAGCAAGAATTTCTTCAGCAGTAGCATTTGTAATGTTGGTCGCTTTGTTATAAGTCCTCATAGAAAAGAATGATTCGTCGTCTTCTGTGTTGTCTCTACCCCACTCATCATTTTTGTTCATGAAATTTACAACTTGATCTTTAAGACCTTGATTGTTAATCGCTTGCAAATGACCAACTCCACTAACATCTTCAATATCTTGCTTGATTCTAGTGACTATGTTCTTAATGAATGATTCGTTCCAATTATAACGAACGTATACACCCATAGATTTCAAAATATCTTTGATAGTTTGATCATTTGTAAGAGTTCCTTTCCCTAGAATCTTCTCTTCAGTATGAATGATATACCGTGTAAGACTAATAAAGTTGTGATCTTTAGTGTCTGCAGGAACAGGACTACAAACATTACCCCACATACCTGCTATTAGAAGAATAGTTTCTGTAGTAAAACTATTGACAATATCATTAGGGTCGTTTGTCCAAACTCTTTCATACTCAGCACCATAGACGCATGGAATATCCTTACGATGTATTGTTATGAGTTCAAGTAGATCCTTTAATGTGTGTCTTCTGTCAAAGTTAATTTTTCGACCTTCATAATCAACATAAGGTATTGCCCATGATGTTGATAACCATCCTAACTTAAGTAATGCCATGAGGGAAACTAATTTATCACTAAGAAAACCTGATCTTTTTGATGTAAGAATACCTCTCATTATATTGTTTAATGCTTTGAAATCAAATGGATCTACTAAATGTACTCCATTTGTTCTATCTGGTTTTTGTACTAATTTTAAATATGGAAATTTTTGAAACTGATCATCTTCTGGATAAGTTAATCTCCATTCATCAAGGGATATTTTATCCCAAGGTATGTAACGCATAAGTTGCCTCCTGTAAATTAAAAACGGATCACGATGTCCGTTAGTTATACTATACCATGCGTTTTTCTACTTGTCAAGTCACCAAAAAAAATATTTGGTGACAAAAAAAGAGACCCGAAGGTCTCTTAATGATATATGTAATATCCGAATTACATGAGGTTAGCAACCTGTACTCTTCTGTAGTACTTGTTAGCATTAGCTGTAAGTGCACCAGAACCTTGTGTAAGACCACCTGAGAATGGGTTTGAAACCATACCATAACGTGTCTTAAACCCGATTTTTGGTTGGAAGGTGTTAGGGTTGATTGCTCTAACTTGCTGTAATGGAACGTAAGGACAGTAGAATAATCCTGCGTCATAAGGTGATGTACCTTTGTATCCTGCAACGTAGAAGTGCTTATCACTTACGTTTGAAGAATATGGGTCAACATAAACCTTGATACGTCCGTTTAGAGTACCAACAAGTGTAGATGAAGTATCGTCTACTCCTGTTAATGCACTGTTGCCTTGAAGACCAGGTGCATAGTCAAGTACTCCAGCCATTCCAAGAGCAGATGCAACGTCTGCAGAGCAGATCAAAATGTTGCCCTTCCCGCGTCTTGTCTCTTGACCGATAGCGTTAGCGTCTCTTTCTATCTGGAATAATAGTCCCTTGAATTTCTCAACTGACCATCTACCATTAGAGTCAACGTCTAAGTCAAATATACCGTCTGTAGCAGTGTTAGCGATAGCACCTTTAACAGCATTTACATAGATTGTTCTGACAACTTCTCTGTTGATTTCAGCAAGTATCTCTGTTGAGAGAATGTTTGCTAATTCAGATTCAGCGTCCAATCCGTGAATTGCTTTAAGGTCTTGAGCCATCTCTATGCTGTACTCTGCCTTTAATGCTCTAGATTTAGCAGTAACAGTTACCTTCTCAATGGAGAAACCCATTTCTCTGAAGGCTGTTGAAGCAGATGAATCATCTAATGCTTCAGCAGTTGCTGTTGCCATACCTGTAGCATCGCCAGTTACCTCGTAAGTTCCTGGTGAACTATCGTTAAGTAATCCTGGGTTTGCACCTTCAGCATCGTTTACAGCAGAAGAAGAAGCAGTAGGATCGTAGTTTGATAATCCTGTACCAGCTCCACCTGTGAAACCTGCGTTAGGTTCGTTGAATAGTGCTTCTCTGAAGTCACTGTTTGCAGGTCTACGCTCAGAACCGTAGAATGATCTCATTGCAAAGATAAGACCTGTAGGACCTGTCATTGGTTGAACACCTGCAACGTCATATGCAATGAGTTGTGGCATTGAACGTCTGATTAGACTGATCAAAACTGGGTCGAAACCTGCAACAGGACCAGTAGCGGTATCGCCTGTGGTATAACCTGTAGTCTGAAGAGTCTCGTTAAGAACTTGACCTTCTTCTTTGATTGCGTTTTCTTGGTTTTCTAAGAGTTGTGCGACTACGCCCTTTTTATATGAATCTTTGATTTCAGGAACTGATTCGTGATTCAATACGGGTGCCCACTTCTCTTGGAGATGTTGTAAAGACATTGTTATCTTTTTCCTTAAGTTAGTGTTAATTTACAATTATTTGGACCAACGTGCTAGTGCATCTACGTACTTGCCCATAGTGCCAGTCACAGTGGATTCTACCAATGGTGCTGATGCTTCCTCTGTGGGTTCAGTTGCTTTTTCGGCAACCTCAGCCTTACGAGTGAAGTATGATTCCTTGATAGTTTCGATCTTCTTACGAAAATCTTCTTCATTTTCAAACTCAACACCCTCTGCCAAAGATGCTAGCTTCTCCTTTTGGGTTTCTGCTAGACCTGTAGCTGCGTCGTTCACAATCTCCATTTTACTATACTCACCAATTTGCTTGTTTAAAGCAATGTTGGTGTCAATTTGTTCGTTGAGCTTTTTCTCCATTTCATCAAGTTCTCCTGTCATTCCATCTAACAGGTTGAACTTCTCTTCGGGAACAGTAAAGTTGTGTTCCACATAGAGATCTTTTAGACCATTGAAGAACGACTCTGCCATCTCATTCTTTATGCCATGTTCAACAGCGAGGGCATTCTCCTCTATCCACTGTTTAGTAGCATAAGAAACGTAGTCGTCTACTTTCTCGGCCAAATCTGTTTTGAGTTTCTCTACCTCTTCGGTTAGAGATTCTTCAAATGCTTCTTGCAACGCTTTAGTCTCTTCGTTTACACGTGAAGTGACTGCTGCCTCAAAGATTGTTGCTGCTTTTACTCTGAACTCTTCTGAGAGTTCTTCACCAGAGACAAGAGCGTCAACATCTTGACTAAAGTCGTACTTGGTTTCAGAGGTCTCTTCTTCTGCGATTGTTTCGTCATTAGATTCAGTCTCCTCCATCTTTGCGGACGCATCACTTGGTTTAGTAGAAGGAACAGGTGCCTTACCTACTGGTGAGGATGCAGATTTACCTGCGTTTTTAGTTCCCTTCGCACCTTCCATTGAATCAGTAGTGACAGATATCACTTTAGAAGCACCACCTTTGGAGGTGTCCATTGATTCGCCAGGTTTTGCGTTTTTAGTTACAGGATTGGAACCTTCGGTCACTTCTTCCATGTTATCTAATTCCTTTTCGAGGGTTTCAGCCATTTCTTTTAACTCCGTTAAATTTTTACGTTGCTGTTTTATATATTTATTTATACTTATAAACTCTTCAGAAATTTACTGAACGCGGAAATCTTCCTTTCCTGTAAGTTTCTAAGTGTCGCTGAGTCAATTTCTTTCTTAATTTCAGCAACAGCAGACTCTTTAAGTATACCATTATCCCAAACCCACTCCTTTCCTTCCATGATACCATCGACAAAAGCGTCAGGTGCTGAAGGATCTGCAACTATATCAGCAGCAGTAGCGAGCATGAAATCATCTTGTACTATATTACAATTAGATTCTTTCTTTAAAGAACCCATACCTCTAGAAGAAACTCCGAGACTTACACCCTCATCGAGTAAAGACTTTGCAATTTTTCCGTTAGGTGTATCAAGTATCTTCGCACGACCAATGAAGTTGTTGCCATCTTCACTAAGACGTTCAATTTTATGCGATACTCTATCAAGATTTATTGAAGGACCTTCTGGGTGACCAAGTTCTCCAAGAGCTCTACCTTTTGCGATGAAATTTTCATCATACTTGGCAACTTCTCTCTGCAAAGTTTTAAATGGATACATGCGTCCATTTTTATTTGCAAGTTCAGACTGTAAAAATATACCTTCTATAAAGTAATTTTTTTTACCGTTCTTTTCTTCTGACAGAAATTTTACTTCTGTAAGTTCTTCAGCTATCAGTCTCATCTTTTGATTCCTCGGTTGGTTCCTCTGCGGATGCAGTAGGTTGTTCTACTGGTACGTTAGGATCTGGATCTTCTGGTTTGCGACCTTGGACATCCACATCTGTCACATCACCTGTATCAGTTGCTTTATCAGCAAGTTCATCAGCAACGGCTTGTCCTGTTTGATCAGGATTAAAACCCCACTGTTTTGCGAAGTCAAGTTTCTTTGCTTGAATCGCATCAAACGCAGATGCGGCTAATGCATCATTTGTTGCATCAACTGCTTTTGCTTTTTCATCACCAAAAATGTGATTTACTATTTGATTTGCTACGTCAGTAGGCATAATAAGAGTTCCTCCATTATGTATTTATGTTTTTAGATCTCTGCTCTTTTTTGATCTGCGGGACTAACTGCAGAATTAGGGTCAGCAGCAGGTGCTTCTCCACCTGCAGGTGCAGGTTCTTCCTCACCGATACCCATCTCAATGGCTTGCATTGCTTGAGGATCCATGATTGTTCCGTCTTCGATTTCTTGTTTAATTTCTTTGTCGATTTCCCTAATCTCTGACTCGGTTTGTTTAAGAACCTTTGTACGTATATAGTTCGCTGAGAAGTATTTACCCACGTAAGGATCCATTTGTGCAACTTCATTCATTCTTTCGTTGCGGATTTCTATCTCTTTTAGTTCTGTGAAATAGTTATCTGCAATAAAGTCAAACTGAATGTGCTCTTTCATATCCTCCCATTCTTCAATAGAGCATATACCCTTAAGAATGAGTTGAGTTTTTAAAAGATCTACAAACAGTTCAGAGAATCTTTTGCGTAAACGTGCGATGAACTTCTGGAACTTTACTTCGTCCCTAGTAATTTCAGCAGCACGACCAATGTTAAAGGTAGTTTCTGTTTCTAACCTTGAGCTTGGAACGTTGAGTGCTTTGTATAATTTCTTTTGGAAGTACTTGACATCCTCAAGTTCTCCAAGATTTTGTCCACCTGGCAACGTAGTGATCTCAGTGCCTCGTCCCCCTTCTCGTCTGGGTAACCAGAAGTCTTCGAGCATTGACATGAACTTCTTGTCATCTT